>JQIA01000089.1_pt1 | contig 38943 bp, 37 predicted proteins | sample 811431 | NCBI WGS metagenome assembly JQIA01 (sample SAMN02998118, study PRJNA258478) | marine sediment metagenome | biome: marine; feature: seafloor; material: sediment; isolation source: oil-polluted sediment collected from 3 locations (0.5 km, 0.7 km and 0.9 km)... | place: USA: Gulf of Mexico ...
GAGGATTTGAACCTCCGAAGGCTCTGCCGTCAGATTTACAGTCTGATCCCTTTGACCACTCGGGAACCCCACCTAATTTTTTATGGAGCCGGTACCCCGAATTGAACGGAGGACATTCTCATTACAAGTGAGATGCTCTACCAACTGAGCTATACCGGCTAAAAAAAACTTTTTTTTAACTCCAGAAGATTTCCAGAATCAAAAAACTCCTCTATTTAGCAGTCACATCAAAATATAGCAAATACTATTTCACCCATTATAACCTTATTTATTAGGAATATTATAAACTAATAGCAATTAATATTAATAATCACTTAATATACTACTATTATCGTCGATATATAAATATTATTACCGATTATTAGTTTTTAGGCTATTTTTTTATTCTTTACCACACTCGGCATTGAATAAAATATTAACTTCGGCTATAGTGCTTTCACCTATATATAAACAACTTTTTAACGGGATTTAAAAAAGCAGAAAACATATGAAAAAAATAAATAGTATTATAATGATAACATTACTTCTATGCAGTTGTTCTTCAATGAAGAAAAATACTGCCCCTATACAGAGCACTGATATTACACAGAGCAATACTACAAATACACCACCATTAGAAACACCCGAATCTTCTGAAACTATAGCGATAGATGATACACCAGAACAAGTACCCCAGGGGCAGACTGAGCAGCCATCACAGGAAATGTTTGACCAGGCACTTGATTTTTGCCAGGAGGCACAAGAACTTTGGCAGAAAGGTGAACTTGACAAGGCACTTGAAAGTCTCGATCAGGCATATGCACTGATTATTCAGTTTGACACAGAGAACTCACCTAAACTTTTTCAACAAAAAGAAGACTTGAGATTTGTAATATCAAAAAGAATCCTAGAGATATACGCTTCCAGGAACATTGTTGTAACCGGTACACATAATGCGATACCCATAATAATTAATAAAAAAGTTAACAGGGAAATAAAACTTTTTTTAACAAGAGAGCGCAGGTTCTTTGAACAATCATTACAACGATCTGGGACATACCGTCCGATGATGCTTAAAGCCCTCAAAGATGCCGGGCTTCCAGCAGAACTAGCCTGGCTGCCTCTCGTTGAAAGCGGCTTCAAAGTCAGAGCTCTTTCAAAAGCAAGAGCTTTAGGCCTATGGCAATTTATACCGTCAACAGGCTACATGTTTGGGTTGAATAGAAATCAGTTTATAGATGAGCGATTAGACCCTGTCAAGGCAACCGATGCAGCTATAGAATACCTAAAAAAGCTGCATCGCTTATTTGGTGACTGGTCAACAGTTCTTGCGGCATATAATTGTGGGGAAAGTCGCGTTTTAAGAATTATACGGTCACAAAACATCAATTATCTTGATAATTTTTGGGACCTACACGAAAAACTTCCCTCTGAAACAGCACGATACGTTCCCAGGTTTATGGCAACACTGCACATTATGAATAACCTTGAAAAATACGGATTCGATAAAACAATATTAAACTCACCTCTGGAGTATGAAACTGCAACTATCTCAAAACAAGTCAAACTGAAAGACATAGCAAATCTTATTAACTCAACTGAACAGCAGCTCTCCGCATTAAACCCTGAGCTGAGACATAAAATCTTACCGAGTGAAGAATATAAAATAAATCTACCTAAGGGATCTACTACTTCGCTAATGGCTGGTCTATCTTCGCTAAAAACAGCCTTTCCTCCTCAGCGTGCATATGTCTATCACAAAGTAAGGTCAGGAGAATCACTTTCAACAATTGCCCGCAAGTACAGGACATCTACAAGATCTATTGCAAGAGCCAACGGAATTTCGAAAAAGAATTTTATAGTTGCGGGCAAGCGACTTAAAATACCAAGAAGAGGATATACGGCAAGTTCATACAAAAAGACAAGGAAAAGCAAGCGTTTTGGGAAAGATCTCACGTCGACACAGCATATTGTAAGACGAGGTGATTCTCTCTGGATTATTGCAAGAAAATATGATACTACCGTCTCGAAAATTAAGTCGCATAACAATTTGTCTGGCTCGAATCTAAGTATTGGACAACGGTTAAGATTACCGGTGCGACAAAAAAACATTGCAGCGAACAATAAGTCCGGTGCTTATTATGTTAAAAGCGGTGACAGCCCTTTTACCATTGCAAAACAGCATAATATATCCCTCATGCGACTTCTGAAGCTTAATAGCCTTTCAGCGAGAAGCACGATTTACCCCGGGCAAAAGCTGTACATAAAATAGAAACAAACGCTGCCCCCATAGCTCAGTGGATAGAGCATTGGATTCCTAATCCATGTGCACAAGTTCAATTCTTGTTGGGGGTACCAACAAATACAAGCCTCTTGAGATATTCTCAGGGGGCTTTTTTGTTTTTGCTACCATCTTTTTTAAAAACCATATTTTCAAGTCCAGTTACGCATAATACTCAGTTAGGGACATTTCCCTTGCTTCTGTTATAGTACTGATAGAAATATCTTTTGATAAGTTCTGCCAGGTTCAACATAAATAATCTCAATTGAAGGTATCTTTATCTCTTATATATTTCAAATACTTTGGTGGTTTTCCTGCAGATTTTAACTTTTTTGTCCCCTTACTCTCTTCCACTTCGTACATAGACTTTATCTTTCTTCTAAAATTTGGCGTTATGAGTTCACGGTTTAAGATAATCTCATAGGTCTTCTGTAGCTCTGCCCATGTAAATTGTTCAGGAACAAGTTTAAACCCAATGGAGGTGTAGAGTATTTTACCCGATAATCTTACTAAAAGGTCTTCTATAATTTTTTTATGATCAAAAGCAAGTTCAGGTAATTTTGTCACAGAAAACCATGACGCCTCCCCGGCATCATCACCTGCTTTTATTGTGTTGATTTTATCGATTGGCAGTAATGCAAAATAGGCAACTGTAATAACACGTAGTCTCGGATCTCTGTCAGGATCACCATAGGTTTTAAGTTGTTCGATATATATATTTTTAAGATTGGTCTCTTCTGCAAGTTCACGCCGTGCTGTCTGCTCAAGCGTCTCATTTTTCCCGACCTCAACAAATCCTCCCGGAATAGCCCAACTGTTTCTAAAGGGTGGATGCTTTCTTTTGATCAACAAAACTTTAAGTTCGTCATTCATAATTGTGCATATCGCAATATCAACAGTTACTGACGGTTTTTCATAAGCATCTTTGTCGTAGTTGGAAACATCATCCTTTAGTAGTGCGCCTTCTGCTGTTTTTTTCATATGGACCTCGTAAATGCTTATTATGCCTCTATCTCAAAAACTTCCTTCAACCAGGCCAGATACGTTTCATTTTTGCACATCCCCTTTCCAGGGCTGTCACTTATTTTTGCTACCGGTTGACCATTGCTTTTTGTCATTTTCATAACAATATTCAGTGCTTTATAGCCAGGAATATTATTTGTTAAATGTGTACCGATACCAAATGAAACATCTGCTTTGTCTTTAAAATAAAGATCTAGTTCTGCTGCCTTGTTGAGGGTCAACCCATCACTAAAAACGAGTGTTTTACTTTTCGGATCTATCCCAAGGTTTTTATAGTGTTTGATCACTTTTTCACCCCATTCAAAAGGGTCACCACTATCCTGCCTTAAACCGTCATACAATTTTGCAAAATAAAGATCAAAATCACGGAGAAAAGCATCTGTTCCAAGCGTATCTGATAAAGCAATCCCCAATGAGCCCCTATATTGTTTTATCCACAGATCGAGTGCTGTTTTCTGGCTTTCTTTCAAAGCAACGATTCCCTGAAAAAACTCTATAAATTCATGAGCCATGGTTCCAATCGGCTTAATATTAAACTCTTTTGCGTAATGTACATTGCTTGTACCGACAAGGTTATTACTCTGACAAAACTGACTGACCTGAATGTTTTCAAGAACCTTCTTTTGCCAGACTTTGCTATAGCGCCTACGAGTTCCAAATTCCGCAAACTTGAGCTCAGGGGATTTTTCAATATTTTTTAGACTATTTTTCAGTACAGCAGTCGCTTCTTCCGGGTTCAGTGTACTTTCATTCCGAAAATAGACCTCATTAACAATCGCCAGAACAGGCACTTCAAAAAGGATTGTATCGAGCCATGTACCGGTTATTTTAATCTCAAGATTATTGCTGCCGTCATATATTTCAACATGCCTTGACGGGTTCAATTGAAAGTGTTTAAGAAAATCCAAAAAAGCATCATTGAAAAATCCCAGATTTTTTAAATAAGCAACTTCTTCTTCCGCAAACTGCAATCTTTCCAGCTGCATAACTTCATCGATAATTTCAGCTTTAAAAGGTCTTAAATCGACGTCTTCTGTTCGGTTTTTAAATGTGTATTCAACGATAGTATTCGGGTAATTATTAAATGCAAAGTGCTGCATCGTCAATTTATATAAATCAGTATCCAGTAAACTTGTAATGATCATTTTATATCACCTTATACATTTACAACTGAATCGATGTCATCAGTCACAATGATACCCTTTTCAGTCATAGACGCTATGGCAGCGGTTGTGGTTTCCTCAGCTATACCTCTGCATGCTTTTAAATTCAAAACCACCTTAAAATCTGCATTGTTAAGTTCTGAAACTGTTTCAAAAACACAATAATCAGTTGCAAGTCCACCTGCAATGATTGTCTCAATATTTCTGGACTTCAAAAACTCAATCACCCCTGTGGTTCGTTGCTTTTTAAGATCGTGAAAACAGGCACCATAGGGGTGAGTATTGTTTTCAATACCTTTCCAGACAAAGTAATCATAATCGAGCGGATCAGGAAGACCATCTAACAATTCAAAGCCTTGTGTTCCAACATTACAATGACTGTTCCAACGGATATCGACATTAGGTGCCCCCACCTCACTGAACTGTGGTAAGTCTTCAGTGGCAACCCATAAAGCATTTTTGTTATGCGCATCTTTGGACCCGATTCTGAACTTTGCAAAAGAGGCATTTTTATTTAATTCACTTACAATATTATCACCATCCGGTACAGGCAGTTCGTCCGGGCAAATGGGCGTAAACCCCTTTTGCGCATCTATATCAAATGCGGCTGTTGTCTCTTTGTTAATCCTCATAATCAACCTCCAAAGCAGAATTAATATTTATCATTTTGATAATTATTAAACACATGGCGTCATATGTCAAGTATTTCTATCATTTTGATAAATATTCATATCGTTCAAGTTTTTGTCTATCTGATCCGATAATTCTACAATTGATCTGTTTTGAACAACAATGTTGATATAACACTGCCAGTACACTTTCCGATACTGTAAAAGGGACTTAAATGGATATTATTGCCGTAATTTCAATTGTACTGATACTGACCGGCGCAATGATAATGCTTTTAAATATATTCAAATCAATAGCCACACTTAAGGTTTATTTCCAGGTTATTACAAAAGATACCAGTAGCGTAAAAAGCGTTTTCAGGATTCATGAATTCCTCATGGTATTTTTTTTAATTGGGTACATCATCGTTGCATATGCGACAATAAGCAGAATTGAACTGGTAGGTGATCTCTTCGTGGGAATCATCTTTTTCTTTGGTGCCGTGTTTGTTCAGCTCGGCATCATTTTACAAAAAAAAATGATTGAATCAATAAAAACACAGTACGATAACGCAATTAAACTCCAAACAATCTTACAAGAAGAGAAAAAGAATCTGAACAGGTTGAATAATAATCTTTCGGATGAAATTGAATACAGAAAAAAAGTTCAGGAAAAACAAAAAAAGCTTGAACAAAAACTTATACGATCCGAAAAAATGGAAGCACTGGGTATCCTTGCCGGTGGTGTCGCCCACGACTTGAATAATGTATTATCCGGCATTGTTTCCTATCCTGATTTGATATTAATGGAGTTGGATGAAGACAGTCCTCTAAGAAAACCAATTCTGACAATGCAGAACTCAGGGAAAAAGGCCGCAGATATTGTTCACGATCTTCTTGCCCTTGCAAGGAGAGGGGTCATAGACAAAAGTATCATCAATACCAATGACATAATTTCACAATATCTAAGATCAGCTGAATTTGAAAAGTTAAAGACATTTCATCCAAACGTTTCTGTCAATACACATTTAGACGAAGGACTTCCCAATGTTGAAGGCTCATTTATTCAGCTTAAAAAAGTCATCATGAATCTTGTATCAAATGCTGCAGAAGCCCAACCTGCAGGTGGAGATATTATCATCACCACAGAGAGTCTTTACGTTGAGACCCCAATAAAAGGGTTTCAGGAAATAGAGAAAGGTGATTATGTCGTAATAAAAGTAAATGATCATGGGACAGGAATATCGGACGAAGATCTGCCTAATATTTTTGAGCCGTTTTACACTAAAAAAAAGATGGGCCGAAGTGGTTCCGGTCTTGGAATGTCGATTGTCTATGGCACTGTTTATGATCACAGTGGCTATATCGACGTAAAAAGTGCTGTGGGCAACGGGACGTCATTTTTACTTTATCTGCCTGCAAATTATAAGAGCAAGACTACGAATAAGCACCCCGTTCCGATCGATGAATATATGGGCCGCCGGCAAACAATTTTGGTTGTTGATGATATAGAGGAGCAAAGAGATATCGCAGAAAACATTTTAAACAGGTTGAACTATTCAACTACATCAGTCGCAAGTGGCGAGGCTGCGTGCGAATACCTTAAAAACAACTCTGTTGGCCTTGTCATCTTGGACATGATTATCGAACATGGAATTGATGGACTTGATACCTACAAAGAGATGATAAAAATCAATCCTTCCCAGAAAGTAATTATCGCAAGTGGATATTCTGAAACAGAACGGGTCAAAGAAGCTCAGCGACTCGGTGCAGGTGAATACATTAAAAAACCATACAGCCTTGAAAAAATTGGTCTCGCAGTTAAAGAAGCACTAAAAACGTCATAATCTCAAAAAAATACGTTTCAGGGTAGTTCAAATTTATTTGATTCATTCCTTCATAGACTACATTGTTGATGACATCATGCTTCGATTTAAAGGCATATACCTTCCCTATATTGTAGGGGAGACGTTTAACTACAGATTTATCCTGAACCCAATGTTATTTTTCCATCTTGAAATTTGAATAGAAGGCGTTTAAAACCTTTAAATAAATCTCTGACAGTTCAATTCAACAACGTCCTGACAATTCTAACCTCTGCTAATCTTGGCTTGAAGAAAAGGTATCATTCTGGTAGAGTTACCAGATCTTATCCGAATCAGAGAAACAATTCTTGTATAACAGTGACCATTTACTCAGCATATTCTGATCCAGACGCTTTTTAATTGTATTTGATTCACTTGTTCTTAATCTTATAATTTCACGATATTACAAAATTATGGAAAAAATCCTCGTCGTTGAAGACAGCAAAGCCTTTGGTACATTACTAAAGGAAAAAATCGAAAAAGAGAGTGAGTTGCCCGTTACCTGGGTAAAAACGTTGAAAGAAGCACAAGAAGCTATAGCAATGAAAGACTCTACTTTCGCTGCCGCTGTGCTTGATTTAAATTTACCGGATGCCCCCCAAGGCGAAATTATTGACGAAATAAACAAGCACAACATTCCAGCAATTGTCTTTACCGGCGATACAAGCGAAAGCACCCGTGACATGGTCTGGGCAAAAAGCATGGCTGATTATATCATAAAAGATGATCCCAACAGCCTTGACTATACTGTAGCAGCAATCAAAAAACTGATTACTAATAGACATTCCATGGTCTTGATCGTCGATGACTCTCCTGTTTTCAGGAAAATAATTTCCGAACTTCTATACATACAACAATACAGGGTTGTCATTGCAGAAAGCGGTGAAGATGCTTTAGGCATTTTAAAAAATCTTCCTGAAATTAAGCTGGTAATAACAGACTACAACATGCCGGGAATGAATGGCTGTGTTTTATGCCAAAAAATTAGGAAAAATTTAAAAAAGGACGATCTTGCCATCATAGGTATCTCTTCGGAGGAAGATTCTAAAATGGCGGCCCATTTTATTAAAAGCGGGGCAAATGATTTTCTGATGAAACAGTCCTTTTTTGTTGAGGAGTTCTATTGCAGGGTCGGCAAATGTATTGAAGGCATAAACCTGATAAGGATGATCAGAGAAGCTTCAGTAAAAGACTTTCTTACCGGCCTTTACAACCGAAGATATTTTTTTGAAGCGGGCGCCTCTTTTTATGTAAATGCGAAACAAAGTGGAAAACCACTTTGCTGTGCCATGATAGATATTGATTATTTTAAATCTGTGAATGATAATTATGGCCACGATGCAGGCGACATTGTTCTTCAAAAGGTGGCTGAAATACTTCTAAAGAAAAACCATGAGGAGTCTATTACAGCAAGATTCGGCGGTGAAGAATTTTGTATACTGGCTGCAGACAAACACCTTGGCGCTATTAAAAAACTTTTTTCGGATCTATGCAATGAAATAAGCGAAACATTGATAGGTATAAATAATGACTCAATAATGCTAAAGATTACTGTCAGTATAGGTGTCAGCACTTCAGAGTCTTCTTCCTTGGATGAAATGATAAAAGAAGCGGATAAGCTTCTCTATAATGCTAAGGATTCAGGTCGAAATCGTGTTATATTTTCAAGTTAATAAGTAAAGAACTAATCTTAGAGCGAATACCGAAAAACTCAAATAACTAACCAAAAAAGTAACAGTCCAAGTTCTTTCTTTTAATTTATTCAAGAATAATATAAAAATCTGACTGGGAATCTCTAATATCGGAGAAATAGCTTATATATAAATGAATTTTATGGGAAACGGTTAATGGAAAAATGTGACATTCTGATTATTGGAGGGGGACCTGCCGGCCTTTTTGCAGCTGTTAGTCTTCATAAAAACAAAAAAGTAATCCTTATTGAAAAAAACAATCGTCCAGGTAAAAAACTGCTTCTTGCCGGAGCCGGAAGATGCAACATCACGCATGATGGTAAGATAACTGATTTTTTTGCTAAATATGGTGAGAACACAAGATTTCTAAAAACAGCTCTTCAGAATTTCACAAATACTGATCTGATTTCATTTTTCAACAAAAGAGGGCTTAGCACTATCAGGGATAAAAACGGTAAAATATTCCCAAAAAGTGAAAATGCTCTAGATGTCCTTAATACTCTTGTGGAAGAATGTGAAAAATGTGGTGTAAATATCAATAACACAGAATCGGTTATTAGCATTAATAAAGCAAAAGAGTCTTTTACCGTTCAGACGAATAAATCCGACTATAAAGCTTCGCAGATCATTATAGCAACAGGTGGACTTTCTTATCCCGGAACCGGATCAACCGGGGATGGCTATAGATTTGCTAAAAAATTTGGCCACAACATTATTGAACCGAGACCATCACTAACACCTATCTACGTAGACAATTACAAGTTTGCAAATATCTCCGGCGTGTCTCTTACTGAACGACCAATCCACCTTTATAGAAACGGAAAAAAAGTAAAAGAATACAAGGGTGATATAGGATTCACCCACAAAGGAATATCGGGGCCCGGGATTCTTGATTTTTCAAGATTTTTCCAAAAAGGTGATACCATCACCATCAACCTGATCAATCAGACTCAAGAGATATTAAGAGAGGCACTGGTTCAGGGAAATGAAAACAGCGGAAAAACTTCAGTGAAAAATTTCCTGACAAAATACGACTTACCGGAAAGTCTTGTGAAAGCCGTTCTTAATAGTATAGAGATTGATAGCAAAACAACTCTCGCCTGCCTCACAAAAAAGCTGAGAAACGTCATTGTTGATCAATTCTGCAATCATCCTTTCAAGATTGGAAAAATTGGAAACTTTAAAATTGCAATGGCGACTACCGGTGGGATCACAATAACCGAAATCTCTCCCAAAACAATGGAGTCCAAACTCATAGAAGGTCTCTATTTTACGGGTGAAGTAATCGATATTGATGGTGATACAGGCGGGTATAATATTCAGGCCGCCTTTTCCACAGGACGGCTCGCAGCTGATTCAATAAATAAATCCGAACAAAAAAAGAATCCTCCTCCTAAAACAATAAGAATTCAATAACTATGGATAATAACTAAAAAAACTGTTACCATCTTCCATCTTAATACTCAGTTTTTATTTTACAAACTCGAAAAACCTTTATTCTATAACTATTCGAAATAGCGTATCGCCTTGCCTATAACAATGATGGTACATAAAATGACAGAAGGATTTTATCATGAGTCAAAAAAAAGAAAATAATGCTGATGATTGCGGATGTCCTCATATAGAAAAAAACTCAACTTACAAAAAAACTATAAATCTTGCCATTCAGGGTGGTGGCTCACACGGAGCTTTTGCGTGGGGAGTCATTGATAAAATCATTGAAGATGGTCGCTTAAAAGTTGACGGTCTCTGCGGAACAAGTGCCGGTGCTATGAATGCCGTTGTATATGCCTATGGAAATATGACCGGAGGACCTGAAGGTGCGCGGGAAGCACTTCACAATTTCTGGAGCGATGTCAGTGAGGCAGGGACTGCTTTTAATCCTCTAAAGAACACTCCCTGGGATGGTATGTTTGAAAATATGCGGATTGATAAATCACTTTCATACTCACTGTTCGAGCTCATGAGCAAGACATTCTCTCCATATCAGTTTAACCCCCTAAACTTAAACCCGCTAAAAGATGTTCTTGAGAAAACGGTTGATTTTGAAGTATTAAAAAAATGTCAGGAGACCCAGTTATTTATAAACACAACAAAAGTCAGTACCGGGAAGGTCCGTGTCTTTACAACAGACGAAATAACGCTTGATGTTGTTATGGCTTCGGCATGTCTCCCCCAATTGTTCCAGGCAGTGAAAATCGGTGAGGATCATTACTGGGATGGCGGTTACATGGGGAATCCTGCCCTGTTCCCTCTATTTTATCATACCGACACAAGGGATGTGCTTATTGTTCACATTAACCCTCTTGAACGTAAAGAGTTACCCGTCAGCGCAAATGAAATAATGGATCGCCTTAATGAAATAACCTTCAATTCATCTTTACTCAAGGAAATGAGAGCCATTGCTTTTGTAACCAAGCTGATTGAAGAAGACTGGTTAAAAGATGAACATAAACATAAATTAAAACACATGCTAATACACTCAATAAGAGCCGATAAAATATTAGATGATCTGGATGTCGCAAGTAAATTTAATGTTGATTGGCATTTTTTGACGAATCTTCGTGATCGGGGAAGGCAGAGTGCGGAGCTGTGGTTGAAGCAACATTACTCATCCATCGGGAAAGAGTCAACTGTGAATCTTAGAAACGAATTCCTCGATATCGGAGCAGATCATGTAGGATAGACCCAACAGAATATTAGGGTACAAGACATTGACGAAAACCATCTTCAATCATGCTTCGATCTAAAAACCGTCCAATAACTAGAAATCTGTTTTCACGAACTGCATCGCCCCAGGGTGCAGTTGATGTCGCAGTCAATGTTGAGTGTACTCCCTGAATGACAAAACGTTCTTCCATACCACTGATACTTAAAATACCTTTCATCCTCAAAAGATCTTCGCCATGAAATGAGGTCAGGTAAGTCAGCCAACATTCTAGTTTTTTCTCGTCCAGATCACCTGGAAGAACAATGCCAACCGAAGAAATTTCATCCCGATATGACGGCAGTCTGTCAAGAAGCCCCATGAAATTATCGGAATCCTTACCATCATTGTCATTTTCTAAAAATGAAGGATCAAGTTCAAGCGCTTTCTCTATTGAATATGCATCGGCAGTAAATATTGTTTCAATATTGATCTTTGCATACTCTGAAAGTATTATTGATGCTTGCGCATTGATGGATGAGAGTCTTTCAATAATTATTTGTATATCTTTTTCATCAACTCTGTCTATTTTGTTTAAAACAAGAAAATCTGCAAAACCAATCTGCGAAGCTGTTATTTCTGTTATTTCGAGCTGTTTTAAAACATACTCTGCATCTAGTAACGACACGACAGCTTTAAGCTCATATTTATCTCTTAGTTCTGAATGAGCGATGATGACCTGAGCAACGGGGCCTGGTTCTGCCAAACCGGTTGTCTCAATAATCAGTATATGAAAATCATTTTTACGTTTATGTAACTCAGATAATGCTTCAACAAGATCATTTCTAACAGTGCAGCAAATACACCCGTCAGCCATCTCCACAACAGTCGGCGCTGACTTCAGATCTATCAGCTCCTGATCAATGCCTATTTCACCAAATTCATTCTCAATAATCGCAAAGCGAGTTTTAGCCTTAGCTCTGTCCGCAAGTATATTATTCAGTAAAGTTGTTTTACCGGCACCTAACCCGCCGGTAAGAATAATCACCGGAATCTTTTTTTCTATAGACAAAATGCTCTCCATTATTGAGGATTTTCCAAGTATTTTTTAACTATATATTCAATATCAGATCCTTAAGCAAGAAATTTTGATTCACCACCATCAGCGTAATAGACTTTACTAAACGGTTTAACCTGCTTTATAGTCAAAACAGATTAAATTATCCAACACTGTATCCATTACAGTTTTATCAATATATATCTGTACCCTTTCGATAACTAATTAACTGTATCTGTTTTTTTTGAATAAACAGGAGTAGATTAATCACATGGAAACAAATGTTAAAATAACGCTCTATGAAGAAATGGCTATTAAGATAGTTGGGCTAGTAGATGAGGGCACTTTTAAACCTGGAGATAAAGTACCTTCAATTCGTGAATTGAGCAAACAGTTTCAAGTCAGTATCAACACTGTCAAAATGGCATACGGCTACCTTGAAGATAGAAGAATTATTGAGGCAAGACCACAGTCAGGCTATTATGTATGCGCCAAACTTCCTGATGTACCAGGCGAACCCGATATCTCTGAACCTGATTTTAATCCTGCAGAAATCAGTTCAGGTGAACTCGTACTAAGAATTATGAGTGACGTTGTAAATCCGGAGCAGATACAGTTTGGGGCCGCCATACCAGCACCAGAACTTATACCTACGGATAAACTCAATAAAATGCTTTATTCAGAAGTCAGACGGTTTCGAAATGAAAGCACCGGTTATTCAATGCCTCCCGGTAATAAAAGACTTCGGACACAGATAGCTAAAAGAATGATGAAGGCAGGCTGCACTCTCAGCCCGGATGATATTGTAATCACAACCGGAGCTTCAGAAGCTGTCTTTCTTGCGCTTCGTTCAATATGCAAACCCGGTGATACGCTCGCAATTGGTTCACCCATTTATTTCAATTTTCTAGAAATGATTAAAGAGCTCGGATTAAAGATTCTGGAAATACCATCATCGCCAAAAGACGGAATGAGTTTAGACGCATTGCGGTTTGCCCTTGAAAAAAACGAGGTACACGCTTGCATGGTGATTTCAAATTTCAATAATCCACTCGGCTGCAGCATGCCGGATGAGAATAAAAAAGAACTTGTTGAGCTTCTTGAAAACAACAACATTCCGCTCATTGAGGATGATATCAACGGTGATTTATCATTTCAGGGTGAAAGGCCATCGGTTGCAAAAAACTGGGATAAAATTGGAAATGTTCTGCTCTGTTCCTCATTTGCAAAGACCATTGCTCCGGGCTACAGAATAGGCTGGATTGCACCGGGAAAGTATAAAGCAAAAGTCATCAAGCAAAAACTTGTTACAAATATTGCAACAGCAAGCCCTACACAGCTTGCAATTTCTGAATTTCTTGTGAGCGGCGGATATGAGCATCACCTGCGATCTATTCGTAAAGTTTACGCAAAAAAAATCGCCCAAATGAGCGAAGCTGTCGGCAATTGTTTTCCGGAGGGGACAAAAGTAACAAGACCGGCAGGTGGATTTACGCTCTGGATAGAAATGCCTAAAAAAGTTGACGGCCTGGCTCTATACGGAAAAGCACAAAAGGAAGGAATAACCATCGCACCGGGTGTTATTTTTTCAGCTTCCGGAAAATTTAAAAACTGTATACGACTAAATGCCGGATTCTGGTCTGAGACGAACAGATGGGCAATTGAGGTTCTTGGACGAATAGCAAACGAGCTGAACAACTAATAATAGATTCAAAAAATTTAACGTACGGAAACTTTTAAAAATGAAAAATTTTATCTTTTACACACTGACTGTTCTGATATGGGGCTCAACCTGGCTTGCAATAAAGTTCCAGTTAGGTACAATCGATCCTATGGTTTCAGTTGCCTATCGTTTTTCTCTGGCAGCCGTTATTCTTATATTATGGTGTGCACTTTTCAGGTTGAAAATGCGGTTTACTAAATTTGAGCACCTTACAATTGCTCTTCAGGGTATGTTTCTTTTTGCATTAAACTACCTTCTTTTCTACATAGCTGAGCTGAACCTTACAAGTGGACTTGCCGCAGTGATATTTTCTACTATTCTTGTAATGAACATGATCAACGGTGCCATTCTTTTAGGAACCCCTTTTAACCCAAAGGTTATCGCCGGTGGTTTTTTAGGACTTATAGGAATAATGCTGGTCTTTAAACCGGAAATGGCATCTTTCAGTTTCGTTGAAAATGGTTTCAATGATGTAGCCTTATGCTTTGCTGCAACATTTCTTGCTTCAATTGGTAATATCATTTCTGCCTATAATCAGAAAAAAGGACTGCCGATTATCCAAACAAATGCATACGGAATGGGTTACGGTGCTTTGCTTATGTTATGCCTTGCTTTTTTCAGTGGAAAAGAATTTGCTGTTGTTCTTTCGGTAGGCTACCTGGGTTCACTTTTTTACCTTGCTGTCTTTGGTTCCATCGTTGCCTTCGGCTGTTACCTGACCCTGGTTGGTAATATTGGTGCTGACAGAGCAGCTTATTCAACACTCCTTTTTCCAATAGTGGCACTGGGAATTTCAACGATATACGAAGGCTATCAATGGTCAGCCTACGCAGTTACTGGTGTTGTTCTTATCCTTGCAGGCAACCTGTTGATGCTGAAAAAGAAAAACATTGAGCCCGCAATGCCAGTGCCGGAAGGTGATCTTGCAACAAGTGAACTGTAAAAAACATAGCAGGCAGTTAACTACCAGTGATTAAAACAAAAAGGTAAATATAGGAATAATAACTGCCTGCTGCAATAAAAATCAAACCTGTAATTTTCCCGGCCCATTTTGTTATAGCAGACATCGTATTGAAAACCTTCCCAATTGACTGTGCACTGAAGCAAATAATCAGAGCAATAACAAATACAGGAAGACCTGTTCCTATTCCATATAAAAAAGGAAGCAGAACTGTTGATTTATACTGCAGTGTTATTGGAATTAAACTTCCAAAAAACAGAGCTGCGGAAACAGGGCAAAAAGAAAGCGCAAAAATAAATCCCAAAAAGCCTGCGCTCAATAAATTCCCTTTTTCAGCAATGGCAGTCAACTTGTCATGAGAGAGAAAACCTGGCAGTGAAAGTGGGACAATACCAAGTATAAAAAAACCGGAAACAATAAGAACCGGGCCAAGCACCCTGTTCATGTTTTCCTGTAAGAAGAACGATAGCGATGGGATTGACAGTAAACCGTATACTATCATAAGACTTAAAAGAAGGTAAGCAAGCATCCGGCCAAGCGTATATAAAGCTCCTGCGGCAACAACCTTTTTATTGCTGTTGATATGCTTACTGATAAAAGACATCGCAGCAATATTCGTAGCTAAAGGGCATGGACTGACAGACGTTAAGATACCAAACCAGAGTGCAGACAGACTCGCTGCCAAAATCGAATCCATACAGCCTAAATCCCCTTCAGGTATTTGTCTGTTTCACTTTGGATGTAGTCAACATAACCATCTTCATTGTGAATTTTCTGCCAGATCTGATCCAGATTTTTCCAGCGTTTTTCCTTTCCATCCGATATCTCTGATAATACAACTGACTTTGTGTAAAGCTTATACCCAGTAGCATAATGCTTGTTTTCCGGTTTATCAATATTTATCGCTTTAAATGAAATAGCGCCTTTTTTTAACTCTTCACTATAGTTTGCATTCACTGCTTTTTTTGTTAGTGCTTCAATTTTTTTACAGGTATAACAACGCCTTGTGTTGTAAAAATAATAAACAACGATCTTTCCGCCCCTAAGTTCAGAGCCATGATTGATCTTTTTAGAATCAACACTCTCTGCATATGAGGTGTGAAAAAAAACGACTAGCATTATAAATATAACACTGAATATAATTGAGACTCGATTTTGATGAAATTTCATACGGACCTCCATGGGAAATTGTCACACGACCAGTTTTATTTGGCTACTGGTACCACAGTTACTAGTGAAATAGAACTAACCACTATAGATGTCAAATTAAAAATTATTCTTTGAAGACATTCTTGAATGTTTACGACAGAACTTCAGGCTTAAGGGCGATTAAAGAGAACTCATTGAGTTTAGTATCGATGCGGGAGGCGATTTAGAAGATTTTTATCATAAAAAATATCTCGAAGCTAAAAACTGGAAGGTATACTTATTTAACCACCTGAGTATCGCGTTGACCATTTGAATTGATATTTATGAATACAATAGACGGTGGTTTATTTATTGCTGAAGAGTCAAAATTATTCAAAGGTGGTGCAGCAACTTCTGAACTATACTCCAGGTTATCAAAAGTCTCCTCAAAAGTCTCTAGTTGGTCTTTTTCCTTTTTCTTGCTTTCTTCTCTAACAGCTTCCGGCTTATCAGATTCATCACACGCTTTAACAATTTTTTCGTAACAAATACTTTCATTACTGACAAAATTCTGAAGCTGTTTACTTGAGAGCCCCTTCATCTTACAAAAACCATGACCGGCGGAGAGCATAAAAACTATAAGTAGAAAGAACGTACGCTTTAACATAGCAATATTATTTCATCCTGTATGCTTATACAATAATTAGTTATACTAACATAACCTATACATTTTATGACCAATATGGTCAATATTTTTTTCAAATCTCTTTAAGTTTGATCAAATAAAACATTAAAATTGGAGTGTTTCATTATTTTATTCAACCTCAATAAATAAGCAGTAAGGTTATCACTTGAACTGGAGCAATTTCGTAGTAATGCTTTTCAGTCATCACCATCCCTGCCAGACATCACCCCTTTCAATGAAACCTGTTAGAGGAAGCCCCCCTACGAAATCAATCACAGTTTGAAATAATAACCATTACTGTTTATTTAGAATTGAATAGTTTTTCTTAACACACTAAATGCCGTTAAGTAAACACTGTTAAATAATAGTTTTTTATGGGGCATTCCCCCATATTACTTCACTTTCTTTAAACAAAAAAAATGTTTAACAAAAAAATATAGGCACTGTCCAAAGTAGATATCAGCTGTCTAGCAACATTCTAAAACATCATTTGATGTATTTTTTACACACTTGGGTTACCATGGGTATTCCACAAAAATTCATATAAAAACGTTCGAGTGTTACAAAAAGGTAAAAGTATTGTCAGTTCATAATTCGATTCTTGCTTTTTTTTATCAAAACATTGTATTTATCAAACAATCTGTTTATTTTTAAACGAAATACAAAACATTATAGACTTTCGCGGTTAAGTGTTCATCGTCCTAAATTAACTATCAAACAGGATTTATAGTATAAGTATGTCTTTTGGTAAAAAAAAATTTGGCAAAGATCTTACTTTTTTGGAAAATATTCAAGACGGCTACCTTGAAGTAGACCTTAAGGGGAATTTTTCCTGGTTCAATGAATCGGTTATTAATATTCTGGGATACACTAAACAGGAATTATCTTCGATGAATTATAGAGATGTTCTGGATAAGGAAAATGCAGAAAAAGTTTTTCAGATTTTTTCAGAAGCATATAAAACAGGGGAAATTATAAAGACATTTGACTATGTGGTTGTTCGTAAAGACGGTAGCAGAAGAAATATGGAAATCACCGTCTCACTGAAACGAGACCAGCATGGGAGCCCTGATGGATTTATGGGTATCGGCAGAGATGTAACTGAGAGAAAACAGGCCGAAAAAATACTAAGGCGTTCTCATGATGAGCTCGAAAAACATGTCGAACAAAGAACTGCTGAGCTCGCACACCTAAATAACGAACTTGAAAATAAAACAACCCGCCTGGAAGAAGCCAATATAGCTTTAAGGGTTCTAATCGATAAAAAGGATGAAAATAAAGCCCAACTTAAAGACAGCCTCTTGTTCAATGTAAATGAATTTGTTGTCCCTATTATAGAGAAAATTAAGAACAGCAATTTAAATAACAAACAGAAAGAATGGGTTGAGATATTAGAAGAAAGCTTAACTAATATTACCTCACCCTTTTCTGAAAAACTCTCTTTGAAACATTTAAGGCTGACTCCTGCCGAAGTTCAGGTCATAAACCTGATTAGACAGGGAAAAACCACTAAAGAAATATCTGAGTTACTGAATCTCGCCACCAGCACAATTGATTTTCACCGGAACAATATCAGGAAAAAACTTAATATTAAAAATAAAAAAATAAACCTCAGGAGCTACCTTCAACTCGCTGAGTAGTTTTTATGGTAAAACATTTAAGAACCTGAAAACCCTGTATTATCATTGATACACGATTTCTTTGTATTCAATATTCCAATTCAGAATCTGGTGGTTGAATTAAAAAAGAATCGAGTCACTGACTGAGGCGGCAGAAGCTGTTCCGGTTAGCACCATAGCCTGAATAAGTTCAGCCTTTATTTTATCGATGTAAGTTTCAACCCCTTTTTGCAACCCGCCAACAGCGGCAACAGAAAAAGGTCGGCCTATCATCACAGCATCTGCCCCAAGAGCCAGAAGTTTTAAGACGTCGCCACCACTACGAACGCCACCATCTACTAAGATAGTCAATCTATCACTTACTTCAGAGGTAATTGATTCAATGACATCAGCGGCACCAGGTAGAGAGTCAAAGACCCTTCCCCCATGATTTGAAACAACAATTGCATCAGCACCTGCATCTGCAGCAAGTTTTGCTTCATCAACGGTCATCACCCCTTTCAATATAAATTTCATTGAAGTGGAAGAAATTATTTCACAGAGCTGCTCAGGTGTTTTGGGTGCCACGGGTCGCCCCATCTGGCGAAGTGTAACGAGGCCAGCGGCGTCTATATCCATCCCAACGATTTCCGCTCCTGATTTTTCTGCTTTTTCAAGTTTATCAAATAATTCTCTGTCTTCCCAGGGCTTGATAAAAGGGATACCTTTTCCTCTGTTTTCGGAAATCGCCTTAAATCCTGACTCATGAATAAAATCCGGCACACCATCTCCGGTACAGCCCAGAATTCCTTTAACATGACATCCGCTCACAACAGATTGAATGTAGTCTTCCTCGCTGATAGCTCCGCCCATGTTAAACGAAACACCACCGATAGGCGCTGCAAGTACAGGGATATCTAACTGCTGACCAAGTATATTGACAGACGTATCCGGCTCAACCACATCGTGAACCAGTCTCATATTAAATTTGATTTTTGTAAGGGACTCTATATTTGAATGAAACGATGCACCTGTCCCAAGTCCTCCCATTCCAGGTACTTCACCAATACAGTTTTTTCCGTTACACTCCCGACATACATTACAAAACCCTTTCATCAGTTTTTTTGCATTGTCATACACGTCTTTCATAGTCGGCTCCTTCTGTTGGGATCATCGTTTCCAGATTAAAATAATCCTTATTAATATATTATTTTAAAGATATAATACAAGCTGGATTTTTTCAGTAGATTGTTTCGGGGTTTAAATATTGAGGATTACATAACTGATGTGTTGCAGTAAAACATTGGATAACGGCTGGTTTCCCTTTTCCACCTGGTTAAAAAAAACCACAGGTGGAAAAGGGAAAATTCTTATTCATTACTTAGCAGCCACAGCCTTCTGAGCCACAGTTTGGTTCAGCCGGAGTACATTTATCATCTCCTGTTCCACATGAGCTTCCACAACCACAACCTGCACTTACAGGATCTGGTGTTAAGCCTGTTTCAACAACTTCTATATCGAAAATAAGGGTTTTTCCAGCAAGAGGATGGTTAACATCCATTTTAACAACATCTTCCAGAATTTCAGCAACAACAGCAGGAACCGGATTTCCCCGATCATCCATAAGTTGTAGCTGCATACCTACTTCAAGAACCATTTCTTCCGGTACTGTATCTTTTGGCAGTTCAACAATCATGTCTTCATTACGAACGCCATAGCCTTGCTCAGGTTCAATAGTGACAGTCTTCTTGTCCCCAACATTCATACCAACAATTGCATCGTCGAAGCCCTGAATTAACTGCCCTGCTCCTACTGTAAATTTTAAAGGTTCATGCCCTTCTGATGTATCGAAAACTTCTTCATTTTCAAAACGGCCCGTATAATTAACTTTTATTGTATCTCCTGCTTTAACTGGATCTGACATGTTTGTTCTCCTGTATTCGTCTGTTTTACGACCTCCAGGCCGTACTTAAAATAAAACCTTATAGTTAGAAAAAGGTGCAATAGAATGAATTATAACCATGAAAGGAAAACTGTCAAATAGTCCTATTGAAAGTAGTTCCGTCCAGACATGAAGATGACCGGTAATTAATAATAGGTTGGCCAGTATTACCCAAACAGCATTTTTATTCTATCTATTATTGTTGGTCTAAATTCAACCAGACGGCTTCTGTAATCATCGATTGACTTAAATTCCAGATAGTGGATAACAGACTCCCATAATACTGATGCCTGAGCACTGGAAACCCATTCCTGTTCATCAATCTCCGGAATTCTACCCGACAAAAAAATTCTCTCATTTCGCATTATGAAACGAGGATATTCCAATAGAATACCATCATCACAGGAATGTGGAGAATTTGCGAGATAGACGATAACAACTTTTCCGTTAAAATCGGGTAAACCTTTATCTTCCATTTTATACCTATACCTTAAATGAAGACATTTATTTTTTAGCTGGTATTATTTCAAGCCAGTAACCATCCGGGTCCTGAATGAAATAGATGCCCATTGCTTCATTCTCATAAAACGTGCAACCCATTTCCTCGTGTTTCTTATGTGCTCCCTCATAATCATCTGTTACAAAAGCAAGATGCAGATCATTATCGCCATGAGTATAATCCTCTTCACGATCCGCAAGCCATGTAAGTTCAATCTGGTAATTATTAGCCTTATCTGAAAGGTAAACAAGTTTAAACTTACCTTCAGGATGTTCTTTGGTTCTTATTTCACGCAGACCAAGAGCCTCTTTGTAAAAAGCCAGGCTTTTGGAAAGATCACGAACATTAATGTTTGTATGTGCAAGTCCAAACTTCATTTATTTCTCCTGTAATTTTTTCTATAGTTGTTGTTTGTGAATTCAGATTTTTTTTTGACAATATTCAATCGGCTGAAGTATTTTTTTGATAATCTGTACTGTTAAAAACATGATTTATAACAATCATTTGTACCTTTCCTTGTCAAGCTTATTCGCATCAGGAAAACTGAAGAACAATATCCTATGTAAAGTACATTTATCAAAACCCCAACATTCAAATAAAAAAAGCCAGTGTCTTTATATCTTGACACTGGCTCTCAATGTATATCAGTTAATTTTATTTTATCGTTGTTTATGACTGAATCAATTCGAAATTTTTGCAGCAACGTCTTTACCATACTCCTGGGCCATTGTTATACCGCCAGCCAGATCACCCGATTTCAACATCAGTGGTGCAGAAACCATCTCCATTTTAAAAATATTCTCCATTGTCTCAAAAATTCTTTCTGCAGCTTCACCACTCCAACCGAAAGCTGCTCCTGTTTTCTCTTGAAGCTCTGCTTTTTCGGCAAGAAACAGAAGTGTTTTCATGCCAGCTATCAGCAAGGTAAAACTACTCATGTTTATTGAATCTTAATCATAAATGTTAATAAACGAGGCGGTCAATTATATGTTAAGTTTTTCTGCCATATAATTGAGCATACGATCTGAGTTTTCAGGTCTGTTAACCTGTTCCCACTCAAAGGCAACCGGGCGGCCTCCTTTACGTTTCATATAGTTCACGGCAGAAGGGTGTGCAAAGATACTGCCCGGTATAAAAAGTGGTATTGCTGGCGTTTTAAAAAAACCACCATCATCCCAGGTCAGCCAGACAAAACCTCTGTTAATCGCCGATCTTCGTTTGTGTAAGCCTCCGGTAAAACCCCGGTCAAAAAAGTCTGTCTCAAATTCTCTGTTATAAAGCAGCCAGGCATAGGAAAGCATTTCATGAGCAAAAAGATCTGTTGATGCCAGAACAAGTCCCTGATCAGGTTCTGCGACATGCCCTTTATCAGGTCCAAAGGTTGCGAGAACTTTTCTACCGGATGAAACCGTCAACCTTAATTTTGATACGATTGAGGGCAGCTGGTTGATCTCTTCATACATTGCATAAAAGTCATCACCACCGCGATGAAATATTTTTCTGCTATCCTCTCTTAAAAAACCGACGCTGGTTTTAAAGCCTGACGTGATATCACCCATAACATGTGAGCTGACTCTGGTAAGGTAAATTAAATGATCTGCCTCGTTAATGGCTGTTGTAATCATCACCGGCTCTTTCCAATGGTGCTTCCCGACGGGAGATTCAGGCATAAAAGCATCGTAACCCAACTCTTCAAAGAAAACAGGCTCCGCATTATTATCGACAATAACGTCCAGAAGCCCAGCCTGATTACAGCAGGTTCGAGAAGCCCCTTTCTTTTTATCTCTTGTCCAGAGTACCTGCTCAACACCACTTGAGTCACCAACCATAATACGGCCGGCACCTTTTTCTCTCAAAAGCCGAATCATTGAAGCCAGTGACCATGGATCTGTCGTCGCAGGATAGAGGTTACCTGAATTTAATGTCAGTTTGATCAGAACTGAATCACCCTTAATTAACCATGAAAAATCAGTCGCCATCTCAACCGTTTTTTTAAACAGGGCATAAGCATTATCGACCTCACCTTTTGGCACCCAGGCGCTTGCGACATGAGGTTTCCAATCTTTAGCAACGGGCATTTCACGTACAATCCCTTCCATGGCCGTCATGCGGTGAGCACAGGCAGGAACAGCAGCTACACAACCTGTAATACCCGTAAGTTTCAAAAAGTCCCTTCGTGTCCACTGGTTTTTCATCACAGGTGTCCCCTTTAATTATTTTAAATTTCAGGTATTTAAAATTTCAAGAAGTCTTTCCTTGGTCGGTTCGTACTCTTTTCCTGTTTCATTCCACTTATTGATAATTTTTTTATAAATCCCAAGCATCGGGACATAGCTATTGTAATTATCAGTCTTCATGGCATATTGTTCCTGTTCGGAAAATTTACCCTGAGTATTTATCAGAAACCTTGTAAAAAACATATGCTCCGTTTCATTATTACCATCAAATCCCATAAAAGTTGACAATTTGTGATCACATACTTCTTTGATTTCAGGGTTCCGCTCTTTATACTCTTCCAGCAATTTATAAAAATCAAGAATCTCCAGAACCAGGTTCCCTTCTATCTCACTCATTTCGTCAGAAATCCATTCATCAACCATTGAATAAAAAACCTTAAAGCCATTCTCAAGTATCTCAACCAGTTCGTTATAACGGCTCGATTCATTTGGATGTAATGCCGCCAGTATTTTATATTGATTGATAAGAAGAATACGTTCTTTTTTCGTAAGTTTCATGATTTTTCCTGTTAAGATTATTTCTTTTTACCGGTCAATGGGTGATTAAATTGAGCACATATGGATATATTATAAATTCATTAAAATTGCAATTTACGATCTATCGATTCTCTTTTTTATTCAATATATTAAAAGGGCCAGATCATCGGAATAAAGATTGTCCCACCCAAAATAACAAGAAAATTTAATGGCAGTCCAAGTTTTAAATAGTCCACAAAGCGATACCCACCTGGTCCATAGACCATCAGATTTGTCTGATAACCCATTGGAGAGGCAAAGCAGGCACTGGCACCGAAACAGATGCCAATAATAAAAGGTTTAGGATCTACGCCAATTGTCACAGCCGTTGAGATTGCTATCGGCAGCAACAAAACAGCCGTTGCGTTGTTGCTCAAAATATGGGTACTGATACTGGTTAGTAAAATGATTGCACCCAATACGACAACAGGAGAAAAACCTGAAAAAACATTAATAAATGCATTTGCATACAACTGGCTTGCACCTGTTTTTTCCATGGCAAACCCCAGAGCAATGGTACCTGCTATCAGTAGCAGGACATCCCCCTGCAGTGATTTGTACGCATCCCTCATCTGCAGACAACCCGTTATTATCATCAGAAAAGCTGCAGTCAGAGCGCAGGTCATAATATCCGCAAAACCTAGTGTCGCAGTACCAAGCATCCCGATAAAATTCATAACAGACCAGATTGCCTTTCGCTTGTGAATCAGCTCTTCATATACATCTTCAACAACAAGATAATCTGTTTCTGTACGTATTGATTTCAGTTTACTTTCACTACACCAGACAAGAATAATATCACCTGTTTTTAAAACAACATCATGAATCTGCTGTTCCGTCATATGTAAATCCTGTCTTTGAACAGCGACAATATTAACCTGTGATTCCTTAACCAGTCGGGTATTAAGAAGTTTTTCTCCCCTCAGGGTTGAGTGAGGTGTAATAATCAGTTCAACAATAATAGGAGCATCTTTTTGAGCGCCTAAAAGAAGATCTTTTTTCGAACTCGGTAATTCAACATCTTCATTGTGAAGAATTTCAACGAGATCGTTCAATGCAACTTTTATCATTAATTTATCATCTGCTGTGATAAACAACTCCTCTCTTTCCGGATGATGAATTCGGGACATCCTTATCAATTCGAGCATCTCTGTCCCCGGATATTTCTTATGAAAAAGATCAAGAGGTTTTTTCCCAATCAGCTTACTACGCCTGGGGATTTTCAGCTCAGCCAAATATTGCCGGTGTTCACTGTTCTTAAGAAGACAAACCGGATTTGCAAGGGAAGGTAAAACTCTTGGTGTTGCTATAATCAAAAAAATTATTCCAACAATGGCAATAGGAACACCAATGTAAGAGAGCTCGAACATGCTGATCTCTCCAAAGCCATACCCAAAACTCAGATCACTGACGATAATATTGGTCGACGTTCCAATCAGGGTGCATGTCCCCGCCAAAATTGATGCATAAGAAATCGGTATTAAAAATTTTGAAGGACTCAAGCCATATTCACAGCACAAGGTCATCACAACAGGTATAAATAAAATCACAACCGGAGTGTTATTAATAAAAGCAGAAGCAACAGCAACGGTAAATAAAACCACAGTAAGTGCAACAATATAATTCCCATCAGCCAGTCGTACAATCTGCCGGCCAATAAACTCCACACCACCGGTTCGCATCATTCCTTTTGAAACGATAAACATAGCGCCGATAGTGATGACCGCCGGATTTGCAAACCCCAGCACTGCCTCCTTGGGCGTTAAAATTCTGAAAACCACCAGGAGCACCATAATACCAATGGAAGTTAAATCGACAGAAATCTTCTCCATAATTAAAAAATAAACAGAGATGATTAAAATAATCGAAACAATCCAGATTTCCATAAAAGCCCCCGTTCAATAACTGCCTTAATATAATTTTCGTTTTTTTTATATCTGCAGTCGTTTTTAGATTTGTGTCAACATTATCTTATCCGATCAGAATTAATCATAAAAAAATTTTCTTAACAAGAACTATCCCAATTTGAAAGCTATTTCAATTTTCGGATGTAACTTCACCATTCCTGTCTCTTTTTTTAAAAATCTTTTTCATTCTCAGCATACAAAAAATTTACAATACCGGAATTCTTTATTTGGCAAGGGTTTCACGTTAACACTTGAAAACATTCAAAAAAAACTATTGGCAAGCTATTTTTTTTTCGATAGGGTATTTTTTAACAGTAGTAATTCATAATTCATTATCGAACAGGTTAAAATTTCTAGCAATGTTTTCGTCGTTCATTTACAGGAGTAAGAATAATGAGAGTCTCTGTTGTAGCATTGATGTTTTTTTTAATTTTGGGTTCGCCAGCCTTGGCCATGGAAAAAATGTCGAAAAGTGAATTAAAAAAGACAACTGCACAACTTGCTTCTTCACCAGGCCATGCCTCACCTATAGTTTCGCCTGCAGTTGAAGGTTATTCACATATAGAGAATGTCACACCTATAACAGGAGCTGTTAATGTTGTGCAAACGGCGACAGAGCCAGTTAGTAGAGTTGTTAACATCGTCAGTGATGTAAATGGATTTAAGGATGGAGCTTCATTAGGTTTTTTCTAAAAAAGAGTATAATATTGCATCTCTGCAAAATCAATTATTTCCGAATAAGCACAACATCGCGACCGGGCTCATTTTAAATAACAATTTAATCAATATTCAAGCCCGTTTAAAAAATCAGAAAAACATCTATCAAATAAAAATTCTATTTCCTATCGGCACTCCTCCCCCGATACGAACTACTTTTGAAGAACCACAGAGTCACTGATCATCTCTACGATACCAGCCAAGTGTCAGCCGTTTAACCGGTACACTTCAGAAATCGGATCTGTTTTTTTGGGGGTTGTGAAAAATTAAAGGAATAGCACAAATTATCTATTAAATGTAATACCAAATTTTTCAAGGAAAGGGCTTTCCGCACCATTCATAAATTTAAGAAGTTCGGTTCTTGTCTGTTCGACAGGCACACCTTTATCAGCAAGAATATTCAATATTTTTTCAAAAACATCACGTCTCTTTAGTCCCTTTCCTGAAAGATCCCTTCTATCTCTGAATTCGTCCATCAAAGTTGAACCGCATAGACAATTTCTAAATAACTCAATAATCGGTTTATCATCATCATCAAGGGTACTTTTAAGACCCGTACTCCCTTGGAGTGCTTCAGAGTCTTTAACAAAATCTTCCGGTGAGTTAAAAACCTGTCCACAGGTTGCACATGTTTTGGGGAAAGCTGTTTCAGTAAGGGTTTTAAGGTTGTCATACAACCCGGAAATATCAGACAGATTATTTGTTGAATTCATAGATAATCTCAATATTAATAAAATGTTTATAAGATACTTATAGGTATTTTCAGATTCACTGAACATAACATAAAAAAGGGGAAAGGACAAAAAAATTCAGCTCTTTATTCACCTCAGTACTCTTGATTGCATTTCAATCGATATCATGTTAATTCCCCTCTAATAGAATCATCAATGTGCTTTTACGGGTTTCATAAAAAACTTCTGATAAAAAAAGAGACTCTTTATGGTCGAACAAAAAAGAATTATTATCGCAACTCTCTGCGGACTCATCGCAGGAGTATTCTGTATTTCAGGTGGTATATTAATATTCGGTATGAAGTTTTCACCACTTGGAGTTGTTTATGTACTTTCAAGTAGGCTATTGATTGGATTTGTTATTGGTATCTCATCTTTGAAGATGCACTGGGTCTTTCACGGCCTTCTAATAGGGTTTATAATCGGTTTTCCTTTCCCGATTTATGACCTGATCATTGGGCAAACATCTATTATTGCTCTGGCTGCTTTTATCATGAGTTCTGTTTTCGGTGTAATGATAGAGTTTATCACAACTATTGTTTTTAAGGCTGGAAGAACGTTTTCTGTATAGTTGGACAATCTGATATTATTAAAAACTGATAATTTCGATTTCAGTGTCAAACAATTCTGCGAGTCCAAGCTCTTCTGCCATGTCAATTATTTTATCCAGCTTTGAATTAATATTGCGACGATCATTACCAATAATAGCAACACCAATTTCTGCCTTATGGTGATTATCATTGGCTCCTACTTCTGAAATCGAGGCATTATAGGTGTTTTTTAACCGCTGAATAATCGATTTAACAATTCTCCGTTTTGTTTTTAACGAATTGCAATCATGAATTCTGAAATGAATTAAAAGAATTCCTGCTACCATAGAATTATTCCCAACGAAAGTTTACAAACCAATTTAACAATTATTTATACGTTACCCTATCAGTGCAAGCTTCACCGCCTGTGGGAAGACATTACCAATTTTGCCATCAATCCTCAGACTGACTTCATTCAACCCATCATGGTCTGTAGCACCCTGATTAATAATGATATAGGGAGTTCCTCTTTTCGCTGCTTCAAGAGGAAACGTTGAAGCCGGATAGACAGACAAGGTACTACCAAGAGAGAGAACACAATCCGCTTTCAACGCAACCTCAAATGCTTCATCCATATCTTCACTAATAAGATTCTGTCCAAAACTGATTGTTGCAGGTTTCAGATATCCACCACATTTGCAAAGAGGCGCTTTAGCTGTCTGCTTAAGATAATCAAAATGCTCACCGGGTTCACTTCGATCGCCGCAGCTTTGACATTCAACTTCCCAGTTGGTTCCATGAAGTTCAATAAGTTTTCCAGGCGATGTTCCGGCAATACGATGGAGACCATCAATGTTTTGCGTTACTACTTTCAGGATCTTACCTTGTTTTTCAAGTTCAGCGATTGCTGAGTGTATACTGTTCGGTTGTGCCGACCTGTTTTGCTCCCACCATTCCAGCTTGTACTCCCAGTACTCAACGCGGGACTCCTCATAGGCCATAAAATCCTGATAATAGACCGGTTGACGTCTTTTCCATACTCCATCCGGGCCTCTAAAATCTGGTATTCCGCTATCCGTTGAAATACCGGCCCCGGTAAATACAAACAATTTTTCAGCTTTTCTTAAATAATTTGAAAGTGATTGTATAATCTCTTGTTCTGTTTTCATCATTCAGCCTGAAGTATTATTTAATTTTGGTATTTTTTTGTGGTCGCTACATTTTCCCGGCTGTAACAAGTTCTGCGAAATTCTCAAAAGACCTGTTCCATGTTTTTTCAGCATCATCTGAAAAGCAACATCCCGGTAATTCTCTTTTTTTAAGATGATATGAAAGACATTCACAGCAAGCACCCTTTCTCGGGCAGGGTTCATATGAGCAATTACATTTTTCCATATTTTTCTCTTTCACACAATCCATACTATTTCTCCGTGGTTTTATAGGTATTCGTCTGTTTTAATACAAATAGCGATTTTTGAGACAATTGGAAAGTAAAAATAGAAGAGGTAGCGTCTTAGACCAAAACAATAAAAACTTTAGGATTCCTGTGTGCCAAATTCCCTGTTTGTTCCGATACGACTCTGGCTAAGTAAGACACCTGCAAAAACAAGACTTGAAGCCACGTATTGCATTTTCGTAAACCACTCTCCGAGAATCAGTGCACTCATGACCATTGTAAAGACCGGTATCAGGTTAATAAAGGAAGTCGCCTGACTTGCAGGTATTTTACTGACACCGAAATTATACAATCCGTAGGCTCCCAAAGTTACTACTGCACCAAGATATACAACACAAAATGAGGCCATAGGATCAATAACAGTTGGCAAAGATACTCCGGGAAAAAATAGAACCGGAAAAAAGAAAATCGAGCCGGCAAATGCCTGTAAAAATGTAAGGAGCCAGGGTGAATAATGCGACGTCAGCTTCTTAAGGCTGATAGCATATCCTGCCGCACAAACCATTGCCATAAATTCAAGGAAGTTCCCCAGAACTGGATTTGGCCCGTTGATCGAAGGTTCCGCGAGATAACTGAGCCACATTGTTCCTATTATGGCAAGAGACAATCCCCAAATTATATTTCTGGTCAGCTTTTCTTTTAACAGGAAGAAAGCTGCAACAGCAACTAGAAGCGGCATCATTGACGTTATCATGCCTGCCTGCGCCGCCGTCGTATAAACAAGGGCCTTTGCTTCAAAGACAAAATAAAGACAGGGTTCACAAATCACCATAAAGGCAATGTATTTCAAATCTTTCAGGCGAAAATCAATATTCTTAAAAAGCGAGGGGACAAAAACTGCGCAAAGACTTGCAACAAGCATTCTTCCGAAAATAACAACCATTGGATCATAGACTTTAAATGCAATTTTCAGAACAATAAATGTACTGGCCCAGAGAAGAGTTGCCATAACCAGGCAAACAAATGGTGTCACAGAATTCATTGATTTTTCCAACTATCCTCTTCCTTTTTCATTAAATCGTAAAGGAGTCCAAGTATCATTTTTTTAATCTAAGAGCAAATAATGCTTTTAAAACTATCGATCTAACCAGCTGACCCCATAGTTATAGACAGGGCCGCTTAAAATGTTTATAACTGCCGGACATATTAATTTTTATCGGGATTTTATCATGAACGACTACCGGAAAAACCGGATGTATATTTATCTTATGGTTCTAACCATAAGCGCCACAGCCGGACTTCAGGTCTGGAGAACTCTTTTTGACAACTTTGCTGTGAACGTTATTGGCCTTGAAGGCCATCACATAGGTGTTATCCAGTCGATTAGAGAAATCCCCGGTTTTCTTGCTTTATTGGTAGTTTATGTAATGCTGGTTTTAAAAGAGCATCGGGTTTCGTCGCTCTCTATTCTTGTATTGGGGATTGGCGTTCTGGCCGGAGGTTTTTTTCCGTCTTACCCGGGGCTTATTTTTACAACACTTGTTATGAGCTTTGGTTTCCACTATTTCGAAACAACAAACCAGTCTTTAACATTACAGTACTTCGATGAAAAAACCTCACCCATCGTATTCGGTAAACTCAGAAGCTATGCGGCGGCTGCTAACGTTGTTGTCGGAATCGTAATTTTTGCCATTGCACCGGTTCTATCATACAAAATGATCTTCCTTATCTCAGGAGTATTGATCATTGGAACAAGCCTATGGAGTTTCAGTGTTAATCCTGTTGATACCTCAATCGTTCGACAACGGAAAAGAATGATTCTTAAAAAACGCTATTGGCTGTTTTACTTCCTCACCCTGATGGCAGGTGCAAGGCGACAGATATTTATCGCATTTGCTGTTTTTTTACTCGTAAAAAAATTTTCCTTCTCTGTTCAGGAGATTGCGATTCTTTTTCTGATTAACAATGTGGTTAACTATTTCCTAAGCCCCTACATCGGAAAAGCAATTGTCAGGTTCGGTGAAAGACGGGTTCTTTCTTTGGAGTATTTCTCACTGATTTTTATTTTTATTGCCTATGCCTTTGTTGAATCCAAAATTGTCATTGCCTTTTTATATATTGCCGATCATATTTTTTTTAATTTCGCTATTTCAATCAGAACTTTTTTCCAGAAAATAGCAGACCCTAAAGATATTGCACCCAGCATGGCCGTTGGTTTTACGATTAACCATATAGCAGCAGTCATATTTCCTGTCATTGGCGGACTGCTCTGGATGGTCAATTATAAAATACCTTTTTATTGTGGCGCAGTTTTCAGCCTGATCTCACTTGTTGCTGTTCAGCTGATTACTTCACAGCTGAAAAAAAATAAAAAATAATAATGAAAAATCCAGCATCTGTTTATATCGCTTCTATGCTGTCTGCGTTAGCCGATGAGTAAGGTGCCAAATAATAACATCATCATTCAACACCTGCAGCTCTTCATTACATACGCCTTAGTCTTGCAACCCGTTCCTCTATCGGTGGATGAGTAGAAAAAAGATTCATCATTTTTTTCCCGGAAAGAGGATTGGAAATAAACATATGAGCAGTATTAGGCTCCGCATCCATTGGGATCTGCCTTGAGTATGAACCTAACTTTTCAAGTGCACTTGAAAGACCTTCCGGGTGACCGGTAAGCTTCGCTGCTGTTGAATCCGCGAGATATTCACGAGATCTGGATATCGCCATTTGAATTAACATCGCCGCAACCGGTGCAACTATAGACATAATCATCAACTCAATAAATCCGCCACCCTCTTCATCATCTCTGCCTACACCAAAAATTGCCGCCCATTTAGCCATATTCGCAATCATCATAATAGCACCGGCCATCGTCGCAGCTACCGTACCAATGAGAATATCTCTGTTTTTTATGTGCCCAAGTTCATGGGCAACAACACCGGCAATTTCATCTCTGTCCATCAGATTTAACAACCCATTTGTCACTGCAACAACCGCATTTTGAGGATTTCGCCCCGTAGCAAATGCATTGGGTGATTGATCGGGAATAATATAGACTTTCGGCATCGGTATTTCTGCCCTGTCTGACAAAGCTCTGACTATTTCATATAATTCAGGTGCCTGCGATTCTGTAACTTCTTCAGCCTTGTACATTTTCAGTACAAGTTTATCAGAATACCAGTATGAAAAAAAATTCATCCCACCTGCTATCACCAGAGCAACCATCATCCCTGATGTTCCTCCTAAAACTCTGCCGATCATCATTATAAAAATTGTCATCATGGCCAGTAAAGCCGTTGTTTTTAACTGGTTACCCATTTTCTCGCTCCTTTATCATTTTAATCCGCTGGGTGAACATTCATTCTTAATAAACAAGATAAAGACGATCCGATAAAATGCAACCTGCACTTTTACCTATATCGAATTAAAATCTGTCTAAAGTTCTGATTAGAACTGAAAAATTGCGAAAAAACATTTTCGACTTTGATTTCAATAGAAATATCTGATATATATTACTTATATTCTATATTAAAAAAATCTTCATCAAAAAATAACGACTCTGATTCAAGAAGGTGTGCTATCAATCAGAGTATACGAATGATTCTCTTTGATTTGCATCAATAATTCTACAGGTAATACAAGAAAGGCGAAATGGATAAAAAACCATCAGATACCGCTTCCGGCGAAAAAATCCAAACATCTTCGGTTTATGGTAAAAATCGTAATTCATTATCATTAGGAAAGGATATCACCGATCTTATCGAAAATAATCCGGGTGATGTTAATCTCGCCGATTTTTTTATGACAGAGACCATAAAAAATCTTCAGGATGCTTTTTCAACAGCAACAGGTATTCCTTCAATTATTACCACCCCAGCAGGAAAGCCGATATCAGCATCAGGTGAATTCGGAAACTCATGTAGATGTATTCCATGCAGTACTGATATCAGTCAGGCAGAATGTATCAACAAAATCAATGATATGGATGCTGATACAGAACTTCCAATAATAACCACATGTGATTGTAACAACCTGATAACTGGTGCCACTGGTATTTTTATCAGAGACCACCACATTGCAAGCTGGATAATCGGGCCGGTAAGATATCAGAATATTGATAAACAAAAATTGAAAGAGTGTGCTGTTAAAAACAATATCAATCCAGATCTTTTTATTGATAATTACCTGAAAATTCAAATCGTTGGAGAAGAACAATTTAAAAGCATCTGCAAAACACTTCATATCAGCGCAGGTATGATTTCTGAAATGACATACACGAATATCATTCAAACCCATACAAATAGAGAGAAGAAAAAGGCAGAAAAAAACCTTCGTTCAAGTGAACAACGGTACCAGGAAATATTTAAAAATGTAACCGACTGGATTTACACCCATGATCTTAAAGGAAATTTCCTTGAAAACAACCTGGCATTTATAGAGGCTCTTGGATACAGTGCAAACTATATCACCAAAGCAAATATCAAAGATGTCATCCCTAAAAGGTTTCAGTCGTTGTTTGATGACTATCTGGAAGAAGTTATCGAGAATGGTTCTTCCTCGGGTGTAATGAGGGTTAAGGCCGCTGACAAAAGTGAATTAATCATTGAATACAGCAATAAACTGATCACTGATACTGATGGAGACGATTACATACAAGGCCAATCACGTGATATTACTTATAGTTATAAGGCTGAACAGGCATTAAGGAGAAGTGAACAAAAATTCAGATCAATTCTTGAAAATATTCAGGAAGGCTATTTTGAAGTCGATACCACCGGTAATTTTACTTTTTTCAACAAAGCTCTCTGCAAAATGATGGGCTATTCCCCGGCAGAACTAATGGGGATGAACAATCAGCACTACATGGACGAGAAAAATACAAAAAAAGTTTTTCATACTTTCAACAAAATATACACGTCCGGTGAATCAATCGACAACTTTGAGTTCGACCTGATAACAAAAAATCGACAGACGTTGAATATTCAATCTTCTGTCGGCCTGATCCGTTCAAGCAAAGGCAGATATATTGGCTTTAGGGGAATAGCTCTTGATATCACAGAAAAGAAGCAACACGAAAAAGAGCTTGATGACTACCGGAAAAATGTATTAAATGCAAGGGCTGTTACGATACTCGGGCTTGCCAAACTTTCTGAGTACAGAGACAGTGATGCCGGAGCACACCTTGAAAGAATGAGAGCATTCTCCCAAATTATTGCCGAGGAATTATCAAAACACGAAAAATTTTCACACTATATTACAGAAAATTATATTACCGACATTTATCAGTCTGCGATTCTCCATGATATCGGCAAGGTTGGAATTCCTGATGCGGTACTCCTCAAACCGGGGAAACTTGATGATGATGAATTTGAAATCATCCAAGAACATGCAACCCTGGGCGGAGATGCAATAAAAGAAATAGAGTCAAAAATTGAGGGCGAGTCCTTTCTTACAATAGCAAAAGAAATCGCTTACTTTCACCATGAAAAATGGAACGGTTCTGGCTATCCTAATGGTCTGAAAGGAACCAAAATACCCCTTTCAGCCCGCATAGTGGCCTTGGCAGATGTATATGACGCTCTTACTTCAGAAAGGGTCTACAAAGAAGCATTCAGTCATAGTAAAGCCATAGAAATAATCACTGCTGATTCAGGTCACCATTTTGATCCCGATATCGTTGCTGTTTTTTTGAAAAGAAATAAAGATTTTGCAAAAATCAGTACCAGGCTAAAGGATGACATGTTTTAAAAAAGTCATAAGCTGTATGTGATATTCAGATTCGTTTTTACGCTTGTGTCAATTCTCTGTTTTCATTATTACAAACCGGATCGGCCCCAAAGGAGGCATCATGAAGAAAATTAGTGTTGTTGTATTTTTCGCCCTGACCTTAATGGCAGTGAACAGCTTTACCCTGTTTGCTCAATCACTAAACGACATAGCATGGCTAACAGAAGATTATCCACCATTTAACTATGAAGAAAATGGAACAAAAAAAGGAATTGCTGTTGACCTGCTTCTGGAAATGTTTAAAAGGAGCGGCGTTGAAAAAGGCCAGAGCGATATTAAGATCGTTCCATGGGCAAGAGGGGTTAAGTTGCTTGAGACAGATAAAAACACATGCCTTTTTGCTACAACTCTGACGCCTCACAGAAAAAAAGTTCTCGGTTATAAATTTGTATTTCCAATTCCCCAGACGTCTATGAAATCAAGCAATCACATCATTGCACCAAAAGCATCCGGAATCAAAATTAACACTGCCAGTGAATTAAAAAAATACAGAGTCGGTGTTGTCAGAGGTGACGTGGGCCAGGGCCTTGCAGAAGAAGCAGGCGTACCTGCGGGTAGTATTGATATGTGCAATAATGGTGAGGCTATAATTAAAAAAATCAAGAAAAAAAGATTTGACGTTGCATCTTACGGCTTCGACACTTTTTCAACCAAACTAAAAGAAGCCGGTGAAAACCCGGATGATTACGAAATTGTCTTTTCATTTCCGCCAATGCAGATGGGTTACGCCTTCAACAAAGATTGCGACCCTGCTATTCTGAAAAAACTACAGGTTGCATTAGATGAAATAACCAAAGACGGAACTGCAGAAAAGATTAAAAATAAATATAAAAAATAAGTAAAAATTCTCTCAACATTTTAATTACAAAATGTTGAGAGAGTTCTCCTCTGTTCATCCTCACCGTTGTTAACCCTTTTTAATCGGTAATAATGTTTTGAAAGAACCTATTGCAATCAGACCTGAAATAAACATCAGCAACCCAAAAACCCCAGAGACTATGAACATTGAGCTGTGAAAATCGCCCATTTGATCCTGAATGAGGATGGCAAGCGTCATTGCAAGTGCGGAATTTCTGAGACCTGTTTCGAGAGAAATTGCCCTGGCCTGATAATTATTAATTTTAACAAGTTTTGGGATTACTCCGCCCAATACCATTCCTAACATTGTCAGGAGAAACACCATGGAATAAAACTTTAAACCATACAATTCAAAATCGGCAACTTTTTCAAAATTGCTGATTACACCGGCAACCATTATAAAAAGAACAGCAACCATACCAAGAGCAGAAAAAAAAGGAGTTGCTTTTTCAGCAAATTTACTCCAAACACTTTTTACCAGCATTCCAACTATTAGCGGAATAACGACCAATACAGATACTGTAAGGACAATTGTTTTCACAGGTATAATGATTTCAGGTACATTTTTACAATACAAGCCAAGAAGGAAGGGAGTAAAAAAAAGAGCCAATACCGTTGAAAAAGAAGTGATTGAAATTGAAAGGGCCAGATCACCTTTTGCATAATGAGTCATCAGGTTTGAAGTAACTCCTCCAGGACTTACCGCAATCAGGATAAAGCCTACATAAATATATGGGTATTCTTCATAAAAGCCAGAAAGATGCCCTATTAATATTGCAATAGCAGGTATTATTCCGAACTGAAGAATTTCGCCTATCAATATTCCCATGGGATTTTTAAAAACAATTGCAAATTCTTTAATTGTTAAGGTCATTCCCATTCCAACCATAATCAGAAATAGCATTAAAATTATGCTAATTTTAAAAATTCTGTCAAAAATTGGTTGAACAGGCTGACCATTAAATTTGGCAAAAGTATATTCTTCGCCATTAATTTTAGATTTAAGCAGTTGAACGTTAAATATCATTTTATTTTCTGACATTTTTCTCAAATTTGCATAATACGAATTTTCTTCAAGTGGTACTGATAAATTAAGTATTTCTCCATCCAGTTTTCTTAGTAGATATATGGTTGTTTTATCATTTTCAACCCTGGTGTCTTTTACAGATAAGATTCTAAGATTCCCCTGGAATTCAATGCTCTCCGCATTTTCCCAGTCAAGTGCCCGGGGTATATCGTTCAGTGTAGAAAACAGAGAAACATTTTCACCGGTTCGTGCAATTTTTGAAAGAGTTTTATACATTTCTTCGCCTGAAACGGCGGCATATACATAGGAGGTAGACGATATTGAACATAGGATAATCAGAGTTAGTAAAGAGATCATTAAATTCTTTTTTAATTTTTCCATGCACATAGTTTTGCTCCTGTTTTAATCTAAAATTTATAGACCCAATGCTTGCAAACTCACCGGCCTCCCATTTTCAATATCATCAATAACTTTTAAAATTTCATCATTATACGGCGTCGGGGCATTAAATTCTTTACCCTTCCGACTTATATATCCATTAAAAAAATCAGTTTCAGTTTTCTGCCCTTTCCAAATAGATTGAAGGCTTGATGGTGTTATTTTTCTAATTTTCATCCCAATAGCAAACACCATAATGTGACGTTTTAATGCTGAAAAAATTGAGTTTCCGGAAATAAAATAATAATAGTTCAATTTACCGCCACCCCGGGGTTCCACATTAATATTCAACTTATCTGCAACCACCATCGCCTCTTCGATAATTTTTATAAAGACTCTGCGAATAGCTTTTGACCATACAAATTCCCCCGGAATTTTCCCTACGGCCACTGATAGAGAATTAATACAGGCATTAATTATCAACTTCGAATAAAGCTCACCTGTCATATTTTGCGAAATCCTTGTTGGAAGAATATTATCAAGTATCTCTTTAATCTTTTTCAACCGGGAATCCTCTTTCCCATCCATTTTCCCTATAATAAATTCACCACCGTCGGTCATTTCATAATTCCCACCCTCATGCACTGTTGCCGACCATTCAACCACGCAACCGACCGTTCGTTCCTCACCCAGAATTTTTGCCAGCCCATCCTCACAAATACCATTCTGAAGTGAAACAACTGCTGAGTCTTCATGAAGATAAGGTAGAAGCTCTTTTGCAGCATCAAAGCAATCATTCGCCTTAGTCGCGATAAAAACTATATCTTTTTTCTCTGTTAAATCCTTAACAGACAACACACTTTTAACGGCTTCATAATACTCCCCGCAAACACCAAATATATGAACATTTTTGATATTATCAGGTTCGTACGCTTCCCGATATTTCGATACAATTTCAACATCATACCCGGCATGAACAAGAATCCCGGCAACAATCCCACCAATCGCTCCTGCCCCAACAACCGCACTTTTTAATGTTTCATCACGCATCTAAATACCACCAAAAAATATTTAATTACACTATGTCACGAAACTACTACGAATCCTGCTGAACGTTCAGATTTTGTCGAGTGCAAGGCACCTCACTCCGAAGTAGTAACGGAGTTACGTCAAGGAGTGAGTAACGCAGCAATCGGCACAATCTGGACGTTCAGCCCAGGAGGAAAATTATTAGGCGCTTGGGCCCATGCATCCCCTTAAACGGTGTCGCCTGAATATCAGCCGTCATACTCGGCCCTGTAATAAAAGTAACCTGAGACGGCTTACTCTCGTTATAAATATCTTCTACAGCCATCTCATAAACAGGCACCAGCGTCTCTATAGGAACAACAGCAATATGAAGTGCCGGTGCTAGAGAGACAAGCCTTGCATTATTCTTATCATGTGCAATCACGATGGTTCCCGATTCAGCCACGGCAAAATCAGCTCCCGTAATACCGGCATCCGCTTTTGTAAAAAGATAATCTTTATAGTCTTCTCTATCTTTAAAGTCAGATGTTTTCACAACAGACAAACCTGAGTTGCCATGTAGTGCTTCCAGCCCGACAGAACTGACCAACTCATCATCCGAGAGTGCAATTTCTTTTACCCCTTCATCAACCAGAACCGTTTTTAATTTTTCAAGAAGCTCGACAATGCTTTTAACTCTGTGGACAACACCAGTATGCAATGCAACATTCTTTGTAAATGTTTCAACAAGCTCTTCACTTGTCATCGACATTTCCGGAAAGGGTAAAAGTTCTGGTCTTTCAGGTAATTCCCCTTGTGGGGCTTTAGATAGTTTTGATAAAATAGTATTTCTTACTATTGCTTGATTCATATTATCCTCAACACACTGTCTGTTATTCTGGTTTAATACCGGTTTTAAATCTTTTTTTAAACGATTCGCCTGGTAGTTCAGGAAAATCCCGATGTTTAAGCCAACCATCTAAAGGCGTACCTTCTTT
>JQIA01000090.1_pt1 | contig 38867 bp, 47 predicted proteins | sample 811431 | NCBI WGS metagenome assembly JQIA01 (sample SAMN02998118, study PRJNA258478) | marine sediment metagenome | biome: marine; feature: seafloor; material: sediment; isolation source: oil-polluted sediment collected from 3 locations (0.5 km, 0.7 km and 0.9 km)... | place: USA: Gulf of Mexico ...
TAAACAACTCCTTTGAGTGAGTGGGGCTAAACCCGTTTAACTAAACAATAGAGCCATTTTAAAGGAAAACCACCATAAAATCAAGCATATAATACAATTTAAACCAATAAAAACAATAATTTAGTACTATATTACTATCCCTTTTTATTTTTTAAACAATGATATTTAGAGCTTTTGACCGCTTCACAAAGTGAAGATAGCGAAGCGTTGCGCCCTGTCTTGGTGGCGTAGCCATAATTGTCCATTTTAACCAGCCGGTTTTGACCTTTCTTTTAGATTAGTCCTTGTCTTTAAACCCATGCTTTTGTTTAGCTGAGCGGCAGAGCGCGAGACTGGTCTCGCATTAGGCAGTTCGGAACGATCTGCCTTAGGCCGGATGTTTATGCGTTATGCGAAGCATTACGTATATCCGGTTTTGGTGAGAGCACATAGCTCCCAGTTGATGTGTTTGCCTTGCTTCCATTCCCTTCGCGTACAACTCGTCAATAGCGCCGTTGTGAAATATCCAGGGCACAGACAAGGCCACAGCGCCTTTTGCGCAGCAAAAACGAATGGGCGCAGGCTGTGAGCGCAGCGCCCCTTGATCTTTCGCAATGGCGATATAGGGTTTTTTTAAGCGAAGGGAATGGAAGCAAGGCAAAATGGTGCGATCACCACTTAGTAAGCGGAGCGCGCAGTTAGCCCTGATCGTCACCCGAAGGGACGAAACCCGGAGCGAAGCGGCCCATCGGGGTTCGGCGCAGCGCAGCGAAGTAGAGCAGGTTCCCGGCTTCCAATAGAATTAATAGTTTATTAAAAACACAAAATTCAACATATCTCTTTAAAAAAGTAGCCTGCCAGCAGTTTAAATAAAAAACATCATTTAAGATTAAGAAAAGCGAAACATCAGAAAAACTTTAAATAAATGAGATAGACACAATGAGTGAAATGAATATCGACCAATGGCTAGACTACCTAAGTCATAAATTTAAAGAAGAGTTTAGTGAAACGAACATTCCTGACTGGCAATGCCCTCACTGTTTAAAAGGCATACTCAAACTTAAAACAAACAGCTTAAATTTCACTGAAACCCCAAAATCAAAAAAAGAAAGAAAACATGATGACTGGGAAATTGAGTGGGTACATTATTTATATACATGTACTTTCTATTGTCCACATTGTGAAGCAGAAACTGTTTCCTGTGGAACGGGAAGAATACAAGTATTTCATTCATGCCAACCTGAAGACGAATATTATGAAGAAGTAAATTTCTTTACTCCAACCCATTTTCAGCCAGCACTGCAATTGTTAGAGATACCTGAGAAATGCTCAGAGCATGTCCGAAACACCTTGATGGGATCATTTTCCGTTGCCTGGGCAGACTTACCATCAGCCTGTAACAAGCTCCGAGTAGCCACCGAAAAATTGGTCCATGATCTCTCACCCTCTTTATTCAAAAAAAGGTCAACACTTCATCAAAGAATAGAGCAACTGGCAGAAACCCATCCAGAAACCGCGAATAGGCTAATGGCCATTAAATGGATAGGAAATAGTGCAAGCCATGATGATAACCTCCAAGAACATGACCTCGCGTTTGGCTACAAAATTATGGGTAAGGTATTAGCCGAACTATATAGTGAAACTGATCAATACCTAGATGAACAAGTAGAATTAGTCAATGCAGCAAAAGGCTCCATCATCAAAACAAAAAATTAAATCCCTTCCACAAAAGGACTGCAGACAAAAATGGACTCAAACCAGGGCACAAAAAATATAACTTAATCCACTGAAACCGGTAGGGACTTATATAGCTATTTAAGCCATCTAAATTTTATATGATTTCATATAAAATAAAATGATAGAATCTTCTATGAAGATTGGAAATACATAAAAAAAGCTTAACGATAACTACGAATAAATCTCTAAAGGAAGTTCATCATGCATTTTTTACTAATGTCGTTACTAGGGATAGTTTTGTTAATAAAAGCTATTAAATTACTTAGATTAGGCAATCAATCAAGCTACTGGAAAGCGGTAAAAGGGGAGGTGACAAATACAATGGAAATAAGAGAGATTGGGCCGGCCAGTCGTACCCAAAAGATGAATCACTTAAATGTGAAATATAAGTATGCAATGAAAGGAGTAGAATACACAAGTGATAGAGTTCGGTATAAGTGGAATCACCATAACCTATTGCAGGAAATAAAAAAATATCCCCCAGGACAAGAATTAACCGTTTATGTAAATACATCAAATGCTGAGCAGGCAGTCCTTGAGCCCGGAGTAGACGCGACAAATTATGTGGCGATAGCTGCAGGTATCTTTTTTATCACTGCAGGTCTTTCTCTAGCATTAACTCAATAGGTCAACTCAAGGAAGAATAAACGATGATTGATATCATATTCAAATATACAAGGTCTCTGCGTGAGGATGCCATTAAAACGGCCTCAGTATCATTGATGGGGGTAGTTATAAGTTATTTCTGCCTGAAGCTTTTGCCAAATATACAGCCCAATGAGTTTTTATTAATATACGGAGTAATAGCGGCAATATTTGTTGGGATGTGGGTATTTTTAGTCATACCAAATCTTTTGAAAACGGGGGTTCTGATATGTTCTGTCGATAATAAAAAAATTCAACTTACACTACCTTGTGGTGAAAGCTATACAGTATCGATTGATGACATTAAGCATATAGAAAAAATACGAACAATCGCAGTAAATCAATATGTAGAATACTGGATCATTAGTAAATCGAGTGAGGATCAATTAATACCGGCTATCCATGGCCTATCGCCAGAGAAAGTTTTAAAAGCCCTGAAAAAAGTCAGACCAGGGTTGGAGATAAAAAAGAAAACGAATAGTTAGCTGGCGATATCTAAGGAGAGAAATAACGCCAGATGGAATGCAATCTAGCTATTCACTCAACACTACTTTGCAGTTTTATTGTGATCGTCTGTCCACTCTCATTATTATCCTCATTAGTAATTGATCCACCAATTTGGACCGCCATATCAGATGCTCGCTGAAGAGCATTTATTGAAGGTTTAAATGTTTTGCAATTAATGGTTAGGTGAACATAATCACTATTTACCTGATCGGCTGATATAATTGCACTATAGGGAGCCTTTAACTCGACAACTTCTTTGATTAATTCATCGATTATCAGAACTATTACAAATTGAGTTGCAGTAACAATTAAATCAACCCCCAGGTTGATAAGAACATTTGCTTCTCGTGCGCCAGTGATTTGATAAATTTTTGGTTTCAATATTCTTAGATCAAAAGCATCGAGCTCTAGCGGTTGTTGCTCTGTAAACTTATACAGATTGTAACTCAGGCGTTTTATCGTATTAATGGAGTGCTGGGCATCGTCGATTATCTCAGTCCATGATTCGCCATCGTTATCATTTTTAGATCTCTTTATACGCCTTAGAGTCCCATCTACAACGATTCCCTTATCAGCTATTTCATGACTTATCATTGCAGTGGCTTTACCCAATAACTCTCTCTGAAACTTTTTACTTAGTCCCATATCGATTCTTTCTCGTAATTAATAGCGCGTTAGTTTTGATTAACCCAAATTCACTCTTTATTTCTCTGATTGTTTAGAAGTAACTGCTTCCATTTCATCTTTGAGTTTCTGTAGTTGCTTAATGCAGCCAGCTAAAGATAGCGCTTCAGTAGCAGCAAAGCTTTCACCAATCAATCGAGAGTCAATTTTGGCCGTCCAGTGATAGCGATGATCACTACCTTCACCACCACAATCGTTAATTTCAATATTTATGCTTTTGTTACCCACTGAATTTTCCCCTCAATTAATTTGAACGCTCAATGATTCAAGAATTCCAATGCCTTCATCTAAAGAAAACTTTCCTTGTGCAGCCTTTTCAATCTGTTCGCGGTGGCAGTTCCATGAATTAGCAATTCTATTGGCTTCATTCCTGACATCGGTAGGATTCCCATCCACAACAGCTTGGCCAAGCGTATCCACATCATGAAACATATCGGATAACCACATCACTCGTTCTGGAGTTTCATGATCGCTAAAAGATGCTCTGTTATAGCTTGAGTTCATTCGAATACATTTACTAACTGAAGCGATGAATATTAGTAATTTACCGAGATTGCATTCCATATCAATTTTTCCCTGGTCTTTTTCGTTAATCTTTTAAAGCTAATTCAATCGACTTATCGTCGTTAATACTTTTCAGTTTTTTTTGTTTATGTTGGTAAACAATTAAGTTTAAAACATGCCCAATTGTTGCCCCTGTGACTGAAATAATTATTGCGGAATAGAAGTCTGTTGACTGGATATCCCATCCCGCTTTATATCCATACCACCCTAACAAAAATGCCAGAATAGTAAGCATAGTTCCCGCTAAGGTTTTGAGTGATGGTTTTTGGGGTGACTTAATGGACTGTTTATCTTCTGAAAGCGTTATTGGTACGGGGGGGTTAAGTATTAGGCTTACAACCTCTTCCTTCAAATTAACTGTCCAGCCTGCTTCCTTAAGTTCGCTTGCCAAATTATGTATTTTTTCAATAGGCATAAGTTCTTCAAGCTTTATTGCCTTGTAATAGCTAACTTTGGCCAATTTACTACTAAGATCAAACTGATCAATAGAAAGAGCAAGGGAATAAGTGCCATAGTTTTCTGTCAGTTTAATGACTGTATCGATTGGTTCTACTGTATACAAACCATTAGGCACTGATTCACGCCTTGATATACTAATGACATGCTTACGTTTATGTTCAATTGTCAGATTAATTTCAATATCCATACCTTTCTCCCTGATTTCTGATTTTTCCGTTATTTAATTTCAGTTAAAGCAGCCGGTTTAAGTCGGCATGACTTCAATGGGAACTTTGACCAACAAGCCAATCGAGGCGCGTTAGTTTTTCCCTTCATCATGTCTGTTAATCGAGCTCAGGTATTATGTCAGCTAAAGATTGGGGGTTACTTTGTTTTCTAAAATCAACAGTTACTACCTTTTTTGAAGCGCCTTCAATTACTTCCCACTCTTCAAAGAAGAAAATAGGATCACAATACTCAACACTTCCCGTTGAATGCTTCACGAAAATTGAGGGACTACTTGATGAAGCTATTTCACCTCTTTTACCCGATTTTTTGTTCCTTACTCGCGTTCCAGTTTTAGGCGGCATACGAACCGTAATTTCATTTTCAGCTTTGTTATTCTGAAGTACTATATTTTTAAGGCCTTCAGCAAAACTACGAACACTATCGTTAATACCATTTAGAATTACATTCATCACTCAATCCTTTTCCCTGATTTTATCATTTAGGTTTTAAGGTCTCATTTAAGGCCGAAAAACCGGAACGGTTTTTTCACCTATCCATTTTTCCGTGAAATTTCTGATATTTACTTTAAGCATTTCTGTAATCGATGTGGTACTGAATTTCACCTTCTTCATCAAGTCCCAGTTTTATAGCAATTTCCTCGAAGTGGCCAGGAACCAAAATACATTGCTTCATTATGGGATCATGCCCATTGCTAGGGTCGGTTGTAATACAGACAGGGTACTTGAACGTAACAGCGCTGATATCGTTATCTGAGTCAGATGAAGGGGCGAATAGAACATCTGTAGGACTGACATAGACTACTGAGGCCACAGCGTCAGGATTAACCGCTATAGGGTGATAAGTCCAAGTGCCTTTTGTTGGTGTAATTACCTGTAATAACGCCATATATCTACTGTCCTTTTCCTTTATTGATTTGGATTTCTGCACCCTGATACTGACTGCCCATTTGGCATCCAGTGAACTAAACTAAGGCTAATTCTACTGGGTGATTTTACATATGGATTACAGCTAGATAAATTGTAAACAACATACTCACCGTCTTGGCGAGCGTATGATCTTCCGCATGAGCACTTCCCGTATACATCTTGTTTCAAGCTCATAACCGAACTCCCGTTCCCACAACACTAATTAATATAGAGCTATTATGAGCGGTATTCGCACATATGTAAATAGGTAATGAGCGGTATACGCACATATTTATTTATTTTGCTCACTTTTTATACCTTTCACGATCAGCTCTACAGCACGCCTTCTAGCTTTCCACCAGTCATAAAAGGTTCTGCGAGGTACCCGGGCATAATCTGCAACTTCCTTTGCCTCTAAGCCACAGTTGTCTTTACAGTATCTTGATAATTCTGCGCTATCTTTATCTGTCATTCTTACTACTCATTAAATAGTTAACTCTTAAATATCGAATAATTCATGTGTAGCCTTAATCAACAAATTAAGGTCTGGATCTAGGTATTCATAAGTCACATTATGAAAGCGGTCATCCGAATGTCTGAGTAAAGCGGCTATTCTATCTATACTCATACCGTCTTTTGCTAACCTATCGGCATAGGATCTCCGGCCACTATGTGTCGAGGCTCCTTTTATGCCTGACCCATGAAACCATTTGTCTACAGCATTTTGAAGGGTATCAGCAGCTCGATAAACTTTCTCTTCACCTTCAGCATTCACGTAAAGCTTTCTTTTTAAGCTATAAGCAGCTCCGCGATCAGATAAAATCACAGGTGATTTAGGGTGTAGGCCTCGATACCTTTCTGGTTCTCCCATCCATTGTTTTTTACTGATTCTCATATCAAAATATTTATTACCAGCCTCTCTGAGCTTGGGGGAGAATGTAAAAACAATTCCTGCCTTTCCTCCTTTACATATTTTTGCTGGTAATAACACTTCGTCTCGCCACTTACCGTTCGGCCAAAGCATATCTTCTACCTTTATTCGAGCGACTTCTGAGACTCGCATTGCCATATCGAATAACATCCTGACAATGAGCGCGTTACGTTCAGGGTTGCGACTTAAACTAACCTCGAACAGTAGCTTTTTGAACTCTTTAGTCGTAAGAACTTTAGCTTTCTTTTTGCCTCTCAGCAGAATTAAATCAACCGATCTACGGGGCATATCTATCCTCAATAAGGGTACTTTTCACCTAAGTTAGCACAGAATTATGTTTTAGTCTTTAAAGAGCTGTAATTACTGGACATAGGGGAGAAGCGGGCAGGGCGCTAAAGACTCTAATGACTGAATGCCCTGGTAATAATGGGTGTTTATGATTTTTATTGATTTCGGCTAGTAGAGCTTTCAGCACAGTCAAATAAGGGGTAGGCTTGGAGATAAAAGGAAGGACATTATGAGTCAGAGTGAAATAATTGAAAATCCAGTAACCATTTGTGCCGTCCGCATAGATGGGAAAAAATTAACGAAGTCTCTATTTTATCAATTAGAAGCCCGTTCTATTGTCAGTGACCTTTACGGTTATAGAGATGATATTGACCTTGATGAAGTAATTCCAAATTTGAAGGAATTTGGAGGCTCTATATTTGCTCGTCATAGTTTTGAAATTGAGCCGAGAGAAGAGATTATTCATTTTATTTGGTATCACCAAAATGAACTCTTCACTGATAGTCTTGATGAGCAGAATAACCTAATATCTAATCAGCTATGCGCTCGAAAGAGCAATATTGATTACTATCAACAAAAGTTAGACATAGCACGACAGTTTCTGTCTTCTGGTGATATAGATTTCAATTGCTGGGATAAAATTTTAGAACCAGCCCAATTATCCAGTGCCATTGAAGTGGGCGATAACCTTAGCATTCCACTGACTAAAAACAGCCTGCTAGCTTTAGCTAAAATCTCTGAAGACTTAAGTAAGGTAGAGCATTCACAATATAAAGACCTTATTTGTTTGACCAAAATTAATTTTAATAAATATATGAAAAACAATCCCGATGAGCTGAGTGCTCTTAAGAAAGAATTGGAGGGATGTTTTACCGGAATCGTCAATAAGCTCCCAATGCTTATAGAGCGAGAGCTTGATTTGTACAATGAAATTCTTCCTGCCTATGAGGAATTAGTTCAATCAATAAAATCTGCACCTAAGATTTTGATCGGGGCTTAAGGTAATTAGGGGTTGATTGTCATAATAGAATAATTTCATTTTCCAGCGAATAATCCAGTGCTGAAAGTATATCAAAAACAGTGTAACTTTCTTCGACAGATAATAATGATAGTTCACCATTATGATCAACTAATTCAATATGTGACTTCGTTGGTGCTAACCTCATATCTAGCCATTCTTTTGGGTTTTCGTGTAAGAATAGATCATCAGTATCTATCTTCTCGTCATTAAGTTTTATACAAAGCCGCATAATAGAATCGGTGTTGTCAGCTAATACATTAATTACTCTGTCTCGCTTAATCCCTATGTATGCCACTTTAGGATCGCAACAACCGATAAATGGTAGTTTTTTGAAGTCTGTTATTGCTTCCTTGAATGAAGGGAAAAGGGGGATCACCTCTGGATAATTAATGAGAAGTTTAAATAAATCCCGGACACGTAAATTTTCGTAAAATTGAACCCTTCCATGAAGCCATTGAATGAGCATGTTTTTGGGAAGTATTACAGCCTCCCCTCCATTCAGTTTGTTGTCCTGGTTAATGAGAACCTGGCCACCGGAATGCAGCCTCACAGTCCCTCCTGACTTGATATCTAGAAGTTCCGAATCATTAAATGCCATTGAGTCACCCTTGGTATTGAGTTGCCTCACAGTATAGTACATTTCATTTGAATGCCTTTTCGCAAGCAATCACCTCTTCCGTCCTGAAAGGGTATAGCACTCTGCAAGATGTAGTGAAAAACAATACTTGAAACAAGAGAATTTTCGACAGTAAGAACATCACAAGCCCCTCCATCACTCATTCACAATCATACATCATCGTCTGCATAGACGCCTATTCACCCAGAAAGCTGAGGTATATCATGCTGCTTATTCTGATACTGCTATTATCGATATTGATAGTCTATTTGCCCTATACAGGGCATTTTGTGCTATTTGTACTGATGTTGCTCGCCGTGATCGAAGTGCTGTTCCTATAGTGTCAAAAACAGGCTAGGGAAGGCCGCCTTTCAATTACTGAATTTAGAGCTCCCCTCTAGGTATTAAATTAAAAGAATTATTAATTTATATGAATTCATATAAATTTCGTAATATACTCGATGAATCAGTTACCGTTAGTAAGCTAATTTTAAAGTAAAGAAAAGGAGAGCAAAATGAATGAAATGGATACTAAAATTAGCTCTGATGCTTTTGCTTGTGCTGTAGAGGCTCGTGTTTTGTATACAGAATGGGTTCCCGATTATAGTTATAACTGGCGCGAAAAAGATAATAAAAAAAAATTGGCATATAAATACGTACGCCAAGCAGCCAAGCTTTCTGGATATTCTGCAGACGATTTTAAAATACCTAAGCTTATAGAGGATATACCAGTTCTATGTAAATATTATTTAAAGCAAATAGCAGCATCTCGCCCAGAAACCTACTTTGATTATGAGGTCTGCAACGACAAAGTTACCATTAAATTCAAATCAGATAAGGGCAAGGGCTGGCTTAGTATTCCGAGAAGTAATGACTCGCAAAAAATTCTATGCTTACCGTTTCATGATATCTATATAAATGAATACCGTTATACCGATTGGGCTGATGATCCTTATCCAGTTGGCCCTGATTTGGGCTGTTATAGAGTAGACGATTCTTCATGTTCCGATTATGGTCATCTTATGCTTATCGTAGATCATCCCGTATCTGGTGGCTTTACCTTCCCAAAAGGAAAGGATGAATTACTATCAGTTATCGCACTAGCGGAGCTTGCAGATCATGTGGTAATTCCAAAAAGAACTCAAAATGAGTTGGACAATATAAGTAATACAGCGAGATCGATCTATTCCCGCTGCACTGGCCCTTGTTTTGGCCCCGCTGACGGTATTTGCTCTACCTGTTGTGGAGATATTACTAAGAAATATCCAGCAGAAGGTGGTATTGAGTCTATTACTGGCTGTCCATTATGTGGCCGTACATGGTGTGATTAAAAGGCTAAAAATGTTTGGCTCTATATTAAGTTTTGCGGACTTATATAACGAGCTGTAAGGGTAAAAACTGGAACACCAAAAGTTTCACGAAAAAGAGAGTATAAATAATGAAAGGGAATTCATTAAAACGACGCCCACCCGTTGTATTAGTTAAGACTTGGGTAGATTTGATCAGCTCAAGTGAGTCGGAAGAAGTAAAGGATCGGGTTAGTAATATGCTACTTAATTCATTTAGTAGTCTGCAAGAAGCGACAGAGTTTTGCCGCAATAATGAAAGAATCTGTATTTACGGTTTAATTAAGGGTCAGACAAGAATAACAACTAGGTTAAAGTAAATGGAATTCATCAACGAACTAAATCAAAATATTCTGTTATTGCCTTTTGGTTTTGTGGCTCTATTAATATTCCTATCTCACAGGAATACAAAACATAGGCGGAATATTCGCAAGGCTGATCGTTATATAAAAAAACTCAAATTAATAAATAACGAAAAGCTAGTCTTTGGTTATTTAAGGAAAGTTGACCCATTCGTATTCGAAGAGATGATTTTATCTGCACTCAAGCTGCAAGGGCATCGAGTGAAAAGGAACTCCAAATATACCGGGGACGGAGGCGTTGACGGTAGAGTTTGCATCAAAGGTGAGAAATACCTTGTGCAAGCAAAAAGATATAAAGGTCATATTAATTTACAGCATGTAAAAGACTTCATTCGTATTTGTGAAAAAGCTAAATGCAAGGGCCTATTCATACACACAGGAAAGACAGGTAAAGAGTCGCGTAGTGTCGGTACGAACAGTAATAGATTAGATATAGTGAGCGGAAATCGAGTTTTACATATAATTTTAGATAAAAATTTTAAGGTTAGAATTTAATTAAACTTACAATGATTAGTGAGGTGAAATAGTGATTGGCCAGCGCGTTGAATTTCCGATTGAAAGAGGGATTTATGAGGAAGGAGTCGTAGAGGAGTATTGTGAAAATTCTGGGCTCATTACTGTGGTTGATGATGAAAATAATCGCTGGAAAGGATATGAGTATCAAGTGGTGCTAATTGCAAAAAACTAAATCAATCAATAAAACCTGGAATTCAAACTATTAATTATGCTCATTCATAATATAAAAATACAACTTTTATTATTAATCATATCATTTGGCCAAGTTACCGTGACAATGGCTGCCCCTGTTGATGGTAATACTACAATTGACTCGTTTAATAAGGCTAAAAAGTATAATGAACGCCATGTCTATAATGACCATAGAGTGACACTATATTGCGGTGCAACCTTTAATAAACAAAAAAAAGTATATTTCCCAGCAGGGTTTAAGACAGATAAATACAAGAAGCGACAAAAAAAAATCGAGTGGGAACATGTTGTTCCTGCAGAAAACTTTGGGCGAACGTTTAAAGAGTGGCGTGAGGGTCATTCAGCCTGTATAAACAAAAAAGGCAAAGCTTTTAAAGGGCGTAGATGTGCTGAAAAAATAAACAAAGAATACCGATTTTTGCAGGCTGATATGCACAATTTGTTTCCTGCTATTGGTGCGGTAAATGCGATGAGAAGTAATTATAATTTCACAATGCTGCCAGGGTTAGAGAATAGCTTTGGTAGTTGTGAGATGAAAATTGGTAAGTCTAAAGCAGAGCCTCCATTGCGTTCTAGAGGTCGAATAGCCAGGACTTATAAATATATGGACTCAGTGTACTCCAGATACAATATGAGTCGTCAACAGCGTCAGCTAATGGATGCTTGGGATAAAATGTACCCTGTTAATCAGTGGGAGTGTACAAGAGCGAGACGCATTGAAAAAGTGCAAGGAAACCCAAATCTGGTTGTCCTTTCGCGATGCTCAAATCAAAATCTATAGGATAAGGGTTGCGCATGCGCAACTCCAAAAATAAAACTGTGGATTTATAAAAACGCATCAAAAAAATTAAATTATTTTAATTTCGGCACGTTAATGCTTTACTTAATTTCTTTAAATAGTATCTCTATATAAGTAAACAATAATATGAGATCAAATAATGAAAAAAATAATAACAACTATAAAGATAATAATACTCGGAATGATAACCCTCTTTGGCCTAACGTCCTCGTCAACCTCAAGTAAACCGGAAGACTTAGACGATACAGAAGACACGGTACTAACCAAGCGGCCTAGCTGAGAGGTTATAAGTTCAAATCCATAAACATATTTTTGATTTCCTTGTCCTGAATACCAAGATAATCCAATGTTTGTTTTTGGGTCGAGTGACCAAAGATTTCCATGAGCATCGGAACCGGTGCTTGTTTCAAAACCCGCTGCTGATAGCCAAATGTTTTTCGTAAGGTGTGCGAACCAAAGTTACCTGGTAGGCGTAAGGTCTTGCACCATGCTTTCACTAGGTTGTTAAGATAGTTTACGGTGATAGGCCCACGCTGTCCGGTAAACAAATAATCATCATCGGCACAGGCTTGGGTTTCGTGTATTTGTTTCCAGTCGAGATACGCACGAATAGACTCAATAGCGGATTCATTCAGTGTTACTCGACGGTATTTTTGATTTTTGGATTGCTTAAGGTCGAGTTCGTCCCCAGGTTGCAAATGCGCCACTTGGCCCACGGTAATCGATAATATTTCATTAGCCCGATAAGCCGTATTGATACCGAGCGTAAACAAACACAAATTGCGAGGATGATCGGCTAGGAACTTTTTAATGTTTTTGATGTCTTTAACATTACGGATCGGTTCCACTTTGATCGAATCGCCTTTTTTGGGCGCATGAGGATTGGTATTTTTTTCGATGGGCATAAGGCATAAACTCATTAACTTTTAGTGAGTATAGCTTAAATAGTTAATGAGTGAAAATACGCTTTTGAAATGAAATGAGGGCTAAATCGCTCAAACCCCAGAATTGGCGAGGGCTACAGCGATTTTACCACTCATTAAGTTTTTAGTAATAGTTAATGAGTCATGAAAAGTGTGCTCGGACAAAAAATCAGAAACCATTTTTAGGCGATTATATAAAAATGGTCGTATTGGTCGCTCTTCAAGGACAAGCGTTCTTAATTATATTTTCTACTTTGAAGCTGAGTAACTAGCCCTGATTTCCATCCTTGATACTTTATTAATAATTAGGTTCATTCCTCAGCCAGCTATCATTTCGGAAGAATACTCAATATGGAAAAAAGAGTCCCTTCAGGTAAACTACTGCCGAGAGTATTGTTGTCATAACCTGATTTAAGATCTCTTTCGATTAACGTAACCCCATTAGTTGTGAGCTTAATCTCAGTCTCTCTGTAAGATCTAAGATAATTCGATGATATAAGTTTCATTTTGATGTCTTCAGGGTCATCTCCATTTCGAGAAGCTTTCTCGACAAATTTAGCGCTCATAACAACGGAGTCACCAGGAGTCATCGACTTCGAATTTAACATCAACCTCAAATAAGCCACTAGCTGTCGATTTTTCCCTTTTTTGGTTTCTCTCTTAATATGTTCCCGCAATTCACTCTCCATTTCTGGAGCAAGCTTTGCTCGCATAAGTGGAGTGACTTCAAGCTTTCGTAGAGGGTCGAGCATTGCTAGATATAACGATAATTCATGGACTCTAGAGCTGTCTCCTTCTACCTTGTATTTCTTACTTAACAGCCAGCTATGCTCTCGACGCCAGCGAATAATCATTCTCTTCAAAATCCCTGCTGCAGTATTGTCCACAGGCTTTTTGGTTTTCAAGACGTCTTGAACTTTAGCCCTTTTTTCAGAAGAGTTTTCTTTTCTACCCTGCAGTTTGCTAGGGGGTAAAAGATTTAATTTTTTAGCAAGTTCTTCAACTGACTCTCTTTTTGTTTTGCAGGCTTGTGATACATAAATGTCTCCAGCAACAGAAACAGAACACTTATAACTAGGAATTCCAGTTTCAACAACATTTTCAAATACAGGTCTAGTGTACTTAAAATTAACCTTTTGTAGTTTGTTTAGGATGATGCAAGGATCTCCTAAATCATCTGCTGGAATAGTGTTCGCTAAGGCGTAGACATCCTTTAAGGCTGCCTGGTAGTTAGTGTATTGTTTACTTTTTATAGTATTGATGCACTTACCATTCCCCCACTGCAAAATTGCTACAACCTTAGGCTTCCTATATTCAGTCTTTATTATTTCTAGTGATAATGTTGTTTTCTTGTGCTCTAGCTTTGGTAAGTTTTGTTTTGCTTGCTCTGATTGGGAAATGCTGTAAGTATCTGAGTTTAATACGGGTTGTGCAGAAGGTGGTAATAGGTCTATATCAATATACTCATAACCTTGAGGTACAGGTAACTCATTTAAAAGTGTGGCAATCTCAAGCAATGCATCTCTTTTACTTTTATGAGGTGATGACACAAATATTTTCTGATTATGACGAATCGAGCAGGTAAAAAGAGGAAGCCCTACGTCAACAATATTTGTGAATGAAGGGTTATTATGTGAACGTTTAACTGTCAACAGCTCATCTAGTAAAGTATCAGCACAGACAATATCATCAGTAGCTACAGTGCTAGCTAAAACATAAACCTCCAAAAGAGCAGCTTGATAATTAGTATGCAATCTGCTTTTTATTGTTACGTGGGCTTTTTTTCTTCCCCAATGCAGATATGCACAAACCTTTATGAGGCCGGTTCTATCTTGCTCTATCTCTAGGGAGGTTGAGTTAAGTTCATGCTGTAAATCAGGCAGATTAACGTCTTTCAGTTGGCTTGTATTCACAACAAAAATCATTGGCTTTGTGGTTGCTGTGGCGCTCGAAGGGATTAAGCCTATATCTATATATTCTTGTAACATTTAAATTTTTCCTGAACCTGACCTAGCTACATAATCTACTATCGGAAGCGTTAATGATTAAACCGTTAGCAACCATAAGAAAACCCAAAAGAATTGTATTTATTGCTGAATTCTAAAAGTTATTGACGCCTGTTATTATGTATACGTCTCAATTCATGGCTCCAATTACCTGGGTAGATGAATGCCTTCTCAAGGCTGAGTAATTCGCTAATTGTTAACCCAATTAAAGAATATTTCGGTTTTTTGTCCCAGTCAGTTGCAAGCCAAAATTGCGCTTCCGTTTTGGTTTCTTGATAAACGATTGATGCTTTATGCAAAGCAGAAGATATCTTGGTTTGTTTAATAGTCCCAACCTTACTAACTCGTTCCCCAATAAGAATCTCATATTTACTATGTCGCTGACTTATCCAAAATACCCAATCTCCAATAAATAAATGATCTTGCTCTTTGGCTCCTTCTCGGGCATTTGTTTTTAGTATTTGTTCTGGCAAAGCCTTGTCTGCATAGAAATATTCTTTTAGATCCTTTTCAAAAGTAAGTGAATCCATAAGTATTGCAGCTAAGTAAAGATAATTTTCATCAAAGTCTACCTCCAGCATTTCAGCCATGAAAACGCCGGAATCATCACTGTACAGTCTTCCGTCTTTGTTAAAATCCGAAGCTGTTGATTGGGTCAAATTAGTTGCCCTAAACTGGAAATCGCTACTAATGTGAAATGATTTTCGTTTATGTCCTGTTAATGTCTTACCAAATTCATGTAGTGCTGAAGGTAAACCTAAGTGAAAGCTAAGTATGCTCACCAAAGAATCATCTTTAATGTTGTATATATAGAAGGGTGTAATGGCATTGTTTGCACATTGTTTTTCTAGTGCTTTAAAATGATTCCAGCTATCAAAATCAAAAAATGCGGCTGTTAACTCCTGGGCAACGGAGCGCGTTATTGCCCCCTCTGCTAATAATTCCATAGCCTCCATCATTGAAGTGCACAGGTTATTACAATTGACATGTAGGCACTGTCTGTTCTGGTAAGACTTTAGATCATTTCCAGGTTCAACGGAGTAATTCTCAAGCCCTCTTATCCGGCTAAGTCTATTAGCGAAATTCTGATCAAGGTCATAGGTATGCAGTCCTTTTAAAGCGTTAGTGGATCTAGTAAGCGAAGGAGGATCAATTAACGTTATTGGCATGGGTTCAATGGTCGCTAGTAATCCACTATTACCCATAATTTCAATACGACCATCAATATTAGATACTTTAACGGGTGTCGCTCTATTCTTTTGCATTTGATAGATTACGTGCGCTAATGCAGAAACCTTACTTTTAGCGAAGGTACACCAGTCATCTGCATCTAGTGGGGATTTATCTAAATCAACAGTAACAACATGCCAGCTTGGTTCCAAATCATTTTCGTTAAGTGCGTCAACCCAATAGCCTGAAGCATTATCAAAGTGATCTAAAATCGTATTCCAAAAAAAAGTCTTTTCAAATTTTGAAAGAATTGAACTTTCTTCATATTGAGGGCTTGGCTCAAGAGCATTATCAATAAGTTTAATGCCTAGTCGGTCAAGTTTAGTAAGTAAGAGCTGACAGGATTTCACATAGGAGAAAGTCATAAGGTTTTCCAAACTAAATTGCTGCGCAAAGGATGGCGTGTGCATTACCGGCTTCGCAGCCTAAAGTTAGGAAAAAATAATCTGAAGAGGACCCTATTCGCCATCTCGAAATTCGAGGCACACAGCAGGTATGGGGCAACCTAGGAAAAAATATTACCCTATTAATTAAATTTGTCAACAAGACATTGTTGTTATTTCCAGCAGAGGTAAACTTTATTGAAAGCTAAAATAACTATCGAATTACGACTTAATTAATATTGATCCCTCGCTTTTCGTATAGGTCTCGTGCAAATTCTCTGACTGCCTCGGCATCATCTTTATGCATAACGACTTTCAAATTAGAAAGTCCTGCTTCTTTTATCCGGGCATCTCTGTTACGCATTCTATCCGCTGCGGTATAGTCGTAATTTTTCTGTTTTTTCTCTAAATCTGCCATGCAACACCACTTCCCATAAATTTGATACAATACTCATGTTTGGCTTTACCTCGCTTCAGTCAAACAGCCAGGGCAGGAGGTCGAAGACTTGCCCTGGCATCTTATTATTTAATAAATCTCACTAATTTAGTATGCACAGTGATCCCATCAAAGGTATCTCTTGGCAGCTCTTCCAAAAGCTCCGCATCCTCATGTTGATAGGTGATTGGCACCAAAGCCACCATAACCCCGTTATCAGCCAGTAAACTAAGAGCAGCGCTCATGTGCTTTCTAACAAGCTTAAAGGGCGGATTTAGAATGATCTTATCAAATTTCATTTTTTGATTTATCTCGGAGGTATACTCTAAAAAACACTGATTAACTGACGCCACAACCTCATTACCCTCAAATCGTTTTGATAATCCGTTGCATAGGGAAATATGTCGCTCAACCGCTACAATTTCTTTTATTGCCACACCATAATCAAGAACAGCTTGTACTAGGTTTCCAGTCCCAGACTGAGGCTCAAGGACAGAATCCCTATTTTCTAACCCCAAATAATCGACCATACGATTTCCGACTTCCTCAGGCGTAACAAAACACTCTGTAAAACAGTCCACTTCGATGACTTCAGGCACTGAAGGAAGCGCCATTTCTGGCACCTCTCTTCGGTTTCTTACAATCAGCCTACGCGGTTTATCTGGACGTTGGTAGACTGCTTTGTTCATGCGGAACATCCTTCCGTTTCAGCGTTTATTTCATCCCATTCAATAGGGAGCGCTTTACCTGGTTTATCATTGATAACTGCAATAGAGCTCGCCTTGTTAAAATCAAATCCACCTGTATAAACTCTTATACGACAAACCGCCTCGCCAGTCTTAACTCGAAGCCCTCCTTGCCATTTATGACAAACCTCTCGACCCTGAATATCAAGCTCTATTGTTTTGAATTTGTCGTAATCGCCCCCAGAATTAGCAGAATAAACAGCTTGAACAACTTCTGTAATTTCAGCCATTTTAGCGGTCTGATATTGCTTACTCTTACATATATTAACCATGATCTGGTTCCAAATCGCTTGTAGCTTCTCGGCCTCTTCTTTTGTTGGGTTGATTAAAGAAACAGATTTTTTCGCTATAGCCTTTCTTTGCTTGATGGCTGGCACTTCATACCCTGACGATTGCATAAGATTGCGCCACTCGTCATCTGAAAGAACCAATTCTTTACCACCAATAATGTGCAACGGTAGATCAACTGTTGAAGAAACTTTCCAATTTTCTCCTTCTTGAATTGCTACCGGCTTATGAGCGCCATGTGTACGTACAAAAGTTTGTAATATCGCTTTGGTTATATCACCATCAAAGCAGGCAACCTCTCCCAACTCTGAACGCTCAAACGCTAAACGATTCAATAGATGACTAATCCAACGTCGAGTATATTGTCCATTCAGAATAGAAAGGTCGTTATTAATGCATTTTTCAACAACTTCTTTGTGTGTAATCTTGCCTTTGTCCAGCTCTGACCACAACCCCCAGGGGGCTGCGCTACCCGTATTTAATGCCCCTCCAGCGTAGTATTCAACTTGTTTTTTAAAATCATCTTCGTTTTCAATACCACTTATTTTTTCCCAAAGAGCCAAGCAGATTTGCGCATGGTTGAGCGTTCGCTGTCGGTCTCTTAGCTCTGCCAATAACGTTTTTATTCTTCGCGCTATAACCCCAGGGTTCGATTTATGGTTTGCATGTCGCTCTACGCCTTCAGCTCTATAATTCCAATAATCTACGGCTTGAGCAGCTTTTACAGATTGATTCATCGCGGATTCCATACGCGCCTTATCTTTTCGCGCCTTGCGCTCAGAATGGTGCCCTATCAAAATCGGCTGACCATAAGCGAAGCGCTCAGAAATTCGGGTTGCCGCCTCATAAAAAGCATTTGCTTGCTGTCTGCGCTTAATCGATAAATTGTCTAGCCGCTCGGATTTTGCTTCTGCTCGCTCACTCAGTGTGGTTTGCTCTGCTGTAATTTCTCCTGCTAGCTCAAGGCAAAAATCCTCACGCGATGGTGTCCATTTAGGAGCAACAAAAAGCTCTTGTTTCGGTGCATACTTAAACCCCATTGCCTTAACTCGCTCGTAAAGTTCACTATCTAGGCGAATAGCTGAATAAAGTCTCAACTTATTGTCTTCAGGGCTATATGTCGCATCAATGCTATCGTGCAGATTTTCCATGGTATTTCCTCGCTTTAGTGATTAAGACCAGATTGTCGAAGATGGTCTGTGGGCTAACTTATTAACTTGTACTTTATTATACCGTAAGCGCTCACGGTGTCAATCGAATAACACCGTAAACTAACTATTTATAAAAATGTGTGCATGGACAAAAAAGTACGCCCACTATCTATAATCTCTTTGTAATACAGGTAGATATGGTTTAAATAATTTGTTCGGTCTAAGGTTGTTGCTCTGTTTAGAAAAAATTAGTGGGCAGATTTTTTTGTTTGCTTGGCTGTAAGTCATTGAAATACGGTTCAAGTAGTGGGCGTACTTTTTTGTTCAATCACAAAAAATTGTGATTGAACAAAAATTAAACCGCCCCGTTATACACCACTTTATAATCAAAATAATTTTCAGTGTTCTGCCTGATTTGTATAATTGATGTGACATTATTGGCCTCATTATTAACTCCAGCTAGTGGCTGACTTGTAAAGTGTATGGAGCGTTTCTCGTTTATTTTCGCTAGAATTATTGTGGTATTTTTGCGCATGTTGAATCTCGCAAGGGCTTTAAATTGCTGCGTTCACGCGGTGATTGCTCTGCGATCACAGCTTGTAGCTGACAAGGCTATTCGGGGAGGCAAGTGTCAACAGTAAAAAGATAATTTCTTCGTCTGCACAAGCGAAGCGCGGAAGATGATTAAATTTTCTTTTTAGCCGTAGGCTTTACTGTTTACAGGCGCTAGGGGCTGGCCCCTTAGTAATAGATGTTTAAATGCGTGACTTGTCACAATTGTTTTAAGTAAGCGGAGCGCGCAGGCAAAAGGGATATATTAAGGCTTTAGTCCTGCTTGTGGGATGCAGCGAAGCGTAACCTGGATTAGCCCGGTCCTTGTGATTTGCTCATTAGTTCAATGAAAAAATTATCAGAAGATATAGATAAGATAGAATAGGTAGAAAACAACCTAGCATCAAAGATGCTAAGGCCGCATTATGACGAAAAATAACCCAATATTTTAAATACAAAAGTAGAGGAAGATAAAGATATGGTAGTTGAGATGAAAGTGGTACTCACCTTTCTGGGGGTTCTGTTAAGTGGATTGGTTTTGTGCAGAGAATCGCTTAAAGAATTTTTTGTTGAAAGGGCAAAATACAAAAGAACTTTAAATGCCGATTACAATGATGGATGCGGTTTGACTGCAAGTGAGAGCAAAGGAATGGCTATTACTGCATCAGCGGGAATGCTAAAGCAAGCTAAGGAAAAACTCCGCCCAGGTTTGGTAGCAACCTCCGTAATATCGGTCATTGCGGCGTATGCGGTTTACAAGACCTTCAGCTAAGCTTTATCGGGAAAAAGTTTATAGTTGTGCGCTTTTCGACGTTTAAAAATCTTTCGAAGCACTAATCTGGCCTCCTCTATACTTTCGCAAGGAATAGTCCGTATTCGACCTAATCTTGATCCCAGTCCGCCATAGGAATAAACAACACAAAGGTTTCCGAATAAATCGCGCTGTAAATTTGCACAGTAATAACGAGTATCACTTTCCCATCGAAGCATGCTAGTAACCGTTATTTTTTATTGGCTTTAGCTAGTTCCAATAATTGCCCCTGAAAAACCTGCAGCTGTTCTTCCTGTTTGGAGGCTTGGTTCTGTAGGGTTTCAGCTCTTGCTTTTTGGGCTGAAGCCTCAGATCGAGCGTTTTCCAGCGCCTCGCTCGTATTGAGTAGTTCTTCGTTAAGCTTATCAACTTTATTGTTTGCAGAATCGACAGACTCTAAGGCGCGTCGTTTATCGGTTGTTAGCTCCCCAATTTCACGCTCATGACTAGCAAGGTGATCCTTTATCACTTGCCTGTCTTGTTTTATATCTGTGATTTTTTCTGAGCTATCACTGAGCTGCTGAGAGAGTACAGCATTATCTTGATGTAGCTGTGTCAGCTCTTTATTTTTCACCTTGTTAGTTTCTTCGAGCGCCTTTGTTTTATCTAATAAATTAGAAATTGTTTCGTTAGCGTCATTTAATTTCTCTTCCAGTTCTTCAATTATTAATGAGGCGTCATGAAGCTCGGCTTCAGAAGCTTGTTGCCTCTCTTTTGCTTCATTAATGATAATCAGTGCTTTGCTTTCTGCGGTATTAACGGCAACGGTATTTAAGCTTACTGCAAGTGATCGCACCTGGGTTATGAAGCCTTCAGTCATTTTAGCAAGAGACATTTCAACTTCGCTAGGAAGATCGATAGATGGTTCGGAACCGTCGTTGGACTCTTTGTAATCATTCCATACAGTCAATAATCTGGCCGCCTTTCCACCACCCAGAAGTTTTTGGATGGCAAAGCCTGTTACCCGTCGTCCCTCTTTTTCTATTTCAAGACCGGCTTCAATTACATCTTCGTTTTTGTATTCGGCTGGGCGCATGGTTTTTCTCTACTGAATAAATGATTCCTAAAATATAGCAGTAATTGAGAATATATACAAACTAACTTACTAACTTACTAACTTACTAACTTACTAACTTACTAACTTACTAATAAATTGACACTACTCTGTGCATGGGAAAAAGTCCGCCCATTAAAAGTGAAATAAATGGGGCCTGAGCTAAGACATATGAGGAAATCTAACTAGCAGCAATGCAATAAGAAAGGGTTAACCTAACTCCCCTTAAGGCGATGCTGAGAGCGATTTTCTGAAAAACAAATAGAAAAGGTAAGTGAGGCTGATAACTATGAGTAAATTTATAGATTAGTCCTGGAAATAAATGGTTGTCGTGCATGTGAGGCATGCACAACCCACTTACCCCATACTAAAGAAGACTTCTAGTAAGTTGAATAAAGTCCATGGCACGTTGTAAGTTTTTAAACACGCCAACTTGAATTTGATTACCATTATAATCGACACCAAAAACGGCAAAGCTATGAGGTAAGCTGTTTTTATTATTTCTAATAGGGCTGATATCAAATGACCGAATAACGGCATATTCAGAAATCTGAAGTTGGTCGCCGCTCTTTTGTCCTAGAAATAAAGCGCTATTTGGTGTATCTGCAAAAACATGTTGATGGATGTTGGTTTCTCGCGTAATTACCATATTTCCATCTGGGATATGCTTATGATTATACATATAACCAATGAGAGAATTGTTTGGTAAAATGCTCCAATTATCTAATCGAGGACACCTACCGCCAATATATATAGAGAAGTATTCTGCGTTTGGAAGTGTCACCGAATATTGGAAATCATATATGTCCACAAGGTAAAGCGTCTCTTCATCCACTGAAGAAAGAATTAATTGATCGGAACGATTAATTAATTCTTGGGCACTTAACGGAGTAATCAACTTTGGTGCAAGCATAGTATATTTACCTTTTTAGGTGAGTGGTTAAAACCAATGCCAATAAATTATATGTTTTCATATAATTTATCAAGTCTAAATTTCAAAATAAATAGCCAGAAAATGAATCGCCTTAAGTGTTGCGATTATAATTAAAGTGATAGCTGCATAAATATGATTTTGTGACCTTTTATTTAGATTGAATGTCCATCTAGCTAACTCATAGAAATATACAGCTCCAACTAAAAATAGAGCGCTATTCAATAAAGCTGATTGAAAAAGATAACCAGAGGAAGGGTCAATAAGCAAATGCCAGTTTTGCTGTGTATATATGAAAAATAAGCTCAATAGGGCTAAACCAATGAAGCCAAAAAAAATCGATTTTATCAACAATAAGTTAATAGCCTTTCTATCAATGATTTCCTGATGTTCATGCATTGTAGGTTTCCTTTAATTCAATTAGTAACTTGTAAATCATCTGTGCCCTTTCTTTTGATCTAATAGAGATAACCTCAGAATCACTAGTTTCAGATCCGACCTTATAGTAAATATGCCAGGTTTCAGTCGTGTGCTTTCCAGGTAACGGTTCAGTAATAACCCTAATTGCATTGGCGGAAATTGGTTTATTGTTAATAACAACAAAGCCCTTTTTTTCCAAAAATGAAAAATCAACGCTGTCATTCATATTTGATATAAATTCATCTGTAAAGGTCTTGCAGATTTCACTATATTGAGACCAGCCTATTAATCTCTCTGAGTTGATGGGAAGGGTAAGTTCATACGCTGTATTAACGCATCTTTTTTGATGTTGAGTATTGATATAGTTCCTGCAGTTGGCAAAGCTGTAACCCTGCTTGATTTCGTAATCCTTGATAAAAAGGGAGTCTGTATGCGTAGCAATTGATCTTTGTAGATCGTCACACGAATACGTCTGGCCGACTCGATCAAAATGAGCATAATTAAATGGCTCTGCGACATATTGCTGAGTACAACCAAACAAAACAAAGAGGATGGTAAGGGATAATAATAAGGGCTTCATGACGTGATTCCATTCGCTGTTGATAGCTTTTTTATTTGATAGTCGAGTAAAAAAAAGTCCATGTTAGGGTGGGCAATTCCAATGATCCGTTTGGCTGTTTGAAATATTTTGAGTTTTGATGTTAGTAGGCTCGGCAGCTTTGCGGGAAAGCGGTATGGGTTACATACTTCATTAAAAGCATGGTATTCCTCCTCTCCATTTTCCGATTCAAGAAACCACTCTCCATTATCATTCCTTGCAGCTAATAAGTAGATTGGTGCGTTTCCTCTTACCAGGCTGTTTAAATAAATATATTCAACTGTACGAAAGGGCATTGGTGAACGATATGGGGCGCTACTAGAATCGATATCGAGAGTATAATTATTTAGCGAGTAATAAATATTCTCTACGCGAAAAGGCATCTCAAGAAGTTTTCTAGCGCCATCTACCATTCCCATTTGAACTAAACCATAGAAAAACTGATAAACATCAGGCGCATGCTCTGTTAGAATTTCACGAATCGCATTTGCGATCTGTATGTCGATGGCTCTTTTATGGTCTGGTTCTGGAGGTGACATGAATTGATTCATTACCTACCTCTTTGCTTTTAGTTATTAATGAAATAGTTTCACGCAAGTAGGTGCCCATTTCAGTATATTCTCCTCGCTCCCATTGCCCCCGAAGCCTGTTGGCATTTCTTTGAAGCTCGAAGACTTGTTCAGCTGAATCCACATCACCTATATACATCTTGCTATAAAAGCTTTCCCAGGGTGCGGCTAATTCATTTCGATTTAGTGACTTAAATATGCGAGATATTGCTTTAGCAGAGCCTTCGAGGCGCGTTCTGTTTACATCAAAACTTTGGCTAAAGTATTCCAAGGCCTGAAAGTAGTTAGGCGTTACATAGACGCCATCATAGTATATTCGTCCTAATACATGGTTATGGTGGTGGTTGTTGATGTCTGCGATTTTGGTTTCGAATAACGTGTAGTTAAACTCTGATAGCTGTTCCTTCCAAAGGTAAATCGAAGACTCAGGTGAATGATTGTTTTGTAAATAAACTGATAACTCAATTAGCCTTTGTTTAGCTGTCATGAATTCGCGAGGGCATCCGTCGTTAATACGACATCCATAATTATTGCGAGTGAGTAGTCGGTCTTGATCATGTTGTAATTCTTCGAGTACAGATATCTCTGTCAGAGAGCCTTCTTGAAATTTATCAAACTGCTTATCTAGGGTGTAGAGTGATGTCTCCATTGCGTCACACAGAAAGCAATTGGTTAATTCAGGGATTAGCTTAATTACAAAGTAGGATGATAAAGATATAAAAAGAACAGCCATAACAGCGTTTAGTGATAGTCGATTCGTAGCTGAAAATTTTGTAAATGTCTTCTGGTACTGCATTGATAATTCCTTAATTATGAAGATTCATTTTATATGAAAACATATAATTATATATTTTCATATAATTATATTTCAAGAAAAATCGAAGTCATACATTACTCCCCTGCTCTATTAATATATCGTCAATGAAGTTGCGCATGCGCAACAAATCCCAGGTGTTTGATTTAAGAGTTGTCACCCTTCCCTATTTATATTTATCGGGGATAATTATAGTTGCGCATGCGCAACTATCGGGTACTGAACAGGTGGGTAAATCTGTACATTAGATGGATAAACGAGCATCCCTACCCTCCTCTTAATGCAAATTAAATTTATATGAACCGTGAGTGTAAATAAGATTAATTGCTGAAGGATATATATTCCTCCTTCCCTATTTTGAGTTGTAGGTATTCGTTATAGTTGCGCATGCGCAACTACTAGATAGGGGATATAATATAAATCTAAGGTAAATAAAATGACTGGTACCTCCCCCACCCTACTTAAAAAGCATAAAGTTTTGAGTTGCGCATGCGCAACTTACTATATGCATGATCCAAAACCTTAAGTAATGACCTGCTCTCAAATATATTACTCTTCGATACGCTTAATGCTAAATGCAAGCGCTGAAGATCACTAACGAGAGACTGATTTTCTAGAATGGTATCTTTCAATTTAATGCGTTCAATTTTTATTCGTCGAGATATATTAGTCATGGCACACGTCCTTTTATAGAGGGATGATTACCGTCGTCCCAAACTGAAATCCGTAGCATTATTTAATGCAATTAAATCCATATCTGAGATTTATCTAAATAGAGTGCTTAGTTTTTATAGCGCCCGTCATAGTTATTAAATTCAAGCTCACACGAAAAAAGAGTAGATCCAGTGCAAAGAACATCAATTTGAAAGTTGCGCATGCGCAACTTTCAAAAAGCTATGAAGAACGAAGATGATCAGTGGGAGGGAGTCTCCCACATTGGTTTAGTTTAAATCATGCATTCAGGAAGCCAGCTATCCCTAAATTCACGTTTCTCTTCTGGAAGGTTATCATTTGTATCAGTGAAATATTTTTCCAAAATAGCTGCCATATCTTTCCTGGCCAATTTTTGGTTTTCACTTGACCACTGATCAGTCATTACTGTTTCGCCCCATGTTGATAGAATTTCTTTATCAACTCGTTTAAACAAATTATCACTGGTTGGGCACCAATGTTCTCTAATTGTTACAGAGAGGTTGGTTTCGATAGTCTGATAAAGATTATTTTCATTCTGTCTGTATGGTCTTAAAAGCATCATGCTAACCAGCTGAGCAAAGAGCTGTTGTTTAGCATTTTGTGCTAGTCCTTGAATGCTAGTAAACAACTCTTGACCAGTCTGATTTTTGGGGAGTTTACCTAACGATTCTGTAAGCAGTTTCATGAGTTCTTGGTGTGGTTCCGAGCTTCCTACATCCTCTCGCGAGCTCTCAGAGAATGTATTGTCAGTTCGCAATGATAGAGCTGATGAAGCATTGTGCCCAAGCTCTGACCGAAGCAAGCCAATAGTCATTTCATAGATCATCAAATCAAAGGTGAGTTCAAAATTCTGAGCAAGGTGTAGCTTGGTTATTGCCACCCGATGACACCAAAGATCATCTGTTAGAGCATTAGAAAATTTGATTGTCTCAGATTCCTGTTGTTCTTGTTGTTTTTGTTGTTTTTGTTCTTCGGCAGCTTCTTCTGGAGTTTGATCTTTTAGCTGATACAGCTTAATGTCATCAGGATGAATGAGGCCGGTATGACGCTGTAATTTCCCATCATTATCAAGGTAAATGAAGCAGCCGCTATATTGCTTATCTTCCTCTGCAGGAACCTTTGAAGCTTCGATAGAGTCATCAAATTCATCAATTTCTTGCTCAAGTTTGTCGTACTTTACTTGTTGCTCTTGGGAGAGATCGTCTTCCTCATCCAGCTTTGAAAGTTGCTGTTTTTTTGCTTCTAGTTGAGGTATTAGTAAGTTGGTCTCTTCTGATGGAACAAGTTCAATCACATTACAGCGATGAATGAATGACCAGTCAGACTCTAGTTGGAATTCAACCCATTTCCAACCTTCCAGTTTATTTGATTCACATTCAAGCTTCTTAAGAGCGAGTGTACGTAATAGGTCAGCGTCCTCAAAATATTGATTTTCTGCGAAGAGGTCAGCTGTTACAGCACCTCCTGCTTTTTTGTAGTCGGCTTGCCCTACATATAATGCAAGTTTATTACTGGAGGAAACGGCACCTTCCGTCAATAGCTGTTTAATTTTGTGAGGAGTAGGGGAGTGATGGTTCTTAACTGCATCCCAGGTTTGAAGCTGGCGTTCTGTATCATCAGATAAAGTAAAGGCCATTAGACAGTCGAGACTCATATTTCCAGCTCGACATTCATTGCGTAGGGTGGGGTGGGTCACTGCTAACTTAAGGCGTTGCTTAACAAATTTAACTTTAACGCCAAAATCATGCGCTATGTCTTTTTCGCTCATATTTTCTTTTAGAGCATAAAAGGCCTCAAAACTATCCACTGGGTGCATTTCTTCACGTTGAAAATTCTCAGCTAATGATATGGCAGTAGCTTCTGACTCATCACTAATCTTAACAGGAACTAAGTAATCACTACTTATCTTCCCATCTTTAACTAATAATTGCAGAGCGCTTAATCTGCGTCCTCCTGCGATAACTCCATAACAGTCATCTTTCGGTATAGCGACAAGATTTTGAAGAACACCTTGAGCCAAAATATTTGCAGACAACCACTTAAGATACTCAGCCGAGGGCTTCTTTTTTCTAGCATTTTTCTTTGAGTGACGTAATTTAGCTAAAGGAATTTCTTGAATTGACATAGGTTTCTCCATTGAGAGAGTGGGCAAAGCCCGTGGTTAAATAGTTGCGCATGCGCAACTATGGTTAAAACAGTATCTGTACTTCTTTTAAATCGCCTTCACGGTTCTTAAGCAACAAAGTCTGACCGTTATCGATATTTTCAATAAGGTGCCTAGTAATTTCCATTGCACGGCTGACAGCAATAACTTGATTCCTTGCATTAAGGCGAGCAGATAAATAGTCAACATTCTCCATATCTCGGCCTGTTAAGTTCATAGAGACTTTAGTTACAGAGGACTTGTTGTCATTGATTTGATTTATCTTTGCATTATTTGTTGTCATTATGGTCACCAAGATTAATAGATAATATTAAATATATACATAATATTATTTAGCGTCAAGCAAGCAGTGCACTCAGTACTCGATATATTCAGAAGATAGAACACGATGTCTTTAAAATTGCCGGAACTAGCGAGCATAATGTTACCCTCCTGGGTGAGTGGGCAAAGCCCGTTTAACTAATTAATACAAGTATTATACAGCAGCAACCAATATAATCAAGTATATTTTATATATATATCCTTAAATATCAATGATGTATATTTTTCACGTTCACGATTAACTATAAATCCCCCCCCCGTATTTCAATGACTAATTATTAGATAAGTCTGATTGTAGATAGAAGGATAATTTCTAGTTACTAAAACTGTTTATAGAATCAGAATAAGGCGCTTGGTTGATTAGCGAAACGGGCCTTTATTTTGACCTTTATAAAATAATGAAAATCACTTGACCTTAATGCTTACTAATATGCACAGTAGTCTGACTTATTCGGTCTTGTCGTAACCGAGCGACAGCGACATAACCCTTTCTTTTTGTGACTTCTCTTGATTTTTTGAACGTAGAGAGTAAGGGATTAATTGTAAAGTAAGCGGAGCGAGCAGGATGATAATTGGTGACTTATATAAACAGGGAGTTTACATGTCCATATCGTTTTCTTTCGAGCCGATATTCATTTCCTGTTGGAGTAAGTCTTTTGAAGAGCCTGTCTGGTATTGGTGATGTAAGCGGCTCTCTAGCTCCTGGGAGAAAGGATTTTCCTCATACCGACCGCTGCTTCCCATCGAAAAAGCTATCTGCTCTGCTTTCGCTAGCAAATTGGAGCTATCAATTTCATTGCCTTTGATCTGTAAATCATTGGACTCACCAAATATCTCGCTTGCAATTTGATGAGATGGAGAAACAAACTCCTTAGAATTTGAGGTTTCGGAGCCCTGGCTGTCTACTGATGATGTATTACCTTTTTCTTCCAAAGGGATAGAATCATTTGAGATTCTGTCCTCAATATTGGTATCAAAAGCATATTGAACATTGCTATGGATGTCATTATGATCATTCTTAGGGAACGGCTCAGCAATATCTGACTCTCTTGATTTTACCGTCTTTTCATCCACGGTAGAAAATTTAGTCTCCATAAACTGTTTCCAATACTATAGGGGTGCGGCTGAAGAATTATTATATTCTGGAGTAAGTTCAATAGAAATTTTGTCTTCAAACTTACGGCTTGCTCCAGACATTATATCTACTAATAGGAAAGGTGGAAAAATAATGCTGATAGCCGTTAAGGGGTTAAAATTACCTTTTAGTTTAATAGCTTCACTCTGGTAGCCATCTAAATTTACATCATACTTATAAATAGTGCTTCGTTTAAGCTCTATAGTCGCTGGTAGATCACCCTCGTAAACGCTCACCTTTCCATACAAAGCATTTCTGTATAGTTTAATGGTTCCTCCACCAGGCTCACTATCAAACGAGACCTCTTGCGAGGTACCGCTGATGATGCTCGCGCATCCTGATAAATGTAGCCCAATTAGTGCTATGAATAGCCTTTTCATTTGATCTCTCCTTGAATGTTTATGTCTATATATTAATTTAATCCTTTACTAAAGATAAAGCTATTTATATGTAAACATATAAAATATTTGCAACGATAGTGGCAAAATTGAAATACATAATTATAGATTAGGAAGATTGGCCGCTAAATAACTTATATCCACACCATTAAGAAAATCACTAGGTAAATCATCAAAAATATCATTTATAGATTGAAATGGGCCGTAAGCAACAGACCAATAAAAAACAATGCAGGCCCAAAGTTCAATGTCATCTATTTCTGGCGTTTTTCGATTTGAAACTAAAAGATCTACTCCAGACAAACAGGCCCACTGGTTAGGTGTGTTTCGTCCATTAGAAACCTCTGAACGCGACCACTCTGCTATCGTTTGACCTTTTAGATTTTTCCGTTTTTCAACAAAGCCTTTTTCGATAGCATTTTTTGTTACCAGGTGACCTATGTAGGGTAGGCTGTCAAAATCTAGGTTTATTACTTCTTCGAAAATACGGTGGCGGTAGCGAAGCGCAAAGCTTCGCATCTCATTATTTTTGTCGTTTATCATTGATTCAACCGAACCTTCTTAATTTCGATAGCAGAGGCAATAACTTTAATATTATTGCCATCATGAATAACCCATACAATGTCTGGATTATCGGATACCCGTTTTAGGTCGATGACTGCATCACCAGATATCTGCATAGAGGGAACAGAGACCTCAATAACTACATTCTGAGGTGTTGCTTGAGTGTAGTCTGGAAGGGGCGCTGTTCCTGAAGCCTCTTGGGTGCCAGAACTCTCTGTAAATGTCTCCAATTCAGTCGAATCGGTATCATTAATGTTTGTGTTTTTTTCTAAGCTAATGGATGTAGGCTCAGATCCAGATGCTGGGGAGGCTTGCACTTGTTCACCCTGCTCAGATCCTGCAGTCAAATCTTCTTTAGGTTCCGGGGTTGGCGTTGCCCACTCCTCAGGGGTGACGGGACACAAAGACTCATCTTTTGCACGTTTTAACATTGCAGCACTATACTTCCGAGTAATACGTCCTCGTTCGGTGGCAATCATCACTAGTTTACGCGCCCATCCATCATTAATCTTTTGTATGCGAGATACATGGTTTAGGGATTCAACATCTTTAATTATTTCGTCATTAAAGGCTTGTCGAGCATAATCAGGTAAAACTGCAACGGTACACATTTTAGAAACGTAATCTTTTGGTTTACCAAGAATAGTGCAGACCTCTTTTTGTGAACCGAGATTCTTTGATAAAGTATGTACGGCATCAGCCTCCTCCAGAGCAGGGATGTCTTCTCGCTGGATATTTTCAATAAGTTGTATAGCAAGTAACTTATCAACAGGGATATCCTTAATGATCGCAGGGATATGTTCTTTTCCTGCAATTTTCGAAGCTCTCCAGCGACGTTCACCGGCTGCCAGGTAATGAAAACCATCTTGTAGCGGCAAGATAATAATCGGTTCAAGTACACCGTGTTGTTTGATGCTATCGGACAACTCACCAAGATCAACCTCATTAAATGTTTTGCGAGGTTGGTCTGGATGAGGCTTGATAATTGACAGCTCAATTTGTGGTATTGTTTCACTATTGTTTGCGGAGTTATTAAGGCTTTTCTTAACCTTAGACTTCTTTAGTAGAGCTGCAATTGAACCTTTATTAGCTGTTTTACTGGTAGTAGTATTCACTTGCTCGCCCTCCTTAGGATTTCAGTAATTGCTGCTTTTATCTCTTTAGCGGCTGTTCTGGCATTACCACTGCGGACATTTCGCCAGCTGCACTCACCTCGATCAATTGCAGACTTGATAGGACCTCTATCTCTCACTGGAGGATCTATAACATCATCTCCAAATGTATCTACAATATCTTTTAAAGCAGCAATTTCTTCTTTACGGTTAGCATTTACCTGGTTCGGTAATATGCCCAGTATTTCCAAGTCTGGATTGAATTCTTCTTGTATCGCATTGATAGTGCTAAGTAGCTTTTCCAGTCCTTTCATTGAAAAACGGTCTAAGCCAATAGGGGTGTATACATAATCAGCTGCAACCAGACCACCTAGTTGAAGCTTACCAAGTGAAGGTGGTGTATCAATAAAGATAAAGCTCCATCTACCGCTATCAGCTAATGCTCTGACGTTGCTCCGAAATGTGTTCATAATGGAATCAAGGTCAACATCATCCAAATCAGAAAGTTCGTCAGATGCAGGGATTAGTTCAATATTTAGATCTGTTTTAAGGAATTCACCATCAATATCATCGTCACTAAACAATAGATGAGCTTTGATACAATCTACTTCTTCGTAGTCATCTCCATACAATGTTTGAGATGCATTACCTTGAGGACATAGTTCAATTAGCAAACAGGGCTTTTCTGATAATTCTTCTGCGAGGTACGCACAATGAACCAGTGTTGTCGTTTTACCAACTCCACCTTTCTGATTAGCTGCAGCTATAATTTTTGTCGAACTATTAAGTTTAAAAGGTGGTTTCGTTTTGTTTTTACTTTTACCAGGCATCCTGAAATGTAACTCCTTTGAGTGAGTGCATGTAATTAGTTAAAAATGCAATATTGAGTATATATATAAAAGTAATAAAATCTAGTATAAAATAAGGTTAATTAGTTTAACTTTGCTAATTTTTTTAAATAGTAATAGAAATAACTAATAAAAGGTAATATATCATATTGATATATATAGCTTTCATACAAAATTTCTCTAAAAATAACTTAGTTCAGTGGTTGAAATGACGCATTTCATATACAAATTCATATAATCCTATAGATAACATATAGATAGAGCCAATTACCAACAAGCTTAGCTTAATACGGGGAGCCCATCGGCGGGGCTGTAAGCCCCATGAGATAGCAAAGCATCTTTTGACCCTTCTTGAGTGAATCCTTGATTCATATCCTAGATGATATTTTTTGACCTTAAATGGAGTGCAGAGGGCTTGCCCTTTGCCTAGCAGAGCGGAAAAGTTATTTAAGCGCTTGCGCGAGCATTTATAAGTCCTTCCATAGGAAGGGTTGGGATGGGAATAAATAATTTATCGATTTATCGATGCATTAATGAGAGACCGTAGGTCTCTTCTTTTAACTGATTCTCTAACTATCTGATTAAGGGCCACCACTTAACTGAAATCAGTGCCGACACTTAAGTTACTTATATTTCTACTTATCCACAAGTTAGCATTTTAAACTTCGGAAATTCTCTCTGGTTAGTATGATTTTGCAATTATCACTAGCTTAATTGAAGGTTTTTCTTAGGGGGGAGGGTATAAGGATATGATTTTGCAGTTAGGCCCATAAGCGCCCCTGAAGCCCTCTCTCAGCTTCTTTATAACACTCCTCCTTTGACCAGTCAGGATGTGCAATCCTTATATCTATCGCTCTGAGCTGCCGCTCTCGCTCGTATTCTTCATTGTAACCCTTTTGAGGCTTCGTTATTTTGTTAATAGGTGGAGTTTTAGGTATTGGCATTGTCATTTTTCTTGTTAGCAGCTTAAATCTAGCTACATCACCAATAGTCCTTTTTTTACCATCCTCCCTATTCCAGCCATTCGCCTTCTGTTTGAGGCGCTTTACTGCTTTCTTTTGTTCCAATTCCAGAGCAACTTTTAACCCAAAAACAGCGAAGAGATGCTTCGTAATGGTTTTAACAGCCGCCAAACCTTTCCATTCTCCATGTTCATCAACCTGTCTAGGTTGTTTAATCGATACAATCCCTGCGGTCTTTAGATCTCTAATAGCTCGCTCAATACGACGCATTGTCAGGCCTGTATCACGCAACACTACCTCCATTCGATAATTAACAAACCCGTCTTTAGTCGGTTGTCCAACTCGTAAACTAGCCAATTCAGTACGTCTAAGCAGAGAGCCCATCACAAGTAAGCATGCTTCTCTTCGCTCCGATCGTTGTTGGCGAACACTATCATTGGCTAAATTTAGACTTGGTAACGTTCCTGGAGAGTGGTAATACTGTGTTAAACGCTCATGCAATAAGGTAAGTACACGAGGAATTCCTCCTCGGCCTTTATTGGCTGGACGTTCCAGATTGAAGCGAGGGGCATCAGGGATATGACCACAGAAGTTGCCTCCATAGTTAACCCTGGGAACGTATATACGTTTCACCCCTAAGGTGGGATCAATCAAAATATTTGAAAGAGTTGTACTTACCAAATCCATTCATCGTCCTAGCTTAGAGCAGGGAAGTGTTAGGGTTCTGGCAGTCAATAGCACGCTGAAGCTTGAAGAATCAGCGAGTTGGACGTATTCTTACTAAGCCAATAGTGAAGGTATACATCTTTTGTTGCCTTTGACTTACCGGTTGATGGATGCTCCAACATCCATCAACCACCTCGTTTTTTCTAAAAAGCCCCGCAATTGCAGGGCTTTTTTATGTCTATTTGACTTGATTGTACTCAAAGATAACAAAGCTGCAACCCCTATAAAAACAGCTACTTAGGGGATAAAAAGACGTTATAAAGGGATGAAAAGACGTGCTCTGGGGATGAAAAGACGGCAATGGGTGGATGTATGGACGCCCTAGAGTGGATGTATAGACGTGATAGGATAATTAAATTAGTTTGCTTAGGTGGAGAGGAAGACGGTGATAAATGTGAAAAAGTTGTTAAAGGGATAAAAAGACGCTATCGAATCTCACTTACTTGAAATCTTTTTGTAGGTTCTCACTACTAGTGTCACTTTTCCCACACTTTGTCACCTGGAGGAAAGTACTTCCATTCTTTTACTACGGGTAGTCGAAGATTTTGACTAAGAAAGCTCACGCTAATTATAGCACAACAACCACGAATTGAACTTAGAATCATACGTACCAAAGGCGACTTCAATAATCATCTTCACGTAGCCCGCCCTAGACTGTGGGTTCAAGCGCTTTATTGCAAACTCCAGAAGCAAGAAACTGCTTTGTCATTCATCACTAGAATAACATTCCTACCAACAAGCCCTGTTCTTTCTTTGGATAGTTTCGATTACCCGATAGACTAGAAACCTAAATAGTGAGAAATCAGCTAGTTAGAATAAAAATCAGAACCCTTATAACTATTAGTTCTTTTATATATTGATGAAGGTTTGTAATAATAAATTTGTAGGTAACTAACGAGATTGGTTTTACTGATGCAAGCTAGGTGATACTGATGTTCCTATACCGCCACAAGTACGTTGTGGTCCATGCCCAAGTGCAGGATAACCAAGAGACTCGATTAAATATTTTATAATAAAAGCTACTTAACGGTGGCTTTTTTTATGCGCGTTTGTTTTGATGGGTTGGTTATTCAGTGTCTTGAAGGCAAGTATATGTAACCTGATTGGCGTAAGGTGTTTCTCCCTCTCCCCTGTCGTTCTAGGGTATGCACTCTCAACATAAAAGTTTAATTTACCTTTCTGTTTACCGGATCGACTTACTGAAAAATACATTTCATATTCGGTTATATTCCCATTTTCATCGATGATATCGATAATTAAAAAATTGCCCTTGCCTGTATTTAATACTTTTTTCTTCTCTGCATTTTTAACAATATCAGGCAGCTTAAACGATAGCTCATGTCGAATAGAGCAAAAAACACGGGTATGCCGATTATCAGAATAGAAATACTCTTCGGGTACTATTTCGTTATCGTACTTATCCCTTGTGAAACAATGAATAGAAAACAGCACGATAAATTCATAAGCACGAGCAGGTTTATCGCCACTGGCTGACTGCGTTACAGTAAGATCGAAAGGGTGCAAATGAGACAAATCATAAACTTGGCCATCTTGTTGATGTGCAGTCCAATAACAGTCACTTGGTATTTTATGATCGCTCAATGAATTATTCCTGTTTCCCTGTATTTAAGTTACTTAAGGATATCAACTTCGAATCGCTGTTTGCGTTTTTTTTAAAAAAAAGTGAAATTAATTTTATTTCTTAGTTAAAAGTTTCATTTACCCCTACTAATAGAAACTCCCTGTGAACTCGTATAGTTATGCTTTTTGAGCCCAAAAACTAATGGATTTTCATGATTTAAAATAGTGAGATTTATTTCAATTAGTCTCAGTGAAAAAGAAACTTTTTTGATTAATTTGAATGTATTTTTTCTAACCTGTACTCCAAGAGCATGGTCGAAGTAAGGTTAGAAAAGGTATGTTCGGAGAAAACTTTACGATAAGTATTCCGTAAAGCAAAGGATCGCTTTTGGTGGTTTGAGCCAAAGTTGATCTTGGTGATAAAGACTATATTGTGGCAATTGAAGACTCAGCATATTTCAGAGTAAAAATCTCAAAAAAGGGGCAGGGAGTGAGGATTAAAAAGTTGGTAGGATTATGACACCGGAAATGAGAATTTGATTATCGAATTTCTCATTTAACTTGTCATTTCCCTTTAAAATCAATATGGCAAATGACAGTTAAAATGAGATCCTACAATAAATTGTAGATTCTCACTACTAGTGTCACTTTTCCCACACCTTGTCACCTAGAGGGAAGTACTTCCATTATTTTCTACGGGTAACCGAAGCTTTTGATTAAGAAAGCACGCCCTAATTGTAGCCAACAACCACGAATTGAACTGAGAATCACACTAATGTTAATTTCGAGGGGATGGGCACAGTTTCGATGCTTCTGAAGGAGAGATTAGTGGTATCTGCGGCTCTGCTCAAAAATTAGATAAAAGTATTACTCTTATCTAATTAGCCAAGGCTGGTTTGGTAAGCATGACATTCCGTCTAACGTGTAATACAAATGGCGTCTTTCGACCGGTTCCAGATATTTCGAAATATTCTAACCACTGACAGTCTTCAAGTATTTTAAGTTGCCCAATTTCTCCTTTGGTCTTGGTTGTTGCATTTCGTCCTAGTAGGGATCGTTTAAAATCTTTTAACACGCCGTGATACCGAATTTCTTTCATTAATTCAGTAAGGGGAATGTTGAAATCTCCTTCTTGGCCGCTCAAAAATCGATGCACTGATTTTCCAGTATCAGTGAGTATACGTCTAATTGAAAGGTCAAATTTCGTGTATTCCTTTAATAGCGTAACCATTTGGGCATTTATTTTTAAATGGACGTTTCCCTCTGTACTGTAATCACGAATAACATCAAAGAATTTTGTGGTTCCAAGTTGAGACATTGCATCATTGAAAAATCGGAGTTGAGTCAGGCTGAGTCGATCAATAGAGTCCTGGCATTGTCTTAATTGGTCACCGCCAGTCCCTCGCCCTAGATAGTCATTAATGCGGTAGGGGGTAACACACCCAATATAGACTTCTTCCACTTTGTTTGGGTCGCCTTCGCTTGCGCCTTCTTCCGAATTCAAATAGCTATTAATTAAAGATCTTGGCCCTTTGAGTGACTTTTGAGCTCCTAACTGCAAAATAGCAATTAAAGTATCTTCATCATAGATCGACAGGCCAGGCCCAAAGCGTTGAATTCTGAGAGCTCCAGCTGAATAGTTGTCTCCCCCATTCAGACCCCAGTTTTTTGTGTCCGCTTTTGTTCGATCCTTGATAGGTTCAAATAAGGGGATTCGTGTAAAAAGAGTAGGGTACCTACTGGATGTATTAGCCGTTGTAGGTAATAGCGTTTCAAATGGGAAAGCTAACTGCTCATCGGTTTTACTATTTACTTGTCTTATGCGCCTAGTTGAGCTTTTAGTACTTTTGCATTCGGTGGTATCTAAACCAAATAGATCTTTATCCATCACTCGCAGCCTTATTGTTGTTGTTTTCGCTCTTTGTTGCGTTTGGCTTGGGCCTTGTATACCTTATAATAATTTGCTTCCCAGTTGGTAGCGTCAATCCGGTACTCGTTAATTCCTAGCTTTTGAGCATTGTTCATAATTGTTTCAGGCGTGGTAAACACTCTTGGCTTATTATCTTGTTTGAATAGGACACCTTTTTTAGGTTCAATCGTACCGTATCGAACCACCAGGATCATGCCTTTAGCATCATCAAAATCTCCAGCAATAAAGGCTGCGTCACTGATAGCATTCGCCTCAGAAAGTCGAGCAATATCGGTGCGGGATAGCGGTTTGAAGTCATCTAATTTAATCATATGTAAAATATGTCACTCTGGCAGAGTCGATTAATATATAAAATATACTACAAACTAACATAAAAACAGGGGGATATTAAAGTAATTTAATCTAAGAATAATAGTTTGGCAAATCTAATTTCATTTCTCTTGCCCTATTACGAATCAAGCCAATCACTCTATGGGATTCTGTTTCAGTAAAATTAATTAGATCGGCTAACAGGCTTAATTTAGCCCGCGCTTCCTGAAGTTGATTTGATCTTTGGTAGGGTTCTAATGCCATGCGCTGTTTATCAGGGTCAATACCAATATATTCTTTCTTCCTTTTGCTACCCGATAAGCGAGGGTGGATCATGTATAGGTACTTCCCCTTGTAGTAATGCGGCTTTGCAGTTGTTAATTCTTGCTGTTCAAGATTGAATATATTGGTTTTGATGTTGTCGTGTAAAGAGAATAAATGTTCTACTAGATTGGCGAGCTTAAGTGTGTTCGACATAGATAATACCCCTTTGGGTGAGTGCTTATTAGCATAAATTTCAAAACCATTAAATCATAAAATATACTAGATATAAAGATATAATTTTGATTATCCGGCCTTTAGTAGCAGAGACTGGTCTATGTTTCTCATAGCCCAATCAGCCACGACCTCAAAAGGTATAGATCCCCCCTCATCAGGCATGGTGCTCACAATCTCTGCGGTGAATGCTTCATATAGTTCTAACGCCAAATGAGAGCTGGAGCCCTTATAAAGTTGAATTGAAGTGCCAGTCAAAACCAATGAAAGTATATTTAACGATAAAGTCTGTGCTGACAGGCTATTAGATGTATGACCCAGCCACTCCATATTTATTTCGGAGGATAGCCAAACAGTTTGAGGAAAGTTAAATGTTGGATTGTTAAGCTCCATCCAGCATTCAAAATTCTGATGATTTCTTTTAAGCATGCAGTTGCGTCCTTTCTGTAAAACCCAGTTAGTTGTCCGTTTCTAGTGCTATATTTTAATCTTGCGAGTTATCATCATTCTTGTTTTTTTACTGGATTTACTTCGCTCTAATTACACTTAGTATGTGTGCCCTACTTAACACATTTTATATTTATCCATTAATAAAATGGCCCAATTATGTGCCCATTTTTTTTGGGCACAGCAACAATATTGTGTTTGTAACAAATTGTCAACTTTAGCTTTGGGATTAGTCTATCTAGGTAAGTATATGAGAAGTGAGTCATCACTTTGGAGTAATTTACAAAGGAAATACAATAGCGTTCCCTAACTTGCGTTAGGTGATTGTTTCAGGTCGATTAGCGACTAGGGACAATAATGATTTAGCTTAAGACGCTTTCTGGTGTAAGAATTTTTTCAAGTACATTCTGAATTAGGATTGAATCAATACCACCTTCTTTTTGATTTCGAAATATTTCTGTATACACAGAGTCTAACTCAACAGCAGTCAA
>JQIA01000091.1_pt1 | contig 38837 bp, 37 predicted proteins | sample 811431 | NCBI WGS metagenome assembly JQIA01 (sample SAMN02998118, study PRJNA258478) | marine sediment metagenome | biome: marine; feature: seafloor; material: sediment; isolation source: oil-polluted sediment collected from 3 locations (0.5 km, 0.7 km and 0.9 km)... | place: USA: Gulf of Mexico ...
GGGTTTTCAAAGGGCGCATGACACCGCCAAATGCGAAAGCCACCAGACTTAACAGTTAAGAACAGGTGCAGGGTTAACAACTCTGTTCGGCCATATAACTACATCGGCAGGCCTGCCTTCTATAACTTACATACTTCTTATAAAACCAAATATCCCGCCACCAATAAACGGTGACGGGACAAAAGGTATTAGCGCTTATGGGTATCAGCCCAAATACATATGCTTTAGAAATTCAATGATATATCCCTGTGATTGGATACGCATGAGGCAATAAACAAGGCCTGATCACGGGTGAATTTTTTCTGTTCCCGCAAACCCAGCGTTGCTTGCAAACTTGTAACATACGCCGTCAGTTTTGGTGTCACTGCGGTCTCTGCTTTGGCGCGCCATGTCAGTTGTTCTTGGTAAATTGCAATAGCTTTATCCAGTTCGGCTTGCGCTTTTCCCTTATCAGGTGTTTTTGATTTCACTGCCCGGCGGGCCTTGGAAATAGCAGATTTCACCTTCCCCGCACCGGCCACATCAGAAAATTGACGCGCAAGCGCCTTCAAGGGCTCTATTGCATCTACAGGCGTGTTATTTGTAACAATGGATTTAGAGGCCATCAAAGCTGTTTCAAGGGCGCGAAACGCATCGCCACTGTTCAGGATCTCCAATGTTTCAATGGCAGGCGTATAGGCATCAGCCGATAAGCGGCGATAAACCGAATACGCTTTCTTTTCCGCCTTATTAACTTCTTGAAACGCCTTATATATATCATCCCAGTCAGATGGTACCTGTGCCAATAACGTTTCTTTTTGTGTCGCCAGTTCAGCAATATCTGCCTGCAAGCTGTTAATTTTAGCACTGTTTTGCGGCAGATCATCGATATGTTTTTCGATCTTTTCAATCGCACGGGAAAGCGTTTTTGCATCACGTTGCAAAGTCCGTACATTTGCATGGATCGGGCGGTAAGCCACAGAGGCAGCACTAACATCCCGTGCGGCCTGCTCAGCCAACTTAAGCTGTTCAAGCGCTTGGGTTACTTTGTCTATGCCTTCTTGTGTTGCATCAGCGATTTCATGAGGCAGGGTGCTAAAATCTACAAGGTTAGTCGCTTTGGCGCTGGCTAATAATTCTGGCCCGGTCAAAGAAATTTCCTGGCTGATATATTGATCCACACAATAGCCCAATTTGGGATTGCGCGGCGGCGGCGCATTATCTGAAAGCAATGACACACGGTTTGGCAGGTAATTCACCATTTGTGGAGAATTAGCGACAATGGCAAGCGCAATCAGTTGTAATCCGATGAAAGGGACCACGCCTTTATACATCTGAATGGTTTTCACAGCCGCTGGAGCGACACCACGCAGATAGAACAACGCGAAACCAAAAGGCGGTGTCAGGAATGAGGTTTGAATGTTCAAACCGATCATCACACCTAACCAAACTGCGGTAACATTTGCGCCGGGGTCGGCCAGCAAAATCGGGGCTACAATAGGTACCACAACCACAGCGATCTCGATGAAATCAAGGAAAAAACCCATGAAAAAGATCACAGCCATAACGATGAAGAATTTCAACCAGAACCCGCCGGGCAGGCCTTCAAGAAAATCCTTAACCAAATGTTCGCCACCAAAAGCCCGAAACGCGGCCGTTAGAATAGCCGCCCCGAGTAGAATAATAAAAACAAGTGATGTGGCTTTTGCAGTCTCGCGCATCACACCTTGCAAAGTATCCTCGACCTTAAAGGCGCGAATCGCACTCCAGACAAGGGCAATGATCAATCCGGAAGACGCAATAAGCGCCAAGCCAACACCAAGTGCATCAGAACTGCTTTTAATATTTTTGATGTTCGTGTTGAAATTGGCCATCACAAAACCGATGGCAACCAAACTTACCAAAGCCAGTATTGCAGGATGATAAGTGCCTTTTCGACCTTCATTCAAACGGTAGCCTGCCATTACCAGCGCACCCGCAGCACCAATAGCACCAGCCTGATTCACTGTAGCAATGCCACCGATAATAGATCCCAGCACCAAAAAGATCAAAGCCAAGGGCGGGATCAGAGTCAAAAAGACATTAATGACGAATTTAGTATCGTAAACACCTTCATAGCGTACAGGTGGTGCCAGTTTCGGTTTGATCATTGCAATGACCAAAATATAGACCATATACAGCCCCACCAATACCAACCCCGGCACAAGCGCACCTAAGAACATTTCGCCCGCGCTGGTCGAAACCACTTCAAAAGAAGAGGGCATCGTCAGCTCACCAGTATTTTCTTTGAACAGGGCTTTGCGCAATGTACCTGCTTGGTCAGCCGCACTGGCCAACTGGTCAGCCAAAATAATCAGAACAATCGAGGGCGGAATAATCTGTCCCAAGGTGCCAGACGCGGCAATCGTCCCTGTGGCCAGCGCATTAGAATAACCATTGCGCATCATCGCAGGCAAAGAAATCAGCCCCATTGCCACCACAGTGGCCCCAACGATACCAGTTGTGGCGGCCAATAAAGCCCCCACAAACACCACGGATATACCCAAACCACCCGGCACAGGGCCAAACAAGTTGGCCATGGTGATCAACAAATCCTCAGCAATTTTGGAACGTTGCAACATGATGCCCATAAAGATGAACAGCGGGATTGCGATCAGCGTATCCCGTTCCGGTTCCCAATAAACTCCGCGCAGGTTCGTAACCCCCGCAGACAGCCATTGCTTTGGCCCGCCTTGGGCAAAATATGCATCCGTTGCCCCTTCAAATAAAAGGCCGCAACCCGCTGCAATCATAATGGTTATAATTGAAGCCCCGGGCAGAGCAAATGCCACTGGAAAACCCGAACCAAGCGCGCCAGCCATCAGAATGACAAGAAGAAGTAGAAAATACAGTTCCATAAGTTATGCGGCCCCCGCGCCTGTTGGTGTTTTTTTACCCGGATCGCCGCGATAATCTGCAATTGCTGTCATGAAATAACTGACAAACTGGATCATCATCGATATGGCGAATAGGCCCAGAAAACCCGCCATCATATATTTCACATACATGCCGAACCCTGACTGTGTGACTTCAAAGTTAAGCAACGGGCTGTTGATGATAGAACTTTTGGAACCCATGCCGATAATCAGAATTGTCCAGCAAAGTGTGATCCCCATAAATATAGATCCGAATGCATTGATCCGGCCTTTGGCTTTGTCACGAAAGCCCGCGTAAAAGATATCAACCCGCACATGGCCTTCTTCCAGTAATGTATAGGCACTGGCAAACAAGAACAGCGCGCCATACCAGTAGCGCACCAGATCAGCCATAAAGGATTGTTCGTAAGAGAATATGAAACGCGAGAACACAATTGCCAACTCAGCGACAACCACCATTAACGCCAACCATTCCACCCCCAGAACACGACTGCGCATGGCGCTGAAAATACCTAAAACAATCAAAGGGTAATGCACGTAGACGCCGCGAAATTGTGGGCGCCCCAGATTTATTCTCATTTCGTCGCCAACAAGCGGGCCCAGCAATGCTTCCACCCGCAAGAATGAAATGACCATATCTACAATCCCCACATAGAGCACTGCGAAAAAGCAGGCACGGATTAAAAAGCTGTTCATATTGGAGATGCGCAAACTGTCATCGCGCAATGTTATGTTGGGACGACGGCTTACCCATAATAAAGCAACAACAATTGCAAGCGGATATAAAGCCAATTGCACAAGGCTTAGGGGCGAAGCAAATGCAGGCCCCGGTAAACCGCCCCAGTATGTCAAAAAGTTGTTTGCCAGAAATGCAAACATAATAAAAAGGATAGACCACCCGATGATGCGTGTAATGTTCGGTAAGGGCCCTTTTAATGGCACGCTTGCAGCTTCCGGCATAGACATCTTTGTCCCCCCCACGAGAATATATTTTTATGATTAGTCAGAGTTATTTACAAAGAGGCCGAGGCGATAAAATCGCCTCGGCCTCATATAAATTAGTACCGGATTAGCCGTTTAGAACACGGTTACGTTTTTGAACGTATGACATTTCTGAAAGCGCAGTCCATGCACCTATTTCAGAACGTGCATTGGCAACAGAATCCATGATCTTTTTAGACAACGGGCTGTGATCACGAGCTTCTTCCATGACTTCAGCAGCAGCTTCACCAAATGCATCATAAACATCATCGTTAAATTCACGAACGATAACGCCGTGCTCATTTACGAGTTTGTTCAGATAAGCACCATTGTTGGCATTTGTTTCTGCCATTGTGCGCGAATTTTCTTCGTTACAAGCAGCTTGAATAATGGCTTTGTGAGTGTCGGATAATCCACCCCAGAACTCAGCATTCATACCCATTGCAAGCTGTGCGCCTGGCTCGTGCATGCCCGGGAAATAGTAATATTTCGCAGCTTCGTAGAATTTCATGAAGTAGTCATTATACGGACCAACCCACTCTGTTGCATCAAGTGCGCCAGATACAAGGTTTTCATAAATCTGACCGCCTGGAAGTGTTACAGGGGATACGCCCAGTTTAGCCATAACGTCGCCGCCAAGACCTGGAATACGCATTTTCAGACCTTTCAGGTCATCAGGTGATTCAATTTCTTTGTTGAACCAACCGCCAGCCTGACAACCTGTGTTGCCACATGCAAAGTTTTTCAGGCCGAATTCGCCTGCAATTTCATCCCACAACTCTTGGCCGCCACCGAACTTAATCCATGCGTCCATTTCTGTGTATGTCAGACCAAACGGAATGGCTGTAAATGCAGCCCAACCCGGGTGCTTGCCTTTCCAGTAATAGTCAGCTGCGATATAGGCTTGCGCGTTACCAGATGCGACTTCATCAAAGCTGTCGAACGCACCAACGCGTTCACCGGCTGCGAAGTACTGCACATTGATCTGACCATCTGTCAATTCACCGATACGTGCGGCCAAGCGTTGTGCCGGCAGGCCCAAACCTGGGAAATCACGTGGCCAAGTAGACACGATAACCATTTCCGTTTTACCCTGCGCAACCGAAGGTGCGGCCAGCGTTGTAGCGGCGCCAGCAACAGCTGCACCGGTCAAAAACTTACGACGTTCCATATATATTCCTCCCTATGGATACTAAAATACACACTATGGTGTAAAATAGTTGATTCTGTCTAGTTCTATAGTCGGCATATAACAACACGCAATACTACCTGTTTGAATCCGTAGTACTACGGAAGATTCACAACTTTCATAAGTGTATTATTCATGTAAATAAACATATCCAGAAAGGACTGGCTTATGAAATATAAGACGAAATTAATCTTTGTTGCACTGCTGCCAATTATACTAATCTCAGTAGCGACAGTCTTTGTTGTTAATTTTCAATCCACCCGCTTGATACAGACCCAAGGCAATATTGTTGAAAAGATGTATCTGGATTTGAAACGAACCGAGTTAGAAAACTACATCAAACTGGCCCGAGGAGCTGTGACACCAACTTATAATTCAACATTGAAAACCCGCCGTACAGCCCAACGCGAAGCTTCTGAAATATTACGCAAAATGTCATATGGCCAAGATAATTACTTTTTTGTTTATGATAAAGAAGGCACGAATATCATTAACCCGCGCCTGACTTATTTTGTAGGAGGCAACTGGATTGGCCTTAAAAATGATGAAGGCAAACATATCGTGCGTGATATGATCAAGATCGGGCAAGAAGGCGGTGGGTTTTATGAGCATATCTGGCGGAAACCTTCTAGCGGTAACTATGTAAATAAACTGGCGATTGCCGCCTATCTGCCACGATGGGATTGGATGTTGGGGACAGGTATCTACCTTGATGATGTCAGCAACAAAGTCAGTGCAGTTCAAAATGAAATCCAAAAATCCATTCGCCAAACACGGTTGTTTTTGCTGTTCTTGATGGCCGCGGCCATTGCCACGACAACACTGATCTTGGCCAGCTTACAATTGTCAGAGCAACGGCTGGCCGACGCTAAGCTGAAAAAACTAACCGCACGGATCGTGGAAATACAAGAAGATGAACGCAAACGTGTGTCACGTGAACTGCATGACAGTATCAGCCAGCTTCTGGTATCAGCACGTTATGGTATAGAAACCGCCCTTGGCCAAACCCGTAAAGGTGCTAAAATTGTGCAGCCGATTGAAAAATCCATGACAACGCTGGATGCCGCGATCAGTGAAGTGCGACGTATTTCGATGGATCTGCGCCCGTCTGTTTTAGATGACATCGGGCTGGCTGCAGCCCTGAAGGGTTTGGGTAAGGAATTCAGTGCCCATAGTGATGTCACCATCAAGGTAGATGCCCAGCCGATGCAAAAATTGTTAACGGACGAGGCCAAAACCGCGTTTTACCGTATTGTACAAGAGGCATTAACCAATGTCGCCAAACACGCACAAGCCACAGACGTTTCAATAATCTTGAGTAAGACCAGATCAAATATTCAACTGGAAATCAAAGATAACGGACAAGGTGCCGCGTTAAATGATCAGTTCATGAAAAAAACCGCGGGGTTAGGCTTGCGCAATATGCAAGAACGCATAGACAGCCTTGGCGGTGAAATTCGCTTCAGACGGGTGAAACCAACAGGGTTTGGTATTTTAGTATCTTTACCGATCAGCACAGACAGGAAAAAGACATGAAAGATATCAAGCTGATCATTGTTGACGATCACGACTTACTGCGCGAAGGCATATCTGCACGCTTGTCAGATGTGCCTTACATTCAAATTATCGCGGAAGGTTGCAATGGGCGTGAAGCTGTTGATCTATGTCAGCGCCTGACACCCGATGTGCTTTTGCTGGACATATCCATGCCCGAAATGAACGGGTTGGAAGCCGCAGAGCTGATCAAGACCTTAAACCTGAAAACCCGCATACTGTTTTTGTCAATTTATGACGACAATGAATATATCCAAGAAGCTTTACGCATCGGAGCCAGTGGCTTTGTGCTAAAGGATGTCTCTAAACCCGAAATGCTGAACGCGATCAGGGCCGTGGCTGAAGGAGCTATATATCTGGGGCCAAAACTGGCTGCCAGCCTGCAAAATGCAACAAGTGCCCAAACACAAGAAAACACCAATTGTGCTTACGGGTTGACCAAACGTGAAAAGCAAATACTTGCCTTGATTGCCGAAGGGCATCTGAACAAAGAGATCGCTTATCATTTGAATATCAGCATTCGCACAGTAGAAAGCCACCGTTCTGCTATCCGTGACAAAACCGGGGGCGGTAATGCAGCCGCGTTGGCAAAGATTGCGCGAGGGTTGGGATTGTAAACCTAATTTCAAGCCGCCACATCTTCAAAAATCGTAATACATCTTCAAAAACCGTAATATTTAATCACTTAGGTTTGAGATTTTTACCAGTGTTGTGATCCCCGAATCTTATAAAACCGGGTAAAAGAGAATTGTACTATCTACGCAATATCTATGGAGTTTAAGATGATTAATTACTTACTAAACACAACACATGGTAAAACCGGTATGGTCGTAAAGGCTGTCATCATCCTTGGATTGGTTACAGCATGCGGCGCGGGCGGCGGCGGTTTTGCCGACGCTGGAAGCTAATAATTGACATATTCCCTTGATAAAATAAAACTGCGAAATGAACGGTTTATCTATCAAGGGAATACCATGCACCCATTACAGGAATAGCATTTGTTCAAACGCTTCTTGAAGATTACCAATATATATCACGTGATAGCACCGCTTATTTGTCTTGCCCTTGTAACCCCCGCAAACGCGACGGAAGCCGTTGATAAAGTTGAATTTCCTGACATCCTTATCTTAGGAGACTCTCAGATCACCTTTGGTGCAGGCACAGCATATCTTGACTTTTTTCAGAACCTTAAAAAATACTGCGCGCCTAATCCGCAGCAATCCAAAACCCTTAAAAAACTCAAACCCGGATCCGTGGGCGTTATTGGTGTGCGCTCTAGCTCATTACCGTCTTGGACTGCACGCAAAGGTAAAGCAAAAGGTGCGGTTTGTGACGTCGATCCGAAATGGAATGTAAACGCTGGCGCATATGGCATCATTAACAAAACAAAAAAACCATATGTTCAAATCGGGAAGGGCAAACAATATCAGTTCTGCAAGAAAAACCTTTCTCCGTTTGAAGCTTTGCTTCGGCCTGATTATTACAATCCCGACCTGTTAATTCTATCCTTTCTGGGTAATTCAACAAAACAATGGGCCCAGCAACCAAAAACAGCTTTAAAGGATGTTCAAAAAACCATTGCCCAGCTTCCCGCTGACCTGCCTTGCGTTTTTATTACAACCGCCCCTCCCTATACTAAAAAGTCCGTTGATTTGCGGCTTAAAGCCCAAAAAAACCTACGCGCCGCTTTTCGTAAAACAGGCAATAGATGTTCATTTGTAGATGGGTTAAATGCAAAAACGATTGCTGCAAACCTTGGCAACAAACGTCATTTCAAACATAAAAAACTTGGTGCGGTCAAAGATCCGTTTCATCCGAACAAAAAGGGTGCCAAGAAATTTTTCTCTCTTGAAAAAAATGACATTTGCACAGCCGTATTCACCCAATTGGCAAGTAGTGTTAAAAACAGCGCCCCGAGCCAATAATAAAGCGTATTGGTTTTCACGACAAAGCATTCGATCCGCCCTGCACCCCCTTGCCCAGCCCCGTGATCCCGCGTAATAAACGACCGGAAGAATATAGAAGACTTGGAATAAGATAATGTCGCGCATTGTGATGAAATTTGGCGGAACTTCTGTGGCCGATCTAGATAAGATCGCAAATGCCGCAAGTAAAGTGCGCCAAGAAGTTGAAAATGGGCATGAGGTGATCGTGATTGTCTCTGCCATGTCCGGCAAAACCAATGAACTGGTTGGCTGGGTCAAAGACAGTGCTCCTGACAACGGCCTGCATGATAAAGCTGAATATGATGCTGTGGTATCTTCGGGTGAGAATATCACATCCGGCCTGATGGCAATGCGCTTGCAACAAATGGGCGTGCCCACGCGCAGTTGGCAAGGCTGGCAAGTGCCGGTGAAATGCACTGGCCACCATGAAGCCGCACGGATTGATGACATCCCCAGTGAAAACATAGAAGCATCCTTTGCAGACGGTATAAAGGTCGCAGTCATTGCCGGTTTTCAAGGGGTCATGGATGACGGGCGCATCGCCACTTTAGGGCGCGGCGGATCAGATACCACCGCAGTGGCTTTTGCCGCAGCTTTTAATACCATACGGTGTGACATCTATACGGATGTCGACGGAATTTACACCACGGATCCGCGCATCGTAAGCAATGCCCGCAGGTTGGAAAAAATTTCATACGAAGAGATGTTAGAATTGGCATCTTTGGGCGCAAAAGTGCTACAAACCCGTTCTGTAGAACTTGCCCGTAGCTATCGTGTGAATTTGCGCGTATTATCCAGTTTCGGGGAAACTATATCAGATAACATCGGTACATTAGTCTGCAAAGAAGAGGACATCATGGAAAACATTCGTGTGGTAAAGGGCGTGGCTTATTCACGTGATGAAGCTAAAATGACATTAGTATCCGTAGCCGATCGCCCTGGTGTGGCCGCCGCTATCTTCCGACCCTTGGCAGAAGCTGGTGTAAATGTGGATATGATTGTACAAAATATTTCAGATGACGGGCGCACGGATATGACATTTTCCTGCCCCACAGATCAAATTGCCCTCGCTGAAGATGCCTTAAGCAAATCCCAAGACGCAGGTGAGCTGAACTATCAGGCATTGCTGAATGATCCCGACGTGGCAAAAATCTCTATCGTGGGTAACGGCATGCGTTCACAAGCGGGTGTTGCCGGCAAAATGTTCGGAACTTTAGCTGATGAAGGCGTAAATATTCAGGTCATCACAACTTCTGAGATAAAAATATCTGTTCTAGTCGATCGAAAGTATATGGAACTAGCTGTCCGCGCATTGCATGATGCTTTTGAACTAGAAAAAGCGGCGTAAAAATTTCATGGCCCAAAAAAGCGGGGTAAATTCCAGAACACTTCTGCAAAGATTACGCGATACGCTGGCAGAGGATGGTGACGGTCAAGAACGGTTGGATCACATCAGCCAGCTAGTATCAAAAAGCATGGAAGCAGAAGTGTGCTCGATTTACCTGCGCCGTGACCGTCAAACACTGGAACTTTGTGCCACTGAAGGTTTGAATAAAACTGCGGTTCACCAAACCCGTATGCGGGTCGGTGAAGGCTTAGTCGGGCGTGTCGCCAAACAGGCCGAGCCCTTGAATACTGAAAACGCGCCACAAACCAAAGGGTTTCAGTATATGCCCGAAACCGGTGAAGAATTGTATTCCTCATTTTTGGGCGTACCCATTCAACGGCTAGGCGAGGTTCTGGGCGTGCTTGTTGTGCAAAACAAAGATCAACGCACCTATAATAGTGATGATATTTATGCGCTGGAAGTGGTGGCGATGGTCATTGCCGAAATGAAAGAACTCGGGGCTTTCACGGGCGAAGGCGAGGCCATGACAGCACCGCATCAACGCGCGCATTTGTTCAAGGGCGGATCAGCACAAGAAGGTGCTGCAATCGGAACAGTTCTTTTGCACAACCCTAAGATTGTCATCACGAACCCTGTAGCTGACGACCCGGATGTGGAAAAAACCCGCTTAAACGGTGCGATTGATCAACTGCGTCTGAATGTGGATGATTTACTAAACGCCAGCCGCTCTGACGATAAAGAACAACAAGAGGTGATGGAAGCTTACCGCATGTTTGCCAATTCGCGTGGCTGGGTTGCGCGTCTTGAAGGCAGTATCGACAGCGGCCTATCTGCCGAAGCGGCAGTGGAAAAAGAACAAGCCACCACGCGTGCGCGCATGTCACGCGCCCCGGATCCTTATTTGCGCGAACGGCTGCATGATCTGGATGACCTGTCAAATCGACTGTTGCGTCTACTTACGGGCCAAGGCCGTTCTGCTAAAGATAAACTACCAAGCAACGCGATTCTGGTTGCCAGCAACATTGGCCCCGCCGAATTACTGGAATACGGTAAAGGCATAAAAGGGCTGGTGCTGGAAAACGGCTCGGTCGGATCACACGCCACTATTATTGCCCGCGCATGGGCCATTCCGATGGTGATACACGCGGAGAACATCACTCGCGAAGCCTTGAACGGCGACGCTATACTGGTGGATGGCGACCAAGGCGTTGTGCATCTGCGGGCTGACGACACTGTGGTTGGAGCATTCAAAGATAAAATCGCAATGCTGACCGAGGCCCAACAAAAATATACCGCCATCCGCAGCAAACCTGCCACCACATTGGATGGTGTGAACATCGGGATGCAAATGAATGCCGGGCTTATGGCTGACTTGCCCAGTCTGGACAGCTCAGGGGCTGAAGGTGTTGGACTGTTCCGCACTGAGCTACAATTCCTATTGCGCAACTCAATGCCCAAACGCTCTGATCTGGCGGGGCTTTACGGGCGTGTATTTGAAGCTGCGGGCGGCTTGCCAGTGAATTTTCGCACCCTTGATATTGGCTCTGATAAAGTGTTACCTTATCTGCGCGCCGAAGATGAGCCGAACCCCGCAATGGGGTGGCGGGCAATCCGTGTGGGCTTGGATAAACGCGGTGTAATGCGCATGCAATTACAAGCATTCATCCGTGCTGCTAACGGGCGCCCTTTACGTATTATGTTCCCGTTCATTGCGCAGTTTGATGAATTTCGTGAAGCCAAGGCGATGCTCGATAAGATCTTGCGCAGTGAAGAGCTATTGGGCCATGCCATGCCGTCAGACGTTAAAGTCGGCGCAATGCTGGAAACCCCAAGCTTGGCTTTTGCCCCTGATCAATTCTTTGAAATGTGTGATTTTATTTCTATCGGCGGCAATGATCTAAAGCAATTTTTCTATGCCGCTGACAGAGAAAACGAACGTGTACGTCGGCGTTATGACACTTTAAATGTCAGTTTTCTGACATTTATCGAACAAATTGCCGCACGTTGTGATTTATTTGAAACCCCTGTCAGTTTTTGCGGCGAAGATGCCGGACGCCCGGTAGAAGCCCTGTGCTTTGCAGCAATGGGCCTGCGCAACCTGTCTATGCGCCCTGCCAGTATAGGCCCGGTGAAACATATGCTGCGGCGGGTTAATCTGGAAGAAGCTCGCGATGTGATTGATGAAGCCCGCGCGTCAGGTGCCCAATCAGTGCGCGGGGCGGTGATGGATTGGCTGCGCAATCGGTAACGGTTTCGCATCTTATTGCTGAGTATAATTCTACTTTAAATTTTGATGCGCTTTGTCATCGGTAATATAGAGGTAACTTAGAATAAATAATATTTACGCATCATGAACATCCGCTTACCAAGCCGCAGGCTGCCTTAGCGCCAATAGCTTTCTCGACCCCCCCCAGCACCTCGTCAAAAGCGCCCTTAACTAATTCCAAACTGAGTACACGATCCGGGTTCACAGGTTTGGGAAAATCCAGAAAAGGCGCCACTTCAAAGCCAAAACGGTGGTAATACGGTGCATCACCCACCAACAAAACACGACGCCAGCCTGCGTCTTTGGCCAAAGCCAAACTTTCATGCATTAAGAAGGCACCCAAGCCTTCGCCTTGATGGGTGGGGTGAACTGCAACGGGGCCCAGCAACAGACATAAGTGTTGCCCTTGCCCCACAACAACAGGCCAGTAGCGAATAACGCCTGCAAGGGCGTCATATGTGTCTCGTGCAGTCAGACATAAATCCGCGACAGGTGCTACACCTTCACGCAAACGGTATGATGACAGGGCTTCACGCCCAGGCGCAAAGGTCAAGTCATAGAGGGTTTCGACCTCCCACCAGTCATCTTTACTTTCTGCCGCCAACCGAAACATCTTTTCAACTTTTCTTTGAAACCTCTGGCACTGCCGATAGCACGGGGGTATGCATTGGGCAATTATCATAAAGGCTTAATAAAGATGTTTTATCGCCCAGACACAGATGACCACGGTTTGCCGCATAACCCGTTCAAAGCGATTGTATCGCCGCGCCCCATTGCCTGGGTTTCCACCCTGAACCAAAAGGGTGTTGCTAACCTTGCGCCTTATTCTTTTTTCAACGGGGTGCAAGACACACCACCAATGCTGATGTTTTCAGTTTCCGGCACCAAGATGGGAACCGCCGAACCTAAAGATAGCCTCGCCAATATTCGCGCAAGCAGTGAATTTTGTGTAAACATCGTATCGGGTGTTTTAAAAGATGCGATGAATATCACCTGCGAACATTACCCACACGGGGTAGACGAGTTTGAAAAGGCAGGACTGACTAAAGCTGCGTCCCGTGTGATCAAAGCCCCGTTCGTGGCGGAAAGCCCCGTGGCGATGGAATGCACATTGCATTCGATCATTCCTTTGCCGGGCAATGGCCAGATGGTTCTGGGCACAGTCGTAGGAGTTCACATCAAAGACGCGTATATTAAAGACGGATTACTGGATGTAACAGCTTACCAACCCCTATCACGCCTGGGCTATAAAGATTACGCACTTGTGGATAAGGTGTTTTCACTCAAACGTCCGGATGAAGTTTAATGCCAAATGATGTTTTTGAGATTTATCAACTCGCAGGGCATACAACAGGCACGCTTGGCCTTTGCAAACAACCTCAAACAGATACCGATTTCACTGATATTGCAGCATGGCATCCCTCAGTCGTGGTCAGCCTGACTAAAGAAGAGGAATTCCCCGATACCAACAAACCCTTACCAGTGCGGTTTTTGCAAGCCGATTATCACTGGTTGCACTTGCCGATCACCGATTTTGACGTGCCACCGGGAAAAGACACAGCTCTATGGCAGGCCAGTTTGAAAGATCTGCAAGCAGTTCTGAATGAGGGTGGCAAGGTTTTGATCCACTGCAAAGGCGGCAAAGGCAGATCAGGCATGATGGTGTTGAAATTACTTGTAATGCAAGGCGAAGACAAGGTTGCCGGCCTGCAACGCATCCGCAGTATCCGTGCAGGCGCAGTTGAAACCGATGCCCAGCACAACTGGGCCATAACAGCCCTTTAATAACCGGTTTTAATCGCATAAGTTTACACGAAATATCCTTAGGAGAACAGATTTTGGATACAGTGATCGGTGTGATGGGCGGCAGCGGTGTTTATGACATCGAAGGGCTTGAAGCGGCTGAATGGCGCAAGATTGACAGCCCTTTTGGCGCGCCCTCTGATGCTTTGCTATTTGGTCAATTAAACGGCGTTAAAATGGTATTTTTACCACGTCATGGACGGGGTCACGCGCTTTCGCCGAGCACTGTGAATTACCGCGCCAACATTGATGCATTAAAGCGCGCGGGTGTTACAGATGTGATCTCGGTTTCTGCTTGCGGGTCGTTTCGCGAGGATATGGCACCAGGTGATTTTGTGATTGTGGATCAGTTCATTGATCGCACCATCGCGCGGGAAAAATCCTTTTTTGGCACAGGCTGTGTGGCCCATGTATCTGTAGCCCACCCCACATGTCCGCGTTTAAGTGACGCTTGCTATAAAGCGGCCACGGCAGAAGGTATTACCACGCATATGGGCGGCACTTATCTAGCGATGGAAGGGCCGCAATTTTCAACTCTTGCCGAAAGTAAAATGTACCGCGAAAGCTGGGGTTGTGACGTGATCGGTATGACCAATATGCCCGAAGCGAAACTGGCACGCGAAGCCGAGCTTTGTTATGCCTCTGTCGCGATGATCACCGATTATGACAGCTGGCACCCTGACCATGGTGAGGTGAATATTGCCAGCATCATTGCCACATTAACAGGCAACGCAGGCAAAGCCAAAGGGCTTGTTGCCAGATTACCAGAGCTTTTGGGAAAAAACCGCAAAGCTTGTTTGCATGGCTGTGACCGTGCGTTGGAATTCGCGCTGATCACCCAACCTGAAAACCGTGATCCTGCGGTTATGGCAAAACTGGATGCTGTGGCGGGCCGTGTTTTATAATGCGATTTCAGGGCATCATCTTATTAACGTTTTGCTTTGCAATGCTTGTAGCCTGCGCAGAACGCGGTAAAATTGGTATTGTCTCGGTCGATGCGCCGGTTTTCCAAAGCAAACGCATCTATGTCGCTACAACCAGACAACGTGGCCAGACCCCATATGATTTCAATGCGCTGCGCACGACTGAATTGACATACGCCCGTTACGACATTTCCATCCCGCCAAATCATGCAATCGGTAAAATTGAATGGCCCCAGGAAAAACCAAACATCCAAACTGATTTCGTCATAACAGATGCCGAAATTTTTAGTAGACCTTCACATTTCGGGTTAGCGGTGAGAACCACAAATAAACAGTTCCGCAATAAGGATGAAGCTGTAATTTTCATTCATGGTTACAACAATAATTTTGCCGAAAGCCTGTATCGTTTTGCACAGATTTCTTCAGATATGAACCTGCTTGGTACACCTGTACTTTACGCTTGGCCCACAACTGAGAATACCCTTGAATATATTCATGACCGTGACAGTGCATTATTTGCCCGCGACGGATTGCAATCCTTGATGGAACAATTAGTGAAATCCGGCACAAAACGCCTGATCCTTGTTGGCCATTCCATTGGCTCCAACCTGCTGATGGAAACTTTACGACAAATGGCGATTAGCGGTGACAAAACCGTGTCGCGGTTTATTGAGGGTATTATTTTAATTTCCCCAGATATAGATCAAACCGTTTTTCAAACGCAGCTTAACCACCTTGACCCGGTACCAGACCCTTTTATCGTATTTAGTTCTGAAAATGATCGCGCCTTGAAACTCATGTCTTTGTTGACTGGGAAGCAAAATCGCCTTGGTCAGCTGACAAGTTCTGAAGCCTTGGACAAACATGGTGTGCGGTTTATCAACCTTTCAACGTTTAATGATGGCGATGGATTTTTGAACCACTCTGTTGCCCTGACATCACCAAGTGTCATTGCCATTATCAAAAAGATACCAGCGGCGAATGAACTGGAAAAACAAGAAACTCAAAACCGGGGTAATTTTCTGCAACGGTTTTTCAATCAATAATCAACAAAAGTGACCCCATGACCAAAGATATCCGTGACTACATTCGCACTATCCCCGACTTTCCTCACGCGGGCATTTTGTTTCGCGACATCACCACGCTATTTGGCAGTGCTGAAGGTTTGCGTTTGGCTATTGCCGAAACTGTAGCCGCGCTGAAAGATTTGAAAATTGACAAAGTTGCCGGGCTAGAAGCGCGCGGGTTTATCATGGGTGGTGCTGTCGCCCAGTCTTTAGGTGTAGGCTTTGTTCCAATCCGTAAAAAAGGTAAATTACCGGGAAAAACCATTCAACAGGATTATGCGCTGGAATACGGTACTGCAACGATGGAACTGCACGATGACGCGATTGATCCAGGTGATAAAGTGCTGTTGCTAGATGATCTGATCGCAACCGGAGGTACTGCTCAAGCAGGTGTTAAACTAATTGAAGCCTTGGGTGGCACAGTCGTGCAATCCACATTCATCATTGATCTGCCCGCTTTAGGGGGTGCCGCCAAAATTGAAGCCATGGGCGTACCAGTACATGTTTTATGCGCATTTGACGGGCTTTGATAATGGGACATACCATGGGCACGACACTTTCAGATACTTGTGGTTGGGTTTCCTTAGCGGGCCACTACACATCACACCCGACATTTAAAGGAACAGAAGTTACAGACTGGGCCATTATCGGGGGCGGTTTCACGGGCCTTGCCGCTGCACGTCGGATTGCAGAGCTTGACCCCAATGCACGTATTACCCTGATTGAAGGCAAACGGGTCGGGCAAGGGGCAACCGGGCGCAACTCGGGATTTATTGTGGCAAACGAAGCACCTGGTCATGCAGCTCTTTCATCGACAAGCGGCCGGGCTGATTATGCGGCGTTGAACACATTGGATCATGCCGGTGTTGCAACGGCAAGACAGCTTGTAGAATGTCATAAAATCGACTGCCAATGGGAAGATACCGGATCTATTCATGCCGCTGCATCACCAAAAAACTTCGACAAACTGCGCCACCATGCCCAGGTTTTTTCGGATATGGGGATTAACGCGGAATTGTTGGACGCGACCGCTTTGCAAAACCGCCTTGGCACTGCTCATTATAAATTAGGGGTTCTGTCTAAAGGCGGGGCTTTGGTACAGCCTGCAGCCTTAGCCAAAGGGCTGGCAGACAGTTTGCCCGAACAGGTCGAGATTTACGAAAACTCGCCTATCTTAAAGCTGGAGCAAGAAAAAGACAGGGCGGTTTTAACTCTGAAAGACGGTATATTACGCGCAAAAAGGGTGATCATCGGGATCAATGCATTCATGCCAAGGTTGGGCCTGCAGACTGACCGCGTGTTCCCGTTGGCCTTAACCGCCAGTTTAACCCGCCCATTAAGCAAAACCGAAGAAGACCAGATCGGGCATGCAGGCTCTTGGGGGGTATTATCGCCACAATCGCTTGGCGCAACAATGCGCCTGACCAAAGATAGGCGCATTTTGATCCGCAACACGGCTGAATACCGCCCCTCAGGCATTAATTCCGCCACATTAGCGCAAAGGCAAATATTGCATTACCAAGGCTTGAAAAACCGTTTTCCATGGCTTGCTACGGATGCGATTGAATATACATGGTCAGGTAACATTTGTGTAAGTGCAAATTCAAAACCCGTGTTCAGCAAGTTATCAAATAATATCTTTGCATCAGGATGTTATAATGCATCAGGTGTCGCGCGCGGCACAATCATGGGCCGGTTAATTGTTGATTTGGCGATGGATGCACCATCTGCCTTGTTGGACACTGCAAACTCATTGTCTAAACCCAGTTGGATCCCCCCGCGCCCACTGTTTGATATCGCCGCAAAAACCAGAATGGCCTTTGAAAGAGCCAAAGGCAAAAGCGAGCGCTAGAAAACTCTGCTCTGCCTTAAGTTTTTAGTAACCATAATACAGTTATAACACAGATGTTCAGAAAACGAACAAGCTATGCTTGCTACAGATCTTACGCCCTGCACTTACCCCTTAGCAGGGCGTAAGGTTATCTGACAATAACACCGGGGTTCATAATGCCGTTGGGATCAAGGGCAGTTTTTAGAGTGCGTATCGTAGCCAATTTGGCCGGATCGCTATATTTCTCCAACGCATCCACTTTTAGCCGTCCGATACCGTGTTCAGCTGAAAACGAGCCACCATAGCTGTGCACCAAGTCGTAGATCACTTCTATTATTGCAGGCTGCATATGCATCAGGTCACTACGGTTTTTGCCTTTGGCAGGGTAGATATTATAATGCAGGTTACCATCCCCTACATGGCCAAAGCAATTAACCCGCAAATCACCTAATTTAGCGATTGCTTCAAAACCTGCTTGAATGAATTCGGGCAGAGCCGAAATAGGCACAGAAATATCATGGCTAGAAATTCCGCCTACGATTTTATTGGCCAATGGAATACTTTCACGCAGATGCCAGAACTCTCGGGCTTGCTGGGTGTTTTGCGCAATCAGAACATCTTCAACCAAGCCTGTTTCTATCGCATTTTCCAGCGTAGACATCAGACGTGTATCAAGACACGCGCCTTGGCCACCGGCCACTTCAATCAGCACCATCCATTCATGACGTAATTTAAATGGCTGACGGACATCTGGCATGGTTTCAGCCAAAAACTCTAACCCCTGCCCGTGGATCAACTCAAAGCCAGAAACCAACCCATCCAGCGCTGATTGCATACGGCCAAGTAATTCAACTGCGGCTTTTGGCGATGCGACAACTGCCAGTGCCGTAGAGGTTTCTTTAGGTTTGGCATATAATTTCAAGGTGGCAGCGGTAATGACGGCCAAAGCCCCTTCAGAACCCACCAGAAGATTTCGGATATCAAAGCCTGTGTTATCTTTGCGTAACCCTGTAAGCCCGCGGTAAATCGACCCATCGGGCAAAACCGCTTCCAACCCCAAACAAAGATCGCGTGCATTGCCATACCGTAGCACTTGCGTGCCGCCTGCGTTGGTGGCAAGGTTCCCGCCAATGCAGCAACTGCCTTCCGAGGCCAGTGACAGTGGAAACAGCCGATCCACATCATCAGCCGCTTTTTGCACATTTTCCAAGATAACACCGGCTTCCACGGTAATGGTATTATTAGCAGTATCCACATCACGCACCGCGGCCATACGCTCAACAGATAAAATCACAGGGGCCGGATCAAGATTTGCTACCTGCCCGCCTGTTAGCCCGGTCCCCCCCGCATAAGGCATAAGGCCAACACGGTATTGATTACACAATCGCACAATAGTGGCAGCTTCTTCTACACTTCGCGGGCGTGCAAGACAGGCCGCCGTGCCTTGGACAAGGCCGCGCTCTTCGGTCAGATAACTATCTGATGCAGATGTTACCACACCCGCAGGCAAGGCCGCTTCCAGTGCATTCAAGAATTCAGGGGTAGCTTTTGATAAGGTCATATCTTCTAATTCTATTGCTATAGCCGCATCCGGGTTTGAATGCTGTAAAGCTCGTTTCTTTTTACAATGCAGGGCTTTGCAATATATACAAGGCAAATCTTTCAGATAAAAATCGACACTAAGATCTTGTGTGAAAATACCAGAGCCGCAAATACTTTAATGGCGTGGCTCATCACAAGACTTTTTCTATAGAGGTTTTTATTTCATCGAGGTCATATATGCTTTTAAAGACAATTGATGCCGCGTTAAGTGCTAAAGCAATCAATATACCAGTAAAGATAATGCCGATGAATGCGGTGAATACAGCTAAGATCTTTGACAACCTTCTTTCAGGGTGGATATCACCATAACCGACTGTGGTTGCTGTAATTAAGGCCCAGTACAAAGCATTGAACCAACCCCAGCGTTCCCGCATACCAACAACCTGCCCCAGCAAGACGATTGTAGATAACAGGAAAAGTAAAATCGGTGCAGCCAATTCAAGGCCAAATAAAAAGAGATGGATAAATTTAACCGTAAATTCCATGGCTGTGACACTTCTTCCAATTTGTCGTTTTAAAAATCTGGTTTAACCCGCATCCGTCTTACCACGACGGTCACTCCGTAAATTGGAATAAAGCACGTGGTTACACCAACGACCATTGATTTGCAGGTAAGCTTGCGCAACGCCTTCATATTTAAAGCCTGATTTCTCTAATACCCCGCGTGACGGTTTATTTTCAGGCAAGCAAGCTGCTTCAATGCGGCTTAAGTCAAGCGCGGTAAAGGCAAAATGCACAAGACCCTGTATCGCCTCAGACATATAACCCAGACGGGAAAATTCCTGCCCTGTCCAATATCCTAAAGTGCCGGTTTGCGCCGGGCCACGGCGGATATTATCCAATGTGATTGCGCCAATCAATGCCTTATCTGTGCGCCGGATCATAAACAACGGTGCTCCGCGCCCTGCATCATAAGTTTTGCGTGCCCAGTAGACCCGGTTAGCAAAGGCGCGTTTGGAAAAGTGATCTTGCGACCAAACAGGCTCCCAAGGTGTCAAGTACTGGGCACTGGCTTGGCGCAGATGTACCCACTGCATGTGATCTGTTTGTATCGGCAACCGCAATGTCAGACGTTCAGTTTCAATCGTGACTTTGGGTTTGCGTTTAAACATCACTGATTATGCCGCCAACTTTGCAGCAAGAACTTCAACTGAAGGTGCTTGTTCTACTGGACCGTAAAGCGCCAGGGATGGAGCGGACTTCTGACATAAACGCTGGGCGTAATCACGCAAGGTTTGCGCGTTGACCGCATCAATTTTGCCTACGACCTCTTCCAAACCAGGCACACGACCCCAAATGCCTGTCATCCGCGCCAGACGTTCACAGCGTGATGCAGGGCTTTCCAAGCCCATCAAAAGTCCTGCTTTCATCTGGTTGCGCGCACGGTCAAGTTCCGCGACACTCATCCCTTCCGCCGAGCGTTTCAGCTCATCAATGCACAGTTCTGATAAGCCCGCGACATCATCGCCGCTGGTGCCTGAATAGATCGTCAAAGACCCTGTATCGGAATAGGCACCTGCTTGCGCATAAATTGTATAACATAGTCCGCGTTTTTCGCGGGCTTCTTGAAACAGCCGCGAAGACATGCCGCCACCCATAGCAACCGCATAGACCTGACCTGTGTAGATGTCGTCGCTCATATAACCTGCGGTTTCCAAAGATAGCGCGAAATGGGCCTGCTCTAGATCTTTGACCACACGACACTCGCCACCTTTGTAAAGGGCCGGTTGGGCCACCAGTCCTTGCCCGCTTGGCAGATGGCCAAAACTGGCTTCGGCAAGGCGTACAAGCGCATCATGATCCACCGCACCCGCAGCCGCCAGTATCATCTGGTTTGGCACGTAGTTTTGCGCGACAAATTCTTGCAAATGTTCGCGGGTGAAACTTTCGATCCGTTCAGCCGGGCCTAAAATAGTGCGCCCAAAGGGTTGGTCAGGGTAGGATGTTTCTTGCAACCAATCAAAGATAATATCATCAGGCGTATCTAATGACTGGCCTATTTCTTGCAAAATCACACCGCGTTCAATATCAACCTCACGCGGATCAAAAGCTGAGTTCAGTACAATGTCTGAAATCACGTCAAACGCCAGTGGCACATCGTTTTTCAGCACACGTACATAATACGCTGTGGCTTCGCGACTGGTATAAGCATTGATAAACCCACCAACATCTTCAATCGCTTCTGCGATTTGCAAAGCGTTGCGTTTTTGAGTGCCTTTGAACGCCATGTGTTCCAAAAAATGCGCGATCCCGTTTTGATCAGCCCGTTCATGACGGCCACCAGCTGAGACCCACACACCAAGTGATGCAGATTGCAAGCCGGGCATATATTCAGAAACAATACGGAAGCCGTTTGGTAATGTGGTCAGTTCTACACTCATTGCGCGATCCTTTCGCGGATAATAGTCTCAATTGCAGTCAGATCATTATCCACTTTCGTGAGACGTTCCGAACGGTTGAACAAATCCTCCATACGCGCAGGTAGTTCAGGGGTAACGCCACAAGCAGCTTTAACCGCTGCTGGGAATTTAGCCGGATGTGCCGTTGCCAAAGTGATCATCGGTACGGTTTTATCGCGTTTGATATTGTCCGCAACTTTTACCGCAATGGCAGAATGCGGGCAGAGCACTTCACCGACATCAACATAAGCGCGTTTAATCGCATCTGAGGTCTCCGCTTCAGAACAATTACCACTGTCGAATTCATCATGCAGCTTTGCTACAGCCCCTTGTGATAGCGTAAACGTGCCATCATTTTTCAGCGCATCCATTAATTGTACAACCGCACCACCTTCGCGGTCATATAGATCGAACACCAAGCGTTCAAAGTTAGAGCTAACTTCGATATCCATTGACGGGCTGATCGAAGGCTTTACACCCATTTTAGTATGTTCGCCGGTTTGTAAGGTACGGTGTAAAATGTCATTTTGATTGGTAGCCATCACCAGACGATCGATTGGCAAACCCATGCGCTTTGCTACATAGCCTGCAAAAATATCACCGAAATTACCCGTAGGCACAGTGAAAGAAACTTTGCGATGGGGCGCACCAAGTGACACGGCCGATGTAAAGTAATACACTACCTGCGCCATCACACGAGCCCAGTTGATACTGTTGACACCAGCCAGTTTGACCCCGTCCCGGAAATCAAAATCATTAAACATATCTTTCAGGCGGGCCTGACAATCATCAAAATCACCAGCCACAGCCAATGCATGGATATTGCTTTGGCTTGGTGTGGTCATCTGGCGGCGCTGCACGTCGGACACGCGCCCATCAGGGAACATGATAAACACATCCACCGCATCCAAGCCTTTGAAAGCTTCAATCGCAGCAGAGCCGGTATCACCAGATGTCGCCCCGACAATCGTTACCCGCTCACCGCGTCGTTTCAAGGCAACCTGAAACATCTGCCCAATCAACTGCATTGCCACATCTTTGAAAGCCAGTGTCGGCCCATGAAACAATTCCAGCAAGAAATGATTATCATCCAGTTGCACCAAGGGGCACCGCGCAGTGTGGGCGAAACCTGCATAAGCTTTGTTGATGATTTCTTTAAATTCACTGTCGGTGAACGTGTCACCGACAAAAGGTTTCATCACCGTATAAGCCACCTCTTCATAAGGTTTACCTGCAAAATCTGCGATTTGATCTGTGCTTAATGTTGGCCAGGTTTCCGGTACATAAAGGCCGCCGTCACGGGCAAGGCCCGATAGCATGGCTTCTTCAAATGTCAGGGCCGGGGATTGGCCGCGGGTCGAGATATATTTCATGGCGTTTATTATTCCAAATTAAACGGTTTTCTGTCTGATACGATAAAGCAGATAGAGTGTCATCCCTAACCAGACCAAAGCCAGCGAAAACCATGTAATTGCGTATTCCAGATGGTTATTTGGGATGTTTAACCCGATAGGTTGCGGATTTGTTCCGTAATCGCCTTTTTCAATTGTGCGCGCCACGATCAAAAAAGATTCAGTGCCAAAGTGATGCGCCATTTTTGCAGCATCTCGCGCAAACCAAATGTTCTTTTCCATATTGGGATCAGGCGTATAATCACTTACTTCATTCGGCCACAGGATATTACCAGTAATAATCACATCTTGTGGTTTGCGAACGGTCTTTTTTCGTGCTTCGGGGATATAGCCCATATCAATCAAAATTCGCCGGCCGTCAGGTTTGGTTAATGCTGGAGTAATCACTAGAAACCCTGGCCCTTCGCGTTTGGTGGAATAAATGACATGTGCTTCATCAAAACCGATTGTGGCTTTGATGCGCACTGATAAGCGATTGTCAAATTCAGGGTTAGGTTTGACAGGCAAAGGGATTGGATCAGCGGCAACCCGCGCCTCTATTTGGGCTAACAGGGTATTTTTCCAACTCATACGCTGCACTTGCCATGTGCCAAGATATAGCAAGATTGCAATGCCTGTGGCCCCTAGGATTATCGGAAAGATCATACGTTTGGTCATTTCATCACCTGTTTTGATAAGCCATGATCCAATAACTTAAAATTTCCATAACTCCAAGGTGCAAAGATCTGTTATTTAAGATGTTGCCCGATCTTTACTCCAAAGACTATTCCTCTGGTTTGGCCTGACCATTTTCATACATTCTTTCAAGCTTGACCTTGGCATTTTCATTGCCCTGTGCTGCAGCCAAACGATACCATTTTGCAGCTTCGGTGTAATCTTGTTCAACCCCCTGGCCGGTGAAATACATCACACCCAAGTTGCTTTGGGCAAATGCGAAATTCTGTTTTGTCGCTAATTTATACCATTTTACAGCAACACCGGAATCTTGTGGAACACCTTTGCCGCTATAATACATAACGCCTAGATTGGTTTGGGCGGCAGGGTTGCCTTGTTCTGCTGATAATCTGTACCATTTCACTGCCATTTCATAATCTTGTGAAACACCTTGGCCGTTATAATACATCACACCCAGTGAGTATTGAGCGTGATTGTTACCCTCATCAGCCAAAGGTTGCCATTCTTGCAAGGCTGTTGCGAAATCACCTTTTTGGGCGGCCAGTAAGCCTTTTTGAAAATCAGCGGCATGTGCAGGTAAAGACCAAGCTATAAACGCGGCGATCATAGCAAAGATGAGATGTTTCATAAGAACGTACTTTCATGAGTTTTACTCTGAAAAACATACAGGCTTGAACTTGTCAAATCTAAGGGGCTGGATTTTCAGCGAATTACATCCAATGAAAAAGGCGCGGGAATGAAGCCCGCGCCTTTTTTATATTAAAATTCAAATCTTTTGGGCTTAGCCACCCCAGATGTATACAGCCAAGAACAAGAACAACCAGACAACATCAACGAAGTGCCAGTACCAGGCTGCCGCTTCAAGACCTACGTGTTTTTCTTGTGTGAAATGACCTTTTTGAGCGCGTATATAGCAAACAAACAAGAAGATCGTTCCGATCACAACATGGAAGCCATGAAACCCTGTTGCCATAAAGAAGTTCGCGCCATAAATATTTCCAGAGAAGCTGAAAGCTGCATGACTGTATTCATAAGCCTGAAAGGCTGTGAACAGAATGCCCAGAAGAACCGCGCCAATCAGGCCTTTTTTCAACCCGTCACGGTCATTTTCATGTACCAATGCGTGGTGCGCCCATGTGCAAAAACAACCAGAACACAGCAAGATCAATGTGTTGATTAACGGCAAATGCCAAGGATCAAAGGTTTCAATACCAACCGGCGGCCAGATACCGTCGATCAGAGGGGAACCTTCAGTCATCGGGTACATCGCATGTTTGAAGAACGACCAGAACCATGCCGCAAAGAACATCACTTCGGAAATGATGAACATGATCACGCCATAGCGTAACCCGATAGTAACCACAGGTGTGTGATCGCCGACATGAGCTTCATCAATCACCTCAGACCACCATTCATACATCGTGTATAGAACCAGTGCCAAGCCAATAAAGAAAACATACGGTGTCATACCTGCCATCCAGAAGACAGCACCGGTCAGCATAATGAAGGCACCTAGCGCGCCCATAAAGGGCCGAATGCTGGGTTGCAGAATGTGGTAATCATGGTTTTTTTCATGCGCCATTTGTGGAATCCCCTTAATTTACTCTATTGTCTTTATGTTGTTTTGTGTGCCCAAAGCAAGTTCTTCTTCGGGTAAATCCGTTACGTGGAACGTGTAACTTAATGTGATGGTCTTTGCATATTTCGCGTCTTCATCTTCAAGCATGTCAGGGTCAACGTAGAATGTAACTGGCATCATCACCCGTTCACCCGGTTGCAGCACTTGCATTTCAAAGCAAAAGCAGTCAATTTTGGTAAAATAGGCGCCTGCGGAATACGGAAACACGTTATAGCTGGCGGTGCCTGCGATAACTTTATCTGTCGGATTATAAGCTTCATAAAACGCCAGACCGGTTTCACCAATTTTGAGCGTCATCGTGGTGTGCTCTGGCTTGAACTGCCACGGCATATCGCGTTCCAGTGAACCATCAAAACGAATTTCAATGGTTTGATCCAGTATAGTATCGCTGGCTTCAGCAGCAACTTGTGTGACACCGGCAAAACCCGTAACGCGGCAAAACCAGTTGTAAAACGGTACCGCTGCAAAAGAGAGTGCCAACATAACACACACAAGGCCGCTAAGGCGGATCATCGTTTTAGTGTTTTTATCTTGGATCATTCTGATTGCTCCGTTACAGGAGTGCGTTTGCTGTTAGAGACATCCCCCGCAGGGGTCATCATCTTGGCCACAGTAATCGAAAACACTAATGCGACAAAGCCCAGTAATACGCCACCCAGCATCAAATTGTTACGTTTACGACGATCGCTTATGTTACTATCAGCACCAGACATATGTTAAAACCATTGTGGCCAAGCGGCCCAGTTCAGGCCAGAACTTCTGGCGGTTGCTTCGATCAGTAGAACTGCGAAGTGTAAAAACAAGTAGTATAAAGAAATGCGAAAGACTTTGCGTTCCGTGGCGTATTTATCCGCTTCGGCCTGTTCTTCAGTGCGTTTCCAGATAGCGTAAGCACCTTTAAGGAACAATGCGTTCAACACCAATGCTACCCCAAAATAAATCGGCCCGCCAATGCTGGTAAAAGACACAGCCATTGCAACAGGAACCAATGCAACAGTATAGCCCAAAATGTGATTGCGCGTCACGCGGCGACCATGAGTGACAGGCAACATCGGCACGCCCGCTTTAGTGTAATCATCATTCATGAAAAGGGCCAACGCCCAGAAATGTGGAGGCGTCCACATGAAAATCAGGGCGAACATCAAAATACTTTCAATGCCAATACTGCCTGTGGCCACAGCCCAGCCGATCATCGGCGGGAAGGCCCCTGCAGCGCCCCCGATCACAATATTTTGCGGGGTCGCGCGTTTCAACCACATGGTATAAACCACGGCGTAAAAAAAGATTGTAAAAGCCAAAAGCCCTGCGGCCAGATAATTGGCCGTCAAGCCAAGCATAGCAACTGCAATAACCGACAACCACAAACCAAAGATCAGTGCGTTATTACGGGTCACACGCCCTGACGGAATAGGCCGGCCTTGGGTGCGTTTCATCACTGCATCAATATCAGCTTCCCACCACATGTTCAGCGCACCTGACGCACCGCCACCGATGGCAATAAACAAAACGGATGCAAAAGTGATCACAGGGTTCACAGAAACCGGTGCCACAAGCAGACCAACAAAAGCGGTGAAAACAACTAAAGACATCACCCGCGGCTTTAGAAGCGCGATATAATCGGTAAAGTCCGTTTCCGGCCCTGTCTCTACTAAACTTGCGTCGGTCATTTCTATACCCAAATGGCTAAGCGGGCCTTACAACAGGCCCGCGGCTGGGGTGGATTAGTTTGCGCTTGCAACTTCAACAGCGCGCGGCATGCTGCCTGCGTCGGCATATTCTAACAGAGCTTCTTCAAGCCATATTTCATAAGCTTCTTCAGATACAACTTTCACAGTGATCGGCATATAAGAGTGATCTTTGCCGCAAAGCTCTGAACACTGGCCAAAGTAAAGGCCTTCTTTTTCTGCTTTGAACCATAGCTGCGCCAAACGCCCTGGAACACCATCTTGCTTCACACCAAAGGCAGGAATGGTCCAAGAGTGGATCACATCGGAACCTGTCACCTGTACCACAATGGTTTTACCCACAGGTATCACAACAGCTGTGTCAGTTGCCAAAAGGAATTCATCTTCATTGTAACCGGCTTCTTTCAAAGCGGTCATAACTGCAGGTGTGCGTTTGAACGCTTGATCTTCTTGCCCGTCTGCTAATGTTGCGGGATGCCCGATCATGTAGCTGTCAAATTCAAAACCTTCATCCACATAGTCATATGTCCAGTACCATTGATTGCCTGTGGCTTTGATGGTAATTTCCCCGGTTGGGATTTCCTGTTGTTTGAACAGCAACGTCAGAGACGGTGGTATAATCGCGATCAGAATAACGATCGGGATCAATGTCCAGCCGATTTCCAGCGCGCTATTGTGGGTGAAAGTCGCAGGCTTCGGATTTGATTTACGGTTAAAGCGAATAACCACATAAATCAGCAGTACTGTCACAAAAACTGAAATTGCCGTGATGATATAAAGAACGAATGTATCGACCCAGATCTGGTCGCGTGCCAGTTCAGTGCCAGGCGTTTGAAAATTCAGGCCATCTTGTGACGGCTTACCGATACGTGCCATATCTGCCGTAGCTTCTTGCGCAAATACGCTGCCAGCAACCATAAGGCCAGTCAAAGCCATTGAAATTGTATTAAAAGTCTTTGCTACTGACATACGTCCATTCCTGTTTTCACTATGGGCATAATACCCCCCTTAAGATCTAATCGTAATAACGATAGAATCCCCTATTGTATCCTTGCGCTGAAAAACCATAATATCAGCCCTAAGACAAGCTTTCACTTTGCAGCATTGCGCTGTCTTATAAAGTAGACATCTATCAAGGACATCCTGTTTTGACCAGTAAAACCACCCCCTTTGCCCCGTTTGAGACCACTTTTGATGAAAATGCCGCACTTAAGGTGTTGCGCCAAGCCGTCCAGGGGGCAGATGATGGCGAATTATTTCTAGAGCGCCGGCGTTCCGAGGCGCTGGTTTTTGATGACGGGAAATTAAAAAATGCATCTTATGATGCATCCGAGGGCTTTGGACTGCGGGCTGTGCGCGACGAAACAGCAGGCTATGCTCATTCCACTGAAATGAGCATCCATGCGCTAAAGCGTGCAGCTGAAACCGCGCGACTGGCTGTAGGAAGTGGTGGTGGCACTTGGGCCGATGCACCAATACCGACCAATCAGCGCTTATACACCGATGCTGACCCAATGGCAGATGCAGAATTTTCAGTGAAGATCGAAACGCTGAAAGAAATCGACGATTATGCCCGCGCGCTGGACAAGCGGGTGATACAGGTTTCGGCATCCCTGACCGCCTCTTTGCAAGAAATCGAGATCCTGCGCCCTGAAGGTACCAGAGTGCACGACAGCCGCCCTTTGACACGGTTGAATGTCAGCATCATCGTGGAAAAAGACGGGCGCCGTGAAACTGGTAGTGCCGGCAGTGGTGGCCGTTACGGGCTGACAGGGTTGATGAAAGCGGAGAGCTGGAAAGCCACGGCTAAAGAAGCCCTGCGCGTGGCCGTAGTGAACCTTGACGCTGAACCTGCCCCTGCGGGCAGTTATGATGTGGCTTTGGGCAATGGATGGCCCGGTATTTTACTGCATGAAGCCATTGGCCATGGATTGGAAGGCGATTTCAATCGCAAGAAAACCAGCGCTTTTGCCGGGTTGATGGGCCAACGCATTGCCGCCAAAGGGGTAACCGTTCTAGACGACGGCACGATCCCTGACCGCCGTGGTTCAATCAGTTTTGACGATGAAGGCACTCAATCAGGTAAAAACACTTTGATAGAAGATGGTATTCTTGTCGGGCTGATGCAAGATCGTCAGAACGCACGCCTGATGGGGGTAAACCCCACTGGAAACGGGCGACGCGAAAGCTTTGCCCACACACCAATGCCACGCATGACCAATACTTATATGCTGGGTGGTCAGGCACAGCCTGAAGATATTGTGGCTGAAATTAAGGATGGCATTTATGCGGTTGGTTTTGGTGGCGGGCAAGTTGACATCACGAACGGCAAATTTGTGTTTTCCTGTACAGAAGCCTACCGGGTTATAAACGGCAAGATCGGCGCACCGGTTAAAGGAGCCACATTAATTGGCGATGGGGCAACAGCATTGAAAAATATCCGCGCTATAGGCAATGACATGAGGCTTGACCCTGGCATGGGAAATTGCGGTAAAGCCGGCCAATGGGTCCCTGTGGGTGTAGGTCAACCTACGCTCCTGATCGGGGGGCTCACAGTAGGTGGATCACAAGTTTAACATAGGTACTTCCACTTCTGGTTTCACTTTTTCATGATATATAAACTAGTCTAGAAATTCTTCAAACACCCATCATTTTTATGCGAGGTCCAGGTAAAGATTAGGTTTAATGCACTATAAAATCCGCAAACCCACTCAATCAGATTTGCCTGCCCTTACCCAGCTTTGGTATGAAGGTTGGCAGGTCGCACACGCAGCCCATGTACCAGCGTCACTGATTGCAATCCGCACTTTTGATAGCTTTGCAACGCGCCTGTCTGCACATTTCGGCGATACCCGTGTAATCGGTGAAAACAAAGCTCTTTTGGGGTTTTGCATTACCAAAGGCCCAGAGATTTACCAAATTTTCGTCACCCCCGAAGCTCAGGGCACTGGAGCCGCAGCCGCCCTGATCACGGATGGGCTGGATCGCATCTGTGATCAGAGCTACACAGCGGCCAAACTGGATGTGAACCCAAATAACCATCGTGCAATTGCGTTTTATGCAAAAATGGGGTGGCAGCAAAAAGCTGTGGAAACTATTATGCTTGATACGCTGACAGATCCCTTTCCTTTGCCTTGTTTGGTGATGATAAAAAACTTTAAACAATTCATCATCTGTTAACCACGGTCGGGCAAACTCTGGCCATGATGACCCAAGCTCCGTTACCACTGACCCAATTACCAAGAACCCAAACTGATTATATTAACTGGATTCGCCTGATCCGGTCTCGTCGTGTTGGCCCTGCCACATTTCATCGCATGATGCGCAATCATGGCACAGTTGAAGATGCTCTTGATGCTTTACCACAGATTGCGCAACAAGCTGGTGTCAGAAATTATACCCCCTGCCCTTTTGACGTTGCCGAAGCCGAATGGTTAGAAGCGCAACAAAAGGGGTACCGCCCATTGTGTTATGGTGCAGATGAATACCCCGACTTACTGGCAGAGACATCTGATGCCCCCCCGCTGTTATGGGCTCAGGGTAATCTTGCTTGCCTTAACAAACCAAGCATTGCCCTTGTGGGGGCGCGAAATGCCTCTAGCTTGGGGCGGCGCATCACCCAGATGATTGCGGAAGGCTTGGCAGATGCAGGTTTCAGTGTGATCTCTGGTCTGGCACGTGGCATTGATGCAGCAGCACATCACGCCACATTGAAACATGGCACTATAGCTGTCGTCGCAGGGGGGCTAGATGTGTATTATCCGCGCGAAAATCAACAGCTTTATCAAGATATCCCGCAAGATGGCTTGCTTTTAAGCGAACAGCCTGCCGGTCTGATACCCCAAGCCCGACATTTTCCCATGCGTAACCGTATTATTGCGGGCATTGCCCAAGCTGTAGTGGTGATGGAAGGGGCCGCACGTTCCGGCAGTTTAATCACTGCACGCAATGCATTGGATATCGGGCGCGACGTGATGGCCGTGCCTGGGCATCCGTTTGATGGGCGCGCCGCAGGGTGTAACTTCTTGTTGCGTGACGGCGCGACACTGGTGCGCTCGGCCAAAGACATCATAGATGCGCTTGCCCTGCCCGAAACATCGGTTCAGCCAAAATATATCGCACGCAATAAAGTCATGGATATTTCCACAGCAGAGGCGCATGCAAAAATTCTAACCCTGTTAAGCGCTACAGCTATTACCGAAGATATCATCATCCGTGATTGCGGTCTGCCTGCAGGTATCGTATCGCAACATCTGGTGGACCTTGAAATGCAAGGCCAAATTGACCGGCAACCTGGTGGCTTGCTTTCACTGGCAAGTTAGCGGCTGGATTGTCGCAATCCCAGATCAAAATGCCCCCATAAAATTCAGCCCATTGACAATCACCCCTAAGCCGACACATCTATTGCGCCCAACAGTCACCCTGTGAATCGTTAAGGAAATTGAATGCCAGTTGTCGTAGTAGAGTCTCCCGCCAAGGCCAAAACCATTAATAATTACCTCGGCAACGACTATACTGTCTTAGCCTCTTTTGGCCACGTGCGTGACCTGCCTCCCAAGAATGGTTCAGTTGACACTGACAATGATTTTGAGATGAAATGGGAAGTTGCCAGCGACAGCAAAAAGCATATCAAAGCAATCGTAGATGCGCTAAAAGACGATAATGAACTGATACTCGCGACCGACCCTGACAGAGAAGGTGAAGCGATTTCCTGGCATTTGGAAGAAACTTTGCGCGCGCGCAAAGCCATCAAAAAATCCACGCCTGTCAGCCGTGTTGTATTCAATGCAATCACCAAATCCGCGGTTACCGAAGCAATGAAAAACCCGCGCGAAGTAGATATGGAACTGGTTGAAGCTTATCTTGCACGTCGCGCATTAGATTATTTGGTGGGCTTTAATTTATCACCAGTTTTATGGCGCAAACTGCCAGGTGCAAAGTCCGCAGGCCGGGTGCAATCTGTAACTTTACGCTTGATTGTAGAGCGCGAAATGGAAATCGAAGCCTTCAAAAATCGCGAATACTGGTCAGTAAAAACAGCATTGACCACACCGCGCGGCCAAACTTTTGAAGCCAGTTTACGCACGCTTGCCGGCAAAAAACTTGAAAAGTTCGATATTGGAAATGAAACCGCCGCTGAACTCGCAGTACAGGCGGTCACATCGCGTGATCTGACAATCTCAAGCGTTGAAGCCAAGCCTGCTAATCGCAACCCGTCTGCCCCTTTCATGACGTCAACTCTGCAACAAGAGGCCAGCCGCAAGTTTGGTTTTGGTGCCCGTCAAACCATGTCGACAGCACAACGGTTATATGAAGCCGGCTACATCACATATATGCGGACTGACGGCATTGACATGGCACCCGAAGCCGTGACAGCGGCACGTGCCGCGATCAAAGATTTTTATGGTGCAGATTTTGTTTCTAAAGAGCCGCGCATCTATAAAAACAAAGCCAAGAATGCACAAGAAGCCCACGAATGTATCCGCCCTACGGATATGACCGCCAAACCTGCCAGTTTCACCCGTCTTGAAGCAGATCAACGCAAATTATATGATTTGATCTGGAAACGCACGATTGCCAGCCAGATGTCCAGCGCCCGTATGGAGCGCACCACAGTCGATATCGCCTCGGAAGACGGCCAGGTCGGCCTGCGCGCCACTGGTCAGGTCGTTGTCTTCGAAGGGTTTCTTAAAGTTTACGAAGAAGGTCGTGATGATACGGTTATAGATGGCGATGACAAGCGGTTGCCGCAGATGGCGTCAGGTGATGCATTGAGTAAAGAATCAGTCACGCCCGAACAGCATTTCACTCAACCGCCACCACGTTATACCGAAGCGTCACTGGTCAAGCGCATGGAAGAACTGGGCATTGGACGCCCATCCACCTATGCTTCTATTGTGACCACAATTCAGACCCGCGAATATGTGCGCACAGAAAATAAACGCCTGCATCCAGAGGATAAGGGCCGTCTTGTAACTGCATTCTTGGAAAGTTATTTCCGCAAATATGTCGGATATGACTTCACCGCTGGCCTTGAAGAAGAGCTGGATGACATTTCTGGTGGACGCGAAAATTACAAGGATGTTCTGGGCCGTTTCTGGCGCGATTTTTCTGCCGCCATCGGCGAAACATCCGAATTGCGGATCACTGAAGTCTTGGAAAAGATCAATGAGTTCTTGGAACCACATCTGTTTCCGCCAACAGAAGACGGTTCTGATCCACGTGTTTGCAAAAACTGTGGCAACGGTCGGTTGTCAATGCGTACAGCCCGTTCCGGCGGAGCTTTTATTGGCTGTTCCAATTACCCTGAATGCCGCTACACCCGCCCGATTTCAGGTGAAGTTGAAGGTGGTGATATTGCTGGGCCAGATGGCAAAGAACTGGGCAAAGATGAAAACGGTGTGCCGATCACTTTGCGCACAGGTCGTTTTGGCCCTTATGTACAACGCGGTGACGCAACAGAAGAAGATCCCAAACCGCCACGTGCCTCAATCACTAAAGGCAGTGATTTAACAACAGTGGATTTGGAACGCGCGTTACTGCTGCTTTCTTTACCACGCCGTGTCGGCGATCACCCTGAAGGTGGGCATATTGATGCGGCCATCGGGCGCTACGGGCCTTATGTGATGTGGCAAAAACCGATTGAAGAGGGTAAGAAAACTGCACAAAAAATCTATGCCAACATTAAAGACCCTGAAGAAGTTTTTATCATCGGCATGAATCGCGCGGTTGAGCTGATTACAGAAAAAGCCAACAAAACTGGACGTGGAGCTGCGGCCACACCGCTAAAAGAGCTGGGCGAACACCCTGAAGAGGGTGGTGAGTTGAACGTCATGGATGGGCGGTACGGCCCTTATATAAAATGGGGTAAGATCAACGCAACTTTACCCAAAGAGATTGAGCCTGCCGATATTACATTGGAACAGGCGGTTGAATTGGTAAACGCCAAGGCCGCGACTAAAGGTAAACGTAAGGCTGCCCCAAAGAAAAAACCGGCCGCAAAGAAAAAACCTGCCGCTAAAAAAGCGGCGGCTAAAAAACCAGCAGCTAAAAAGGCACCCGCTGCTAAAAAGACGGCAGCAAAGAAAAAACAAACCTAAAGTTGGAATAGTTGACCAGGGCCAATAATCGGCCCGGTCACCCCAGCCGATCTGTAGAGATGCCAGGCAAAAGCAGAATTACTGGATATAACAGGCTTTCCTAAGGTTCTTTCAGCTTGTTCAATGATCCCAAAACTGCGCAAGTTGGTGCAAGAGGCGAAAACCGCGTCACATTCACCAGCCCCGACTTGCAACATGCCCTTCAAGACCGCATTTTCAGAAATCCGCGCAACCTTGTGATCCATTTCTTCCTCAAAACACCCCAAAGCGCTGATCTTAATACCGTTTTTCTCAAACAGATTTTGCATCGCAATGGATACATCCACACGGTATGGTGTCAGTAAACCTAAACGTTTCACGCTTAACGCCCGACACGCGGCAATCGCGGCTGTAATCGGATCACTGACAGCGACATTCGGAAAGTTTTGCCGCACGATTTCGGCGACACGCGCCGCGCCAATCACGGTAGCACCCGACGTGCAACCATACCCAATGGCATCAAATGCCGCGTGCTTGGGAAGTAGATCTAAAGACGCGGGAATTTCTGCTTCCATTCGCGCCAGTGTTTCTGGTGTCACATTGGGATCGAACGGAATGCGGCTGTGGTATAAGCTGACACGAGGGCAAACGCTGACCTGTTGTAATTCAGGTTCCAGGGTTTCATCAGTAGACAAGACAATCACACCGATTGCAGGGTTCGCACTATAGCCGCCGTCACTGGTGAAACTCAACTTCATCCGATCACCCGTATTTCAGGATCTGCACGTGTTGTCAGCAAAACAGGCGCACCTTCTGTGATCAATATATTCTCTTCATGTACCATCATCTTCCCCTTTGAAACTTCTAAGCTGGGTTCTAGTGTCATCACCATGCCGGGTTGTAATACCGTGTGATCAAAAGGTGCAATCGAAGGGTATTCTGTCAATTGAATGCCCAAACCATGCCCCAGACGACCAACGTTTGACCCGCTGTTGCCCAGCGCATCATTCATTACCTTAAACAACTGCGCACAGCTGACACCTGGCTTTGCGCTTTGCAACCCGGCTTCTGTGGCTTGCCATAGGCTACCATAAGCTTGCTTTACTTTGTCTGCGCAGTCGCCGAGCGCAAAATTACGATCAAAATCACAAAAATACCCACGTAAACTAGCCCCAGTATCAAGCATAAGGATATCGCCTTTTGCCAATGGTGTATCATCGGGCGGGGATATAACATCACCATAGCCGCCCTGCCCTGCGGCTCCCACAAGATAGGGGACGTCATCAGCTCCAGCTTGCAGCAATGCTATTTTAAAACTTCTAAAGGCTTCAGATAAAGGCTGGCCTTCGTGAAATAAATCTGCGGCACGGTCAAATGCAGTACTGCCAATACTACAAATTTGCCGCAAAATTTCAATTTCAACCTTTGATTTCACAATGCGGATGGCTTTGATAAGGTCACTACAGTCTACGAATTCAACACCGGATTTATCACATACGCGGGTGAAATCACGCAGTGGCATACGCAAGCTGGCTTCTGCGCCCATAGGCAGGCCAACCGTGTTAAAATCAGATAAAACCCCCGCAAGCAGACTGACACCATCATCCATTGGATCAGGTGAGACCCATGTGCGGATATCCGTCACCCATGTGCGTGACATCAACTCTGCGCCGATTTCAGGGATAACTGCGATTGGCGCACCGCTTTGTGGCACTACCAAAAACCAAGGCCGTGTTGGGCTTTGCCAGAACTGAGTACGAAAGCCGCTAAAATAGCGCAGTTCGGCTTCAGTACACAGCAGGATCGCATCCAGTCCCGCTACCGCCATTGCGGCTTGTACGGATATCATGCGCGTTTCAAATTCTACGACGGGGAAATCTGTCATTCAACACGCTTTCATAGGCAGGCTAATTACAGAGCCCAGCTTGGAGAATGTTTGCAACCGTGTCTAGAGTTAGTGCGTATTAATGCAGTTAAAATTCGCCGTATGCCCATCGATTGCTTGACGGATGATGCGAAATTCTTGTTTTGCAGTGTCGCTGAAAAATGCTTCTTTCTGTGCCAGATCACGCAGTTTTCTAGATGCTTCCAAGATATCTTTATTATCGGCATCACGTCCCAGACTATTCAAAAATTGCACAATATATGCAAACATAGCTTCATCGTTTTGTTCATGACAATCCTTTAACAATGCATCAATGTGATCCAAATCATCTTTCATCGCCTGCGCATCTGGCCTGACACAGGCCCCAGCCAAACGCGGCGTAAAACCAGCTGGTTTTATTTCTTCAGGCAAGGCCGCTAGCAACGTTTGTTGAAAACCTGCCAAATCAACAATCGGCTTTTCCATAAAAAACACCGCCCCTGCATGAAGGGCTTCATCACGCACAGACCCTTCTATATTTCCGCTTGTTGCAATAACAGTTTTAAACGGGGTAGCGGCTTGCGTCACTTCTTTGATTAATTCCAAACCAGAACCATCAGGCAGGCCCAGATCGACCAGTAAGACATCCGGGCGATAAATTCGCAGATGCCGGCGTGCTGACTTCAAATTATCGGCACGGCGCAGACGCGCACCACTTCGAATTGACAATAGCCGCATAGCTTCAGAACAATAATGGCTGTCCTCTACCAGTAGAATTGTAATGCCTAATAATGGGCGGGTGATAGTACATTTGGGCCTTATCCGGTCAGTTTCCAATGAATCATCCATTTAATATCTCCTTTCATACCTTGATCAAAACCCAACATCCCTAACGGTTGATTAAGGTCGCGCAAAAAGTCACACCCTTTGTGTTTCTTTTTGTTTAAGGCTAGAAGGCGTTTAAACAAAGGAAGAGAAATATGATTGGTCGTTTGAACCATGTTGCTATTGCCGTGCCTGACTTGGAAATGGCTATCGCTCAATACCGCGATACGTTGGGGGCAGATGTGGGTGCGCCTGAAAATTTAGCTGAACATGGTGTGACTGTTGTGTTCATCACCCTGCCCAACACCAAAATCGAGTTACTGCACCCTTTTGGCAATAATTCCCCAATCACAAGGTTTCTTGAAAAGAATCCATCTGGTGGTATCCATCATATTTGTTATGAAGTGGACGATATACTTGTGGCACGCGATCATCTGGTGTCGACAGGTGCGCGTGTCCTTGGGGATGGTGAATCAAAGATCGGCGCGCATGGTAAGCCGGTATTATTTTTGCACCCAAAGGATTTCACTGGAACCCTTGTGGAACTGGAACAGGTTTAGAAAGGACAAATTATGGGAATTGGCCCTGCTTTTGTAATGTTTGCCGTTGTCTGGTTTATGCTTCTCTTGATCATTCTGCCTTTGCGGATAAAAACCCAGTCGGACACTGGGCATGTTGTAAAAGGCACGTCAGCATCTGCCCCTGATGACCCGATGCTAGGCAAAAAGGTCATTTGGGTTACGGTTTTAACTTTCCCCATCTGGGGTATCATCTGTGGTATCATCATCTCAGGTGTTATCACTGTGGATATGTTTGATATTTACAACGGTATCGAAAACTAAGGCTTTCCATTAGCCCGCTATAGGCGTAAGGGCCGCACAACCGATAAAAGGAATACACCCATGTCTGCACTTACCGAAGGCGATATCGTCACACTGGTCTCTGGCTCTCCGCGTATGACAGTTGAAGGCTTTGAAGGCAAAAACATTAACGTTGTCTGGATCAATGAAGGTACAGTGCATCGTGACACGTTCAACGTGACATTGCTGCGTAAATTCGAAGCATCTGAAGGCGGCTTTAAAGGTGGTGATCGAGGTGGCGACCGGGGCGGCTTTAAAGGTGGCGGCGATCGCGGTGGTTTTAAAGGTGGAGATCGTGGTGGTGATCGTGGCGGCTTTAAAAGTGGCGGTGATCGTGGTGGCGACCGTAAAGGCGGTGGCAAACCGTTTGGCGACAAACCAAAACGGACGTTTGACGACCGCAAAGAAAAGCCATTTTACCGCAAAGACTAAGATCGCAAGAAATCCATTACTTCAATTGGTATATTTGCTTAACTGATTGAAATCCCCTGTGCATGTTTCAGGTTAAGCTTCATTATTGCTTTTATGAAGCTCAATTGTTTCAGACACTTGCGCGGACTATATTTATCTGGGCTTTTGGCGTTCACCATACCTGTTTATCAGGTGGTGAACGCCAGCAATGCTTAAGCAGGAATTATTTTACGGTAACCGTGATCACTTCGGATAATACAGGTTTGTCATGTGGGACATGCCCCAGATCACCCAAAACCATTTGCAGCGTGTGTGTACCAGGCGCTAAATCAATAGTAGTTTCTGTTTGACCACCACCAAAGTGGATATGGTTTTCATCGGACGGTATGCCATAAATCAATTCTTCAGCCCCATCTTCACCATGCCCGAACGCAGGGCGGTCAATCAATAGGTGATGATGACCCGTATTAGCTTTTTCAGTACCCGCAGGTGCGACCCCCATGCCTGACAGTGCAAAAATAACTTTTACGGGACTATGGACAATTGCACCGTCGTCAATGTTTGCAATATAGACGGACGCGTCT
>JQIA01000092.1_pt1 | contig 38802 bp, 46 predicted proteins | sample 811431 | NCBI WGS metagenome assembly JQIA01 (sample SAMN02998118, study PRJNA258478) | marine sediment metagenome | biome: marine; feature: seafloor; material: sediment; isolation source: oil-polluted sediment collected from 3 locations (0.5 km, 0.7 km and 0.9 km)... | place: USA: Gulf of Mexico ...
AGAAGAAGAAATTCTCCGATAAAGTGACAGTTGAGCGTTATCGCTTAGTTGTTGACAATGGCGATCAGTTTGATGCTGTTGATATTGGCGATCTTAACATAAGCCAGCATAGCGACTCTCGCAACAAGCTTGGCGATCTGTTTATTCGATTTAACGACCAGTCTAAATTCGATTGTGCTCAAGGCAACTTGAATACTAATGATTCGGGTTTACAATCGCCGTCGCACATTATCGATCTCGGCACTACTTTCACATTCAATCAGCTGATTGACATTGAAAAAACCTTGAAAACATCGCAAGGCTTTACTACTGGCGCTATTAGACGACCTCTCGACTATTACCGGCTTGAAAATGGTGAGCCTGTATGGTTGTTCGTTGTAGATTCTTCAATGGCTAACTTGTTGCGCTCCGATACTTCTGGTTTCCAGACTATTGTTCGCTCAGGCGACTTTAGAGGCGCTAAAAACCGTAACATCTCAGGTGTGATCGGTAAGTTAGGTTCGCTATTGATTGTTGAAGCTGGTCATTTCTTTGGTGAGACTACTGGCTCCGTTGCAGGTTGGGGCTTGAACGACTCACAAGTAGAGATGTGCGGCTTGCGTCAGTATGACGGGGCTTCGCCTGCTTCTGCGTTGTGGACTGGGCAAACAGGCTTTGACTATGGCTCGTCTAACTTGCATTCTCGTGGTCTTATCATGGGTCAGAGTGCAGTTCAGAGTGCATTCGGTAAGCAGCCTGACTACAAGTTCAAAGAATCACAAGATTTCGGTATCAAAACGGAGTCTGCCGTTGAGTTCTGGATGGAAAGTCGCAAGACTAACATGACAGCAGAGAATTCAAGTTACAAGCAGGCTAAAATCTCTGGTCTTGACTATGGCGTTATCGCTGTAGACGTGAAGGTGTAACATGACTGATTTAACACGTAAAAATAACTACATGCAGAAGAAAGGTGTCTGCATCTTCGCTGGTTCTGTTGAAGAAGGTACTGAAGATAATCAAGTATCTGCTGTCAACGGTGACCATTTGTTAGGTAATTTGCCTCCTGATGCCATTATCACTAACGCTTACATGCACGTTGTGACCGTTTCTGATGCTGGTACATCGCTGACAGGTAAGTTAGGTACGGCTTCAGGCGGCGGGCAAATACTGACAGCTGCTAACCTTAAGGCTGCCGTAGGTAAAGTAGGTACTTTCGCCGGTCAGACTTTGACAGGTTCAGGTGTCCCGATCTGGCTTAACTTAGCTTACGTCGGTACAGCGGCAACTAACGTCGGTGAGTACATCGTTGCGGTTGAGTATCTTGAGTACACCAAGCACACTGGTGAGCTTACTAAGATTTAAGTGGTGGGAGCCTCTTCGGAGGCTCTTTAGAGGTTAGTATGTCCAGAATAGATACAATATTAACTAAGGTTAGGGATGTACTTGTAGATGTAGACAAGCGTAGATGGTCTGACGATAGGCTCATTAGATTAGTAGACGAAGCTCAATCAGACATCGCCGCGCACAGTAAGATACTGAAGGATAAAGTAGGTATATCTTTAGTAGTCGGGCAATCTGTGTATGAACTACCGGATAATTTATGGTTGCTAACAAGAGCTGCTACAGAAGGTAGAATACCTTTAATTAGTCACGATAAAATGGATGCCCAATCGGACGACTGGGAAACTGACGTAGGCAGCACGGTAACCGCTTTGGTATACGACGAGCGGAGCCTAGAGAATATACGAGTATACCCAATCCCGTCAGATAATCCAGAAGACACGCTGTACACTATGCAAAACGCAGGGTACTTAGACGAGTCTACTTATATAGCTGGTACTCCCTACGGAGTATTGACCGATGCAGAAGGCTTGCAAGATTTGTTCGGTGTTGTCGTGTATGCAGATGATGAACAATACTTAATTACAGATCCAGATAGTTGTAACGGGTATACAACTACTGAAGTAGCTAATTTTGACTCAGTCTATGGCGCTGTAGCTAGCATGGTAGATAGTTACTTGAGCGTAGGGTTTCACGGTGATTCTGGGTTAGGGGAAGTTGTAGGGATTGATGATTACACACTAGATAGTGTTTACGGATTCACCATAGGGTTATATGACCCAGAGATAGGTGTCGAGAACTTCGACTCTCCTTACGGACTGGTATCTAATATAGCTGAGTCAAATAACGTACTTAGTGTCAACTATATCAAGACACCTAAAGAAATAACTAACTCAAACGATGAGTTAGAAATACCTACAGTATTCGATGCCGCTATTAGATACTACGTCATAGGTCACGCTTTCTTGGATGACGTGGATACTTCGTCACAGCGTAGAGCTGCCGACAATATAAACTTGTACGAACGCGAACTCAATTTAGTACGTCAAACATCTAGCACTGATGGTTCTCGTACGTCTCAAACAAATAGAACCATATACAGAGGGGCATTTAACTGATGACTAGGTTAGTGCGGAAAGCTTTAGCTACGCAGGAAGATTTAGTATTCGGGAAAGGCGACATAACACAGACTCGTAACGGTGTATCGTACCCACTGACCAAGATCAACATGATCGCCCCTGTTGTAGACATAGCAGAACGAGACACGCTAGATACTGATAAATTCACTCATTGTACTGTAGCTGGCGTACCTTACTCATGGGATGGCGCAGCATGGGTTAATCAAGGGTTAAACATTCCTTCGCTAGTGGTAGCTGATAAAGCAGCGGCAGTGTTACAAGCTCCTGATACTTCGTATACTATGTTCGTTCATGGCACTGATGGGGGATTGTTCCAAGCCGTCACTGGCGCAGTGGCTAGCACATACTCAGACAATGGCGGCAGTTATTGTGGCACGGTGTTCATCCCGACGGGAGGGGACGGCAGTGCGGCATGGCAAAGAGTGTACATCGGAGCAGTATTAGTTGAGTGGTTCGGCGCGTCAGCAGACGGCACAAACGATGACACAGCAGCTTCTATGTTAGCGTTAGCTAGCTTTAATCATGTAGTCTACAGCGCAGAGAATACTTACGCGCTAGCTACAGTAGAGATTGCATCTAATAAAGATATAGAGATCAACGGCACTTGCTTGATGTTAGCTAACAGCGCAGCAGGTACGAACATGTTCGAGAATGCTGACCTTGTGGGCGGTAACTCAGGCATAAGAATGTTCGGTATCGGTACTATCGATGGTTATAAGGCTGGGCAGTCAGGTATAACAGACGCGGTATGGCACACATTAGTTCGCATTGATAACAGTGACGACATAGAGTTTAGCGTAGCTAATGTGACAGGAAACTATTTCCCTACGGCTACACCCTCGGATAAGACAACAGCCGCAGTCTACATAAGTAACTCGACTAGGGTTAGGTGTCATGATTCGATTGCCAAAGATTATGGACGAGAGGGCTTCTGGCTACAGTTGTGTAATAACTCCGAGATGTATAACATTCACACCGAAGGCGGGACAGATTCATGGTCGGGTACGCAGTTCTCAGGGGATTATAACAAGCAATACAACATAACCACAAAAGATGCAGGAGCTGCTAGTGTGTCGTTTGATTGTCGATACTCATCACTTAGGGGTGTCACGGTCGATGACACGTCATATTTTCACGGTATAAACTTTGGTCACGCCGGTATTCCAGCAGACGGCAGCGTTGCTTCCGATCTAGTGGTTAATGGGGCTGCTGATAAAGGTATTAATGTGGCCGCAGGGACTGTAGGGCTTAAGATAAGTGATTTCTACGTCTCAGGTTCTGGTGGGCATGGGGTGAACGCTTCTGACTCTTCTAACGACATTACAATTACCAACGGTAAATCGACAGGTAATGCAGGTGACGGGGTTCGGCTATTCTCAGGGGCTGGTGTTACAAGTAGCAACTTTAAGTTAGGAGATGTGGATCTAACCGGCAACACCGGCTATGGGCTGGGAATGCAGGGCTGCACAGTTGATGTCAGTACCGCCGATCTATCAGGTAACACAGCAGGCACGATTGCAAGACTTAGCTCAGCAGTGGAGAATTTCACTAATGTAAGAGCGCACGCGACCGATGCGCTATCAGGTGGCGTTACAATCGCATCGCATGTCGTAGGGACTGGAACCACTGTCACGAATGCGAACGTGTATCAAAACTCTAAGATAGTTATAGAAGCCTCCAACTCAGCTGGTGCGACTTGCGTACCTTATATTCGGGTCAAGAACGATGGCAGTTTCATTATTGATTCTGTTACTACTCCGGGCGGTGGTGCGTTTATTAGGTGGAGTATTTTATAATGGATCAACAAACACTCATAAACGCACTGATAGGTGCTGTGTTTATGCTAGGAGGCGCACTACTCCGCGCAATTTGGCAATCGCAAAGGGAGCTGCAGGCAGATAACAAAAAGATAGCCCAAGAGCTAAGCAGCGTTAAAATTTTAGTGGCGGGTGAATACGCTACCCGCACCGATGTAGATCGAAAGTTCGACGCTATGCTTGAGAAGTTAGATCGGATAGAGAGCAAACTTGACAGGAAGGTGGATAAATGAAAACTAAATTCAGGGAGTCGTCTACTTTTGTCGTAGTGATCGGGCTATTGGTGCTTGAGCATGTGTTACTATATTTAGGAGCGTTTAACGAACCTACACTCACTGAGTACGGGGTAGCCAATACCGCTCTAATGAGCATTTGGCTTGGTAGGGAGTGGAGAGTTGCGCACTACACAGGGGGCGGGTGATGGAGTGGCTACTGCTGTTCTCCCTTGTGTCGGGCCTCGCTAATTTCTGGCAGTATGGTGAGAATCAAGAGCTGGAAACGAAGCTAGCCATTTCCAATCGAGTGGCTAAAGAGTGTCAACGAGCGGACATAGACGAGCATGAATTGGCATTGATTGCCGCTAACGATAGGGAACAGACTAATGAAGCTATTAGAAGGATCAGCGCTAGATCAGAACTCAACATTAGAAACATTAATCAAAGTTCTGGGGGCGCTTGTGATCTTCTTCCTAGTAAGGGTGGAGTGGAAAGAGTACAAAGCCACATTGATCGCACCGATGCCATTAATCGTGCGTGGTTGCGAGGTTCCGGCGAGGGTGAAGACTGACAAGTTCTTACCAGTCCAGCCAACACTTTCGGCAGGGCCGACGAACAAACAAGAGGCGCAGTGGCACGCTACGAGAAGCGCCGCGTTAGAGCAGTTAGCTATCGACTTAATTAACGACAGAAGGGAACTGGCGAGGGTTTGCAAATGATAAAACTTGACACATGGCGGAACGAAGATTGCACACTGGGCAGACTTAGCTACGGAGAGTTTAAGTGCTTCACGTTAGAGCTGCCCGACCGAGACAACCAGCAAGATATTTCTTGTATCCCTGCTGGCCGGTATCGCGTCACCAAGTACAAGTCGCCATCAAAGGGTAACGTGCTGTTGCTGCATAACGTAGTTAATCGAACGTACATTGAGATTCACGCGGGTAATTACACTCGCCAGATTCTAGGTTGCATCTTGGTAGGTAACGCCATTAAATATATTGATGGTGACACAATTCCTGATGTGTCTAACTCTCGTAACACGCTTAAAGCGCTACTTGCGGCTGTACCTATCAACACCGAAATTGAGATCACACGTAGATGAAGTTACAAGACTTCACAGGCGGAGCGTCTACCCGATCACGTCCTCAATACCTTAATGTGAATGAAGGTGTGGAGTACGTGAATGTGGATAGCAGGGCGGGGTCTTTAGCTCCTGTACAAGACAAGACAATATTAGGGACATCGGTAGATAAGTATCACCACTACTACACAGCTAAAGATATGTGGGTGAGTAGCCCTAATTTCCGAGAGTATTTAGAGTATCAGAAACTGCTGTATTCTACGGATAGGGTAGGTACTCCAACAGTGTTTAATGGGAGTACCACACGGAATATTAGTATAGCAGCTCCGACTTCGTTCGCAGCTACTGTGGATAGTTACCCCGCACCTGTAACAGATGTTCTTATGACACCTGATAATTCAGGTAGTGGGTTACCTTTAGCTAAGTTATCGTATAAGATAGTAAATGTAGACTCTGGTAGAGCATCTAGGGTATTAGATGTTACTGTAGCTTCTACAGGTTACATAGAAGCAACCATACTAAGTGTGGGTGTAGATGAAGTTTTAGATGTAGAAAGTAATGTTACGGTAGATTCGGGAGTTAGCGATAGATCAGTAACAATAGCCAATCCTGTAGGGGTTGTTATAGGTAGTGATGGTATCGCTGTGTATAGGCTTTATAACACTGTCTATCACTTAGTAGGGACTTTACTTACTGATACATCATCCCTATTGGATAATGTGGAAGATATAAGTGCTAATGCTGTATTAGATAGTAGCACATACGGCCCATTATCAGGCACGCTACAGTACGCACTTACTTCTTATAACAGCCAGTCCGGTGTGGAATCAGCACCTAGTCAGTACACAGGTGAGTTGGATTTATCCTTAACTGGTGAGGTTGCTTTTAACAGTCTGCCAGTATCTTCAGATCCGCAAGTAGACTTTAAACGCCTTTACCGTATAGGCGGCGATCTGTCTGCCATGACAATGGTCACAGAGTTACCCAACGCCAGCACTGTGTACACGGACGACACCAAAAGCAGTAACGTAGATGGTAGGTTATTGACTACAATAGGTAACGGGGCCGCTCCTAGTTCTGTGCAATTCTTAATGTCTGCATATGCGATGATGTTTGGCGCTGTTGGGCCGTATCTGAGGTTCACCAGTGTAGGCGAGCCACATAACTGGCCTGCTTTAAACGCTATTACTTATGATGCGGACATAACAGGAATTGCGCAAGTCGCCAACGGGTTACTTGTATTCACGGGGTATAAGACACACTTAGTTACAGGCACTGGGCCGGAGACATTCTCTACTCAAATACTTAGCAGGAATCAAGGGTGTATATCCTTTGAGTCTGTGCAACACGCAGGGTCTACAGTTTTTTGGGTGTCTAATGAAGGGGTATGTGCGTCGTCAGGTGGAACCCCTACGGTATTGACGCAGAACAAATTAGGTAAACTGTTATTATCACCTGTAAGCTCAGCACTGTTTAACGATGTTTATTATGTACACGACGCAGACGGCACTATATTAACTTACGATACAACTTATAAAGTGTTAAGGGTGCTTGATTTAGGGGTTGTAAATCTACATGTGGCGTTAAACGAATTGTGGGGCTGGGCAGACGGGGCTTTATATAGGCTATTTAGCAGTGCAGAGACTATCAGCCTGCATTACTTATCTCCTAGATTTATAGAAGGCAGTGTGACGCAAACTAAGGCGTACAAAGATGTTAATGTTTATTCTAAAGGGGATGTAACGGTAACTATCTATATAGACGATAAGCAAGTAGCTGTTAAGCAAATAACGCAAGAGCAGAAGACCATCATACCCGTTCCTACACCCGCGCAAAGGGGTTTCTTCATTCAGTTTAAGGTAGTGGGTACGGGTGAAGTGTATGAAATTGAGTATTCGGTGCAGTAATGGCAAATTCTAGTGTTGTCACCTTACCCGCTGATTTGAACGATATAGAAGCTATGCGCAGGTTCCTAACTAAGTTGGTCGAAGAGGTGGACACCTTATTAGGCTACAGGGGTGAGGATGCAGCAGTAACACAGGAAGATATAACAACGCTTAAGGAGCAGATCAACGCGATCAGCACTGGGCTTGCTCAGCAGGTCATAACTGTGAACACGGCATCTGATATTTTAGCTACCACAGGTCTGACGTTTTCGCAAGCGGATGTGATCACTGATTACACTACAGCAGGTAACGAGACTATAAGGTGTATAAATACAGCACCTATAACAATAACAATGCGGGATGCTCCATTAACTTCTGAGCGGGTTTACATAATACAGACGGACGCAAGGGTCACAGTGGATGGGCGAATCAGGAATATAAATGGGTCGCCAAGTATTCTAATGAATACAAAGAAATTAGTTCGAGAATTGTTGTATAATGCAGCATCTAATGAGTGGTTAATAATATGAGCTACACACCACCAATAAATTATGCTAAGTCTGCGTTAGGGCAGATGATCGCAGTGTCTGAGTATCCAGTGGCGCAACTCTCAGCTGAGTATGGCATTTTGCCTCGATTGATGCTTGAGACCACTGTATCGTCTGGCGCTGTATCGATAGACACAAACGACTTTAAATGTGACTCAGGCAGCTCAGCAGACGGGTTAGCAAGTATTCAAACGCGAAAGCTTGTTAAGGCGGCAGCTGGCAGAGGGTTATCATGTCGATTTTCTGCTTTATTTTCTACTCCACAAGCCTCTTCTTTATTACTGGCCGGTTTATTTTCAAGTGAGAGCGGGTTTACTGTAGGGTATTCTGGAGCCACTTTCTGTTTTATGCGGTTACATGGCGGCGCGTCTGAATCACAGAAGTTAGCTTACTCGACAGGTGCGACAGGGTCTGAGACAGCCACTATCACGTTAGACGGTGTTGGCTATTCTGTGAACTTGACAGCTGGGACAACAACGCACAACGCAACCGAGACAGCGTCACAGTTACAAGGCACTGTGCCTAACATGATTGTCACAGCGAATAACTCTACTGTGTATGTACAATCCCAAATTTCTGGCCCTTTAAGTACGTTCTCGTTCTCCTCTGCAACGGCTGTAGCAGCGTGGACACAAGTTAGGGCAGGTGTGGCCATTCTGATAGAAACGCATAACCAAGCAGATTGGAATAACGATACTTTCAGTAGTTTAGACCCGTCCAAAGGTAATGTGTACAGCATTCAACAGCAGTATTCAGGGTACGGAGACGTGACCCTCTCAATAGAAGACCCAGAAACTGGGGAGTTACAGCTGGCCCATACAATCCAATATACTAACGCTAACACAACCCCTATTGTAGCGAGTCCGGCCTATCGTTTAGGGTACGCCACCAGAAATGTTGGTAACACGACACCAGTATGGGTTAAAGGCCATACAGTTGCCGCCTTCATAGAAGGGGAAGTGACAAGAAGCAGTGATTTTGAAAGTACAAGTAATGAGCAGCTTAGTGTAGGCACTACGAATACTAACGTTGTATTGATACGTAATAGGGACACATTCTCTAGTAAGTTTAACCGAATAGAAATGTTCCCGTACATGCTATCTTTAGCTACTCAAGGTAGTAAAGGGGCGTTCTACGATATTATCGCTAACCCAACATTTACTACTGAGCCGGTATTCAGCTTTATAGATGAGGTCAACTCTGTTGTTGAGGTATCCACAGATAAAGTAACATTAACTGGGGGAAATGTGATTATGTCGTTCACGGTAGCGACAGAGCCGGTAGTTATTAAAGTGTCGGACTCTGACTTCGCGGTATCCCCCAGTGATACTTTCTGCATCGCAGCTAGAGTTCCATCGGGGGCATCCGCAGATATGCAAGCATCCATCGTATGGTCGGTAGGGTGATGGGTAATTTAACTTTACGAAGTAAGATTAATGAATTTGAAGCGAGTATGCAACTAGCGCCTTCAAGAATAGACGCAGCTGATTTAGTGACTCTGCACCACTTCACTGATAACGGATTGTATGCGAGAGAGTTGATTCTCCCTGCTGGGGTTATTATATCTGGCAAAGTAAAGAAATCGGAGTACATTTCTGTAATATCCGCAGGTAGTATGACAGAAGTGACGGAAGCTGGCAGGCAGAGAATTAGAGCGCCGTACACAATGGTGTGTGCGCCGGACACTAAGCGGTTATTATGGGCACACACTAAAACAGTGTGGGTAACGATACATAAAGTAACAAGTACAGATCTCGAAGCTGTTGAGGCCGAGATTATAGGTGGGGACGAGATAATGGAGGTTATGACATGAGTTGGGTAGCTGTAGGTGTAGCAGTTTTCGGAGCGGTTAGTGCCAGTCAGAGTGCGAGTTCTGCCAGAAGCGCGGCAAATAGGCGAGCAAAGAATCAACTAGGGTTTGAGCAGGACAAGTACGACGACTGGAAGGATACTTACGGCGGTATCGAAGAGAACCTTTCCAACTACTATAATAACTTAGACCCTGATACTTATGCCACCGCTGGATTAGAAGCATTTCAACAGGAACGGGACACGCAGTTAGAGAGAGTGCGAGCCACTTTAGCTCAACGGGGTATTTCCGATAGTGGAATAGCGGCAGCCACAGAAGTGAACTACGCAATGGATACAGCACAAACCAGAGCGCAGATTCGCAGAGATGCGCCAGCAAAAGTAGCGGAAGCGCAATCCCGTTTCTTAGGTGTTGGGCTAGGTCAAAATCCTAGTGCTGGGTTAAGTAACGCACTGGCTACGGAAGCCCAGCGTTCCCATAATGTAGCCCAACAAAGTTCAGCAGTATCTGGGCAGGCGGTAGCGGGGGCGGTAGGTGCCGTGGGTACAGCGTTAGACGATTACCAGAACCGACCTCGACAACCGACATACGATGAAGACATACCTACGTCTACGCCGATTTACAACGGAGGGCCAGCATTGTGAGCGCATACATAGGAGCAGGATTAGTTAAAGGGGCATTAGATACCATCGATCATAGTCGTGGCAGGGAGGAGCGCGAAGGTCGCAGAGCGGAAGCCAAGACACGCCGTGCAGTTGCTAAAATGAAAGCGGATGAATTCGCCGAGAACCAACCACTACGCAAGACTGAGAGTGAGTTACAACTAATTCAAGCTACTGAAGGCGTGAGACAGTTAAAGAATCAGATATTCGAGCAGGCCACGTACCGAACTTTTGATGCGTTCAGGCGTTCAGGCGACCCCCGAGAACTAAACAATTTCCTACGCCACGCCAAACAAACCCCTGAAGGTGAGGCCAAGTGGGGCAAGTGGGTAACATTTAAAGGTATTAAAAATGACCCGAACGCTAAAGTATTGTTAAGCCAAGCCGGTGTTGTGGGTACGGAAGCGTTTCTCAATGATCCAGAATTAGTTAAGTCAATGGTTATCGGGGTTGCTGCGGACGGTTCGGAAACACTGATAGACATGAAACAACTGTACAACCAGACTCGTTATCCTGAATATACTGCCATGAAGGACACAGCAGCCGAGATAGAGGCGGCAAAGTTAGGTGTGTTACTAAGGCAATACAAGTCAGCTGAGCAGGCAGCGGTAGAAATGTTGATAGCTGACGGCTCAGCCAGTAATACCGAGGAAGCGCTTGAGATTTATAGAAAGAGTAAAGGCCGCAGAAGTGGCGGAGGCGGCAGCTCTATACTTGAGAGAGCGGTGTCGCTCATAAAGAACGACCCAGCAAGTGCCGGTCTATCTAATGAAGAGCTATACAGCAAAGCAAAAACCATGACCCAAACCAACACAGCCACGCACAAAGACTCGAAAAGTGCCGAGGTTGCTAGGGCAGGCATGGATGCAGTCGCGCCAAATGGCGACTTCTTCTCTATGGACATGAACAATCTAACACCGAAGCAGAAATCACAGCTTAGGAAATACGCCAACGATTTACAGGCGTTCACCAAGCATAAGTTCAGCCGTGAAGAAGAGCGCGAGATTAGAGATATTAAGGAGTTGATACACCTAGGCAAGACAGTAGGGGATAAACTAACAAATAAAGAGACAGGAATTATCGATAGGAGCCTTAATGAAGTTGGTCACATGATTTCTAACTCTGTGGATGATGGCGACGCTGGGCAGGCCGCATACTCTACTTTTATGATGATGTTTCTGAAGTCTATCTCTGGAGCTGCTGTATCATTAGGCGAGGCAGAACGCTTTAGAGAAGCCGCAGGTTCGCTTAAAGATCAACTAGGGCCGGTGCTCAACAAATTTAGAGAGCAGATTAAACTTGTCAAGGTTAAGTTAGAAGCAGTCTATGACGCTAAAGATGAGTACCTATCTTATTACCATCTAGGTAGCACTGTAGACAATGTGGATGACGCTATTCGTGCCTTAGATGAACGACTGGCGATGTTCACTAAGTACGAAACTGGGCTACGAGCTACACCTATTAAGAAAGAGGAGCCAGCCCCTGCACAAGGTACGCCGGACTACATCCCGCCAATTGAGGGTAAGCCGCAACTCGGGGAGATATTTAAACAATGAAACCTACAATTGAGTACCTAAAGGATTCTTTCAAGATTGATTACGAAGCTTTTGAGAGTTCAAGGCGGGAAGCTTCGCAGGTCTGGGATTTGTACCATAACAGGCATTATACAGCGGAACAGTTAGCTATATTAGCTCAACGGGGCCAACCAGCCGAAACTTTCAATGTCGTGAAGATGTTTGCTCGTATGTTGGTAGGTTATTATTCTACAGTAGTTAATACTGTTGTGGTGCAACCTGCTAATCCTAGAGATATTACTACAGCTTCTGTACTTAACGATACTATTAACTATGTGTTCGATGATAATCGCTTTGATATTGAAGGTGATGAGATAAAGTTAGGTGGGTTAGTATCTGGGCTGCTTTGTAGTTATACCAATGTAGAAAAGACAGGTGAGGGAGATCAATTTAACAGGCCGCTATATAGGACTAATGTACATAGCGTACCGGACAATGAGATTATTCTTGACGCTAACAGCACTAAAGATGATTACTCAGATGCGGTAAGGTTGCACAGGTTTAAGTGGCTATCTAAAGATCAGGTTATTAAGGCGTTTGGCAATGAGTCTGTAGAGAAGTTAGACGCTTACCATAACTTCCTGAACGAGGAAGACACAGAGTTCGAGTATAATTATGGTGAGTCTTTCACTGGATATTTTAAAGTTTATGATAACTTTCTTATTGTACACACAGTAACAGAAGATACAGACGGCAGGCGCTGGTCTACCTTCTGGTCTGATGAAGTTAAGCTACAAGAGAGTGAGATAACTTACCAAGATACTAAGTGGCCTTACCGCGTACAGAAATTGCAAAGCTCTGACAAGACTGAGTATTACGGTATTTTCAGGGAAGTTATCGAGCCTCAGAAAGCGCTAAACCAAGCTGTATTGCAGATTCAGCTGATGGTCAACTCTGAAAAAGTTATGGTGGAGAGTGACGCGGTTGAGAATATAGACGACTTTGCTACTGCTTACAACAGAGTGAACGCTGTTATACCTGTAGTAAACCTGCAAGGTGTTAGATTAGATAAGCTATCCCGTGAGATTGCGGAGCAGTACACCATTATTGATAACGCCTTGAACCGTATCCAGCGAGTGTTAGGTATCAACGATAGTTTCTTAGGTATGGCGTTTGCTTCTGATTCAGGTCGTAAAGTTAAGCTACAACAGAACCAGACGGTAATGTCGCTGCGGTACATCACAGCACGGATTGAAGCGTTCTACCGATCTTTGGGCGAAGACATCGGTAATTTGGTCAAGCAGTATTACACAGCAACGCAGATACTGGCTATTACTGATGATTACACTGGCCAACGATGGGTAGAGCTAAACAAGCCGATCATGGAAGGCAACGAGCCTGTATTGATACCGGAGACCGACCCAGCGACCGGAGACTTAGCTAAGGATGATTTCGGTAATATTATTATGGCCCCTGTATCTGAAGAAGATTCAGATTTAGCTTTCACTGAATTTCAGATTAAGATTGTGTCGTCAAGTTACAATGACGAGGATGAGAAGTCGCAGCTGTTGCTTGAAACTGTTATGTCTGGTTCGGTAGGTACGATGATGTCTAAAGTCAATCCTGCTGGTTTCTTCCAGATGGCCGGTTTGTCGATGAAGTCGATGAGCACTAAACACAGCCCAGAAATCGCTAAGATCCTAGAGCAAACGGCTGCTATGTTGCAGCAAAGCCCAGAGGCCCAGCAAGGCGCTTCTGAAATGGCCGCTGGCGGTACTGGGCAACAGCCACTGAGCAAGTCGTTAAAACTGCCACAGAACACTAACGAAGGAGTAGCGTAATGGCACTTGGCCCACTGATAAAGCCCGTTTCATCTTTCCTAAAAGCAGGCATTAAAGAGTTACCTGAAAAGATTAAGTCTAGCTCAGTTGATAATGAGTTACGCAAGAAGGGAATTAAAGCCGAAGAGCAGCAATTTTCAGGTGTTAAAGCCTCTGAAGGCGAGTTCACGACGAAGGATGAACTGTTAGCTAAAGAAACTGCCCGTCCTGATGTGTTCGGCGAAGAGAAAGGCCGTGGTACGTTTAAGCCGTACACAATTAATAGCGCCACTAACCCTACCTACGCCGAGAATGTTTACACATTCAAAGGTGCGGAGCCTAACGAGTTTGTGTCGGAACAAATGCCAGAGGTGCAGAATTACTTGTACCACACACGCACGTCAGAAGGCATGTTAGCCGGTAAACCGACACGGGTAGTTGAAGAGATCCAGTCGGACTTGTTCCAAGCTGCCCGAAAGGATGGTATCGACACGCCGAACGTACCGTACAAGAAAACGTGGCTTAAGAAAGGTATCGAGAAAGAGTTACACAAAGCCATCGAAGGAGGGCAAGAACAGTTAGCTATTCCTATCCGTGGTGGTGGTGTTAGTCAGTTAGTGCGGGATCAAGGTGTACAAAAGTGGTACGAAACTTCTGTACAGAATACAGCTAAGAAGATTGCCAACGTCAATAACATGGACTTTGAATTAGTGTCTGAGGGCATCCCGTGGAAGATGCCTGAGTATTTAGAAAACAATATTGACGACATACTCGAACGCAGCTCTAGGGATATAGGCGGCGATATAGAGACCAAGCTTAGTGATCTAGAGTTAGCTACAGCTGGTGAGTCGTGGCAGGATGACTTCTTCGCTGCTTTGGGTGTTAAAGATATGGGCGATGTTGATACAGCAGCGCTTAAGTTACCAGAGAATGTAGCGTCTATGGAAGGCCAAGGGGTTGAGTACGCTGTTATTAAGTTCAAAGGCGAGCAAGCGCCTGTAAAGCTACCACCTCAAGCTGATATGGTTGACGCGATTAAAACTGCTAGTAATGTCACTGATGTTATGTTTGACATGGGTGTCGATAGTAAGTACGTGGATGCCGCTCAGGAAGCGCTAGGATTGCCGTATCCGTCAGCGATGTCCAAGAACCCAGAAGCAGCCGCAGCCGCCATACAGAAAGCAGCTACTGAGTTCAAGATTAAGAACCCTCCTAACTTGTCGTTATACTCTGCTGATGCAGCAGCTATTGCCGCTGCATATGCTGCGTTTGAAGGCGGACAAACCCCAGAACAGGTTATTGCTACGGGCGGGCCGTTGTCTCCTGAGTTAGTTAAGGAGTTGCACACCGCCTACGGTCATGATTACCCGCTAGAGGCGGTGCAGGCGCACTTAGAAGAACCAGAGTTAGGTGACGAACAAAGCACACCAGCTAGTGATGCCGTGGAACCGGATGAAGGGTCTTGGTTCGGCAATGCGTACCGATCTTTATTGGGTCAAGAAGCGTACGACCCTAGAGAGTTAGTATCTAAAATGCGCGTATTATCTACTCAGAATGAGTATTTAGCTACGCAAGTTGCGGCAGTAGCCGGTAGTAAAAGCGCTGCTCGTAATGTAGAGAAAGCTGCTGAGGCTTCTAATGACCGTATCATTAAGATGGCCGCTGACCGTGGGGTTAAGCTTACGGTTAAGGACGGTGAATATTACGCCATTACAGAGAAGGGCGAAGAGCGAGTAACCCCGCAACTATGGCGCGAGCTGACTTCTAGCATGGGAGAGTTAGCTATGGGTATGGCTGGCGCTTTGCAGGGGTTCCGTACCGGCTTCGCTGCTGCACCTCCTGTTCTGCCTATCCCTGTTATCGGTGGGTTATCTAAACCATTAGGTGGTGCGATCGGCGCAATAACTTTAGGTACTGCCGGAGCTATTGCAGGTTCTGATTTCGATTACTTGCATAATGCTATACTGTTGCAAGAGGATGTAAACATGGGAGTGTTAGCTCAGCGTCACATGACAGTGGCTGAGATGAGCCTAGTTGGTGAGCTTGTCGGTGCTGGTGTTGTGAAGGCAGGCGGAAAATCCCTAAAGAATATCGGCAAGGCGATGAAGTTTGTCAAAGATGGCGTTTTTGAACGTGCCCACAAAGCACTGCTTGAAGATTTCTTTATGACAGCTGAGGAAGCCACTGATACTGTGCATAAGATGGCTAGGGTAGCTGAGCCACAGGGCCGCACCATGAACGAGAAACGCATTGCCGCCAATATGCTATCCAGAGCAGGCAGTGAAGAAGTAGTTGCCGATGCTGTCGCACAGAATACAAAAATGAGTCGGTCGCTATCTAAATCAATCACCACACGGGCCGAAGATCTACTGAAGACAACTAAGGATATGACCAGCGATAACATTGGCGAACTCATCAGTAATGAGCTTAAAGCTTACGACACTCTGAACAGAGAGAGCTTCGACATGCTTAAGACACAGGCTGCAAACGCTCCTAGAGCTAACAGCTTTAAGTTTAAGTTTGACGACATTGCGATCAAGCCGGTTATTGAGTCCATCGGTAAAGGTATTAAAGATACAGCGTTACAACGTGCATTCTTGAAGCACGTACAAAAGATTAATAGTATGTCATCCACACGCACCTTACCAGACTTGATTGAGCTACGTAACATGGTTGATGAGTTCTCGTACAATAAGAATATAATCAAACCTACAAGGGAAGGCAGAGCTGCCATCACAAATGTGAAGAACCGTATCGATAAAGCTATTAAGTTCGGCGCTGAACACACGATGGATAACCCGAAACAGTGGCTGGATGAGCTAAAAGAAGTGAACAAAGAGTCTACCAGAGTTCACGGCTTGCGGACAAATAAATTAGTTAAGGCACTATCTAATACTGGCGTGTCTGAGGCTACTATCGAGAAGACTATCGCTCGTTACGCTAATGCTATTGACGGCACTTTTGTTGACGTGTTGTCACAGCTGCCGAAGGCCACCAGAGAAAAAGCCGAAGGCACGGTAATTGATGTCTTAGCTAGAAAGTTCACTATCGGCTCTGAAGGTGGTCTACGGGCCACTCAATTTCCTGCTTTAGCTGAAGAGCTGAAGAGTATTAACTTTGTGTCCGCAGATGCTAGAGCCACTAAGAAAGCAATTATGCAGCTTGCCGATGTGTTCCGAAATGATGTGGCACTAGGCCAAGCAGCAGGTAAGATTAATGTGCCAGCGTTTCAAAGTGCGCTAACAGCTGATCCGGTTATACGGGCTAAAATGACGTTATCATCTATGGCTTTCAGTCGGTCTAGGGCTGTGTTTCCTGGCCACGGTGCGCGGTCGTTACAGCTTATAAACAAAACAGCTAAGTTACTAGAAAACCCTCTCGACGCTAAAAGTATTAAAGCGCTTAAAGCGGAGTTTGGTGACACTATCAATATAGATCCAGAACTTAATCAGCTTATGTCGGCTTATGCCAAGAAACAAGCGGACGGTACAGCCGCTGAGTTTGTAGAGTTGTACGGTAATGGGAGGTTATTATCTACATTGAAGAAGGGCCAGAAGCATAGTATAGCTAGTCATAGGATTATGCCGCTGGATCAAATAGCAGAGGTGGCGCAGAGCAAGGGTATCCACCCTTCTGACACTGAGGCGCTTTATATGGTACTAGAAGATATGGGTTATAAAGCAGTACAAACAGGTGACAACACATTTAAGTTAATAGGAGAGTAATAACGTGGCTATCAGGAATATTAAGAAGAATCTAGCAGGTATGCAAGATATATTACAAGGGTACGGAACCGAGACTCAGGCTAGGGGTTTAGGCACATACACCATAGATAAAGTAGATCTGCCGTTTGCGGTGGCTTCTGTGGCAGCTATGCAGGCGCTGGATGTCACTGTGTACACCAGAGCGCGGGTCTACCATACTGAGCTACTTTACACTGATTACATCCATCACAGCACAGACAGCACAGGTGTTTTGCCTGATGTAGGTGCTGGTTCTTGGCATGTCGCTTCAGCCGCACCAGTTGCAGCCGCATTAACAGGGGCCACACCAGCTGTGTTCGGCAGTAATTCAATTGTCCTTACACAGACAGGGGCCACAAATGTTACGGCCATCACGGGCATTACAGACAAGACTTATGTAGACGTGTTTTTTGGGGATGGTAATAGCACGTTGAAGGAAACGGGGACTTTTGCATTAAGTGGGAGTGTTGACACTACACCAGCTGCCAACACTCACATTCGGTTCTTTGTGTCAAGTGGGGTTCTGTACGAAGTCAGCAGGAGCTACTAAAGCATTCTGCACTGTTTGCAGATCCCAAGCGACTAAAGCAATACCGTTGCGGTCTCTAATCTCCGAGATATTCCAGTCTTGGAGTTTAGAGGCTTTATTTTTACCGTACTTAACCTCAACAGCGAAGAACCGGCCCCAATATGTACAACCTACAATATCGGGAATACCGGATCTGTTAGCTACCACAACCTTAAAAACATAGTGACCTTCACTATCCAGCCATTTTAATATTTTAGACTGTAGCTTCTGTTCGCTCATTGAAGACTTTCTCCATTAATTCTTGCTTGGTTCGTACCAAAGTACCTACGTCGTAGTAAATATCCCCCTTACTGAATGATACCATAGTAACCGTACCCTCACCGTTAGCTGTCTGCTTAATATGCACAGCGTACACCTGCTTCATAACGGGTTCGTTGTTCTCCATGATCCATGCTGTATCGTAAACGTTCATGTATCGTCCTTATGTCTAAATCCGATGAATGAAGGGAATCGTGGGACACCCTTCTTGCTCAGTTCTTGGTACTTAAACTTAGCTAACTTGTTTATTGTGTCACCTTCCCAGATCTCTTTACGTTGTGCTTCGGTAAAGCCCGTGCCGATGTTAAATTCGATACCTTCAAATTGTACAACTAACGCACCTAAAGTATCGCCAGCACTGCCATCTTTTCTGATTAGCTCGTCCATGTCAATAACCAGTGCTTCAGCATCGATAAAATGCTTCAGTTTCAGCATTCCGCCTTCTTTTAACGTGCTTCTACCGTTCTTATATTCTGCGTTAGGCGCTCGAACAATAGCACCCTCGTAACCTTGCTTTACCCACTCATTCCACCAATACTTAGCTCTGTTAGCGTTCCTGATTAACACTGACTCAACAACTTCAACGAAATCTGCCCGTTTAGGTGTGTGTTGCAGATCAGTCATACGGGTTATGTATGGGCCTTCTGCTTTGTACGCATCAAATACAACATACCTGAAATCTGGCTCTCCTTTAATCGTCATAATAGCAGACTGTACGTCATTGAAGTCCCCGTTTAACATTAGCTCCCCATCCAGACCGTCTAGCTCGTGCAACTGTGCCATGCGCTGAACATGCCGGTTTGGGATTAACTTTCCCGTCCTGCTATATGCGATCCCGTCCACCATTAAACACCTTATACCGTCCAGCTTAGGCGACATAATAACAGGGTAGTTTAAATCTGCGAGGTCTGGAACTACCCCACACGCTAACATCGGTTTAATCATAATTTAATCCTTGTGAATACGCTATCTACGAAGTTTTTCTTGTTTATTGCTACTGTTTTGTACGCTTGACTGCTTATAGCGCCTTTAACTAACATATAATGAACCACTATAGGGTCTACCCGTTCCATGTTAGCTTGTCTGGCCCTGCGCTGTGTGTGTTTAGCTGTGCTAAAGTCGTGACTATAAATCACTAGATCGTCATACATGCTCAAATCCACCCCTTCGGCATTACTTGTAGCCTGTAATATTACGGCTTTACTGAAAGCATAGCGAAGTTTCACACCTTCCTGAATGTAGTTGTACATTATAACCAGTTTACCGTGGTCGCCGAAGGTTTCTCTGATGTAATTGAGCTTCTCGCAGTTATCTAATGTTACGTACTGATCTTTTAACTTAGCTACACCGCCTTCCAGCATGTGCAACGAGGTACGCAACTTCATCGTTGTATCACATACAAGCGTACCAGCCTTAAGCTCTACAAGCTGGTGATCCATCAACTCGTTGTATACATGCTTTGTAGCGTCATCCAGAGTAATGTAGTGTAGCTTGTCTTCTGGTTCCTGCTTGAAACCTAGCTCTTTGCGAGTAACAGTTATCATAAGGTGCTCGAAGCAAGCGGTTACTTCTGCTGTGTGGCATTTGTCGTACTGGGCTATTTTTACCCCGTTTATTTGAATACTATAAGGTCTGCCGTACTTCTTGAACCAAGCGTAGAAGTTTTTGACCTCTTTCCAAGGTGAGTATGAGCTGAGCGCCAGCTGGTGATACACCATCTGCGGCCCTTGAGCGTGTGGCGTAGCGCTACAGTAAATTATGGGCCTGTTGACACACAACTTTTTAATACTCTTCCACGTAGCCGATGGCTTAGGGTACGAACTAACAAAGTTATGCGCCTCGTCGACAATAACCAGATCGTGCGGAACTTGGTTCTTAGCCTTGCCGAACGTGGTTACTGTAAAATGCCCGTCGTGAGGGAGTTTAGCTAAAGTAGATTCCCAGCCTTCAACTGCTTTGCGCTTTGTGATAACTAGTATTGTTTTAGTGTAACGCCCAGCAGCGATAATAGCAGCAATAGTCTTACCTGTACGCTCCTCCCCTGCTAAGTAAGCAATACTGTACGCCTCAAGCTTAGCTCCTACAGCGTTAGCTAATTCATATTGGTGCGGGTAAGGTGTCATTTCTTTGAGTGCTCCAATTCGTGTTTGAGTAACCACTCTACGCTACGTGGCTTGTAATATTCTGCATCGTATAATAATACGTCTGGTTTAGTAGGCGCTGGTGGCTCAGGCTGGTGTAGCCTTGCCTCCACACCAACAATCGCAGTACCTAAAGCAATTGCACCATACGCGATAAGTCTCATGGTGAATACTCCTTCAGGTTATTACGTCTAACTAATTCTTGATGGATTAGATAGGAGTAGGACGTGGTTAATGGTACGTTAGAGCCTTTAAATACAAACCTACCTTCCGTCAGCGTGATTGTACCTACGCTAGTATTAAGGCCGCTATCTAACTTAACTAGGTAATTGTATACGCCTTCCCTCATGTCAATAAATTCCATGTTTACCCTTCAATATCATTGATACGTGGACAGTGCGTCAGATTCAGAGCTAATTAACCCGTTAATCTTTGCACACTCCCAGTATCCGGCCCACAACGTAAAAGTATTCCGGCCACTAAATTTGTATTCGCCGTTAGGCTCTCTGAGTTCGCTTACTGTTTTCATCCGGTTATCCTTGCGCAAATCATCAATGAAAATATAACAAGTCGTTCAAAGCGATTCGCTATCGCTCGCGTTTTAACTTTGGCGTTATGTTTCTAGTAAAAGCTCAACTTCTTTATCTATCGATCTGTCATTAATTGAATCGTTGTCAACTAGGAATCTCAACTGAGCCTCAAGAGCTTCAATCCTGTGAGCGGCTACCTTACCATTACATCCGCAACAATGGATATTCATTATAGATCCTTAACAGCGTGGCAAGGGTACACTGGGCAATACCGTGCATCGCATAAGTATTGATTTGGGTTAGGTCGCAATATTGTCTCAATCGGCGCTATATCTTTATGTACTAAGTCCAGCGTGTCTAAGATAATGTTGATACGGGCTTTAGCTTGCTCAATGTTGGGCATGAGAGTAAGAATCGACCCCTCAACACCAGACTTCTTGAGTACGACATTCTGGATCAGGTTGTGCTCAACAGTCTTGCCGTTTGCCTGAGCTAACATCTTATAGATGGACTGCTGCGTGGTGTGCGCCTGCGCTGAAGTTTTACGCTTGCCGGTCTTCAGATCCCCGATTGTGTTATCACTACGGTAATCTAAAGTACCGGCTACCTCACTCACCATAGGGTGATCGATAGGGATACTGAAGAACTCCTCCACCGCGTTAGGTATTTTTGTGAACGGTAGAATATCTTCTACAAACGACTCAGTGCCTTTGAATATCTCTACCGCTACTGTGCCTTCGGTCTCGTCCTTATCATAGCTAACACCGTCATGCGTCTGCTCTTTCCACGACTCCATTGCTGCATCGACAGCTGCTGGCACGTTCGAGTCTTTCTTACCTGAAGCCATGGCTTCAGTCCAGATATTCTCAGCCGCTGAGTGTATGGCTGTTCCCAGACATGCCCGACTGTTCGGTGTACCAGTCACTCCCTCAAGATGTTGAGAACCCCACTTGTAAGCACACGAGAAGAAACTATCCACCGATGAAGGCCGGATTCTAATTTTGTCGTTGTTAATCTTCATTTAACACCTGCCTGTAATGTGTGTGGTGTGTGGTGTGTGATAGGGTCTACCCAGCACTTGAAAGTACCTAGTGGTTCTCCATCTTTGAATTCAAAGCCTCTACTATTACCTAGTTCATCAATCGATGATATAGTGAGCTCGCTGTCAATGTCGTTTACATTACTTTCGATGTCGTCTATGAAGTTCCTAGCTCCTCTAGGAACTCTAGGAACTCTGCTGGACACGCGTTTAATATCTGTTCGTTTGCTCATAAGTGTAACTCCTGTGATTTAAATTACAGTATACAACAAATTTATTAAGTTACTTATACCGTTATGGAATATAGGAAGTCACCTTTCTCTATACCGCCCCAGTTATACCCTACACGCACTTCTACTGGCATAGGTAAATCTGAAATCTGGAAGCACTTTGACATCTCAGTCCACGCTTCCTGCATTGTGTCTGCTAACTGCTTAGCCACTGGTTCGTAAATAGCCGGATCGGACGGGCAATCCAGAATGTAGCTATCGTGGATAAAGTTTACAAGTTGTACATCTTCAGGCAGGTTCAAGTAATGCAGAGCTAACTTAGCTACCTCAGCACCAGCGCCTTGATTCTCAATATTTAGCTGATCTGTCATTAGCTTGCCGGTGTATGGACGACCTAGTGGGGTGTGTCCTAAGCGGCCCTTGCGCCATGCTGCAATACCGCGCTGCTGCCACGCCGCAATCTCACGCCATAAGCTTAGCCACCTAGCCTTAGCACGTTGGGTGTCTGCTCGTTTAGCCTGTGTACCCACACTCTTGAGCAGTATAGATATAATCATATCCACACCACCACCGTACAATAAGTTAAAGTTATAAGTCTTAGTGATTTGCCTGTGCTCTGGTGTCCAGTCGTCGCCGAAGATCATCTTAGCTACGAAGCCGTGCAGATCCGCACCTTCGCGGAACAGCTCAGCCATAAGCTCACAGTTCACAATAGCGCAGATTGTCCGCAGCTCAAGTTGCGCATAATCTGAGAACACAAGCACTCGTCCATTGTCAGGCGTGTAACCAAACACTCGCTTAAGCGCTCTCGGTATCTGCTGTAGGTTGTCATCACTGGATGTTAAGCGGCCTGACTTAGCTGAAGGCTTAAATTTACCTAGGACTCTAGGTTTGTCATACTTCTTGAGGAAGCTGAGTTGTTTCTTTAGTTTCTTTGTTTCGCGGATTTTAGCGGCTTCAGTGTTGCCATCCGCTATCATAGCAGCAAGTGCTAGATCATCAGATTCTGTACTGCCTAGATGTGCTCTAACCTGCTGCCACGAGTTAACATTAATCTTGACACCAATCTCTTCAATACGGGCTGTGTTAGCTACGGTCATTTCTGCTATGCGCTGCTGGTCTACTGGCATACCGTTCCATTGGAAGTCTAAGCATTTGCGTAGAACGTGCATATCTAATGAATAGCTAGGTGATTCCTGATTAACTAACTCCCACAATGCAGGCATGTGCTGCACGTCGATAGATGCGTACTGTAGTTGCTCCGGTGTCAGAATCTCGGCAGACCAGTCAGTCTTTTGAAGTTTCTTCTTATCTAAACCAGCCCTTATATATGGGTCGTAGCCTAGCAACGTTTCCAGCACGGCATCTAATGAGAATGCAGCGTTGCGAGGTAGTGCTATGCGGGATAGTAAGAATGTGCAATCCAGTCTGTTAGGTATCCAGCGTGTGCCGGTCTGTTGCTGGATTGTTGTTATGTCGTAGTGTGCGTTATGCCATACAGTGTGATGCTGGCCGATAAACATAGCTAACTCATGTGGATCGGGCCACCTTATAAGTACAGGTTCGTCCCAACCCTTCTGCATGAGCTGTAATAAGCTTATCTTACCGTAGAATCCGCACGTTTCTGTATCGCAGAACAAAGGCAGTTCTGGATCTGTTTGTACGTCCATTATTACTCCTGAGAATGGTGATAACCACCGTAAGTTTATGTGTTTATGCGTGTAAGTTAGGCACTGTAGCTGATATAGTACCACCGTTGGCCGTTACTTCAATACTAAAGAAATCTTTTATTGCTGCTTGGTTGTAATTACCTGACTCTGTGATAGTACCTACCAGCTCTAATTTATCAGGTTCGTCACCTTGCTTAATCAGCACTGTACCTGTTGATGACATCACAATAGTGAAGTCTGGTGCTATCTTACCACGATCCCTGAATACTGTCTCGCTTACTGTGCTTGTTGCTGCATCAATAATAATCATACTTGCTCCAATTCTACTTTAGTTAGTGCTACTTTAGTTAGTGCTACTTTAGTTAGTGCTGTTAGTCCGAAACCAGCGCCAAACGACATACTCGGGTCATTCATAATATCAACAGCGTTATCCCCTACCCACGCCTGCACGGTGCTTATGTCGCTAGTGCTAGGCGGCATACCACTGTACATAGCTAACGATCGGATCGTTGACCGCTCGGACAATGTATTCATTAGTACCAGCGTTGCGGCTGCCGTGAACCCGTCGAAAGTGGCTGGCGTACCGTCCCAGTCCATAGTTGTCATCGTATCTTGTGAGTAACCAACACATAGATAGTTGTTAGTTTTATCGTAAATAATGGACGCGATAACCTCGTCGCCTGCCGTGTTGTTATTGACAGAGCTGCTTGTCGTAGTGCCGTCCGTTGAATAAAGACCGTCAGCGCCTGCTGTCATATAAGCTAGTTTCGCCGAAGCGCCATCATAAAGATATTCAGCTGCACCGGAGTTTGTCCAATCGTCGTCAGGTGTGAATCCGAAAATAACCACGCCATTATCTGCATTGAACCATGTACTAAAATCAGAGATGTCCAATTTATCGGCGCTGCGTGTTACTGCAACTGTCGTTGTTTCGATTGGGGTTGTCGGCTGCGTGCCTTCCTCATTCTGAGCAAAATCGACAATAATCTCATCGCCACTTGTTACAATTCTAAACCCAATTGATGGGTTAGCTTGCGTTCGTGTCAGCTTCACTTCCGAGAATGTAGACGAGTTTATATCACCTGTTATCGCGGTGTATGTTGTGCCGCCATCGTCTGTGAATTCAATAACGCCCGTGCCAGTTTTCCGCTTGACTTGAAAGTGATTAGTGAATCCAGCAGACGCAATGGTGATAGCGTTGAATATCGTTCCGTTAGCTGCTGTTGCTGTCAGTGTCGAAGCGGCATTTGCTTTGCCATCTACACCCACTGCATCCAGCAATGGTGTTATATTTGTTGCTGCCCAGTTTGCGTGAGTTAAATCACGGCTTGGCCATAATGAGTTAGTGCGTTGTGGCTGTAGCTGAATCTGTGGAACTGGGGATACTGCCGTGCCTGCTGCTTCTGTTACTACATTGCCTGATACACTATTGCCATTCGTATCTGCGTAGTATTTAACACCGTCAACACCATAGCCGTAATTAATATCGATTAAATGCTCAGGTGGTGATTTATTGCTCCGCCCTGTCACAACAATAATCCCTACTTTAGTAACATCGATAACAATTGTCCCTGTTCCGTAGTTCCTAAGCCATACCCCTACTTTATGCGCCCCTAGAATCCTGCCGTCATCTGAGACTACGGTATAAACTGACGTTATCTTATCTTGCAGGTCGTTGAAACCTAGCCCAGTTGATCCACCAACTGGGTCTGAGAACGCAAGCCCAGTTGTGCTACCACTAACTAATTTTACTGATGCGTATGCTGCAACGAGAACATCAATAGAGAAAGTTTCTGTAGTTCTGTCATGTACCCCAGCGCCCGCCGGTAATGTTACTCGATAAGCCCCATCCCCGCTATCAACGACGGTCGCCCCCGTTCCGCTTTTAGTCCACAGCGTGACATCTTGCTTATCCCCCATGTAGTTATACTCACGTCGAGCGCCAGCACTAACGGTCTCATTGGGGAATGTCTCTACAAGCACACCTTCGTGATCGTAAAATGCACTAGGGGAAGTGTTGGTATTTGTAAGGCTAACGCCTGATGTGTGTTCAGCTAAATTTTTGAGGTGATACGAAGGTTTAAAAGCCACGGGTTACTCCGAAAGAGGCTGTAAATACACATAAATCTGAGTAACCTTTGGTGTAGTCAGCGACCAGATCAAGCGAGGGGTTTAACGCTACCCGAACACCACCGGAAGCCGTGACATTCTCGCTAAAGTTTTTCGTACCTGTCCTAGCACTGGCATAAATACCGAACCAATCTACAAAATCATAGCTAAAGTCAGCAGTGACACCACGATAAGCTGTAATGTCGTCCACATCTCGGTCATACTCTGATGTCTGAACTGGGGTAGCTAATTCAACCATCAGGACGGGCATGTAATACCGGATAACAGCACTATTTAAGAAGCGGGATATATTTCTGTTATCCTCTATCTCAAGAGTGTCAGTGTCACCTTCCCGATCTAAGTACTGCCCATCTTGCCCGTTAGATTCATGCTGAATACCAAACATGAAGTTATTAGCTCGCACTAATGCACCTAGCCTGTACATCTCTGGGGATACAGGGTCACTGTCCATATCACTGTGCATCAAGAACTTAGTCTGCATTTCAAACACAAATGCTGAGCTGTCATCAATGTTGATAAAGTATTGCACATCCCCACCGAACGTGTACGCATCCTCTCGTTCCGGTAGTTCCGTGATGTAATCCCGCGACATGCCTAGACTATAATCAGCCGAGCTTTCCGTGGGAACGCCTGCATAAGCAATAGTAATCATTGATAAAAGTAAAAGTAAAATGTAACGCATGGGTGGATCTCCTTGATAAGTACCGGTACTGGATAATATCACAGCCGTGTAAGTTTAATAACGTCGACGTTGGGCAGTAGCACACTGGCAGAATTTGCAAGGGCTTGCGCATTGCGGGATTTATTGATCTCAAGCAGAATGTTCTTCTCCAAAGCTTGCGCCGCTTCGTACTGCGTGGTGTCCAGCTTCGCAACGACCAACTTGTATGAGATTCTTACGTCGAAATCAATCGCCATAGGGTCTGTAACAGTGCGAACCTGCACTACTTTGAACTCTCTATCTGGGGTTTGCACGATAACCATGTCGCCTTCTTCGAGAGGTAACATAGTTTTGTACGTGTAAGTTTTGTCACCTGTGTAGGGTGCGAATACAGTCTCTACAAAGCGGAAGTCAGGGTTGTTAGCTAACAGTAAATTTACGTCGTTCATAACAGTATCCAATGTTTGTGAGAGCGGTTATTAATTTATAGGCGTGGTGTGCCTTTGCTCGCTACTGGCGCATCGTCGGTTGTGCCGTCGAAACCTTCATCACCAGACCAGCCGTCATCGTCATCACTGACACCAAAGCCGGAGTCTTGCGAGAATTCTACAAGCTTGAAGATCTGCACACGATCAAGGTACAACGTAACGCCAGCATCAACGATAGTCTTACCGTTAGGTGTGGTATTCTTGTAGATCCCCATCGCGCCAGCCACTGCGCCTATCGTGCCGTTACCAATCTTAATGCTGCCAAGCTGCACCTCGCGGTTCTTGCTGTTGTACACTTTAACAACTTTACCATCGCCGCTTGGATATGTCGTGCCGGTGTTAAACTGGAAGGTTAGCAGGCCATCTTCTTCGTAGATAGTTTTGCCGTTCTCGTCCTTCTCATCAGTTGCGGTTTTATGCGGGTAGTAGCCCATTGATTTTGGATCTTTCTTGAAGCCTTTGGGCTTGTTAGCTTCCCAAAACTTGTCCAACTTTGCTTGCAGCTCGGTAGCATCTTCAGGAACGAAGCTAACAACATATTTCATGTTGCCGGACATATTTTCTTTGCCCTCGCCTACAATGTTAACCCACTCTAAACTGCCTCTACCTGTCGTGATTTTTTCAGTGCTCATCTTACTCTCCTTTTACGATTAATTGAATGTTATCTAACGGTACTGCAACAAACGTATTATCTTTCAGCTGCAACACAACAGAATCTGCGAAGAATTGCACGATAGTACCAATGCCGAACTCTTTTTTACCCTGCTGAATTGCTTGCCCTGCGGCAAACGGCCAATATCTAACTTGCTTGTTCATGGTTATTATACTCCTTTGTGTGGTGGTTTGTTAGAACTTCTGGTTATATCAGACAACTTACACTCGATGCACTGCTGGTTATCAGTATGTACGCTTATCTCATTAGTTAATGTAACATGTGAGCATGTAGCACACACCCCTATCCGCAGATTACGAATCACGTCCGACACCCCTTCAGATACGCTAAACGCTCGCACAGGTGTCGTATCGATTACAAGTTGCGCGTAGCCTGCAATGTCCACCCATGAGTCAGCATAGTCCGCATCACCGTTCACAATCCTAGACACCTTATGTGCGATCATCTCTAAAGCTTCCCGCTCTACATCAAGCAATTTGTGCCACGTACGGCAATCGTGTAACGCACGTTTGCATTGTTGAGACATAGCCGCATTATCTGTGAAGCTACCATACGTGTTCCCACGCTCTTTAAGCACTTGTTGAATATCGTTATTGTTGTCTAATGTACTGGCGGGTAATATCTCCGCTAATGCGCTAGCGACTGAAACTATACCTGTCCAACCTCTATCGTCATCAAGCAGGATGTTGACGACAGCTCTATCTATAGCCGCTAGTGCGATTGAATGCTTACGGGGTACGGTGGCCCAGTATTTACTGCCCATTATTACACTAATTAGCATCTTTCTTTACCTCTTTAGCTACAGCGTCAGAAATTTTGACGGCTTTCTTTACAGGGAATAGCACGACATTCTTTGCATGTGCTGGTGTTTTCTTCAAGAACTCTATCAGTCCGTCGATTCTCTTGTTGTCGCTCATAGTTTAAACCTCTTATAATTACTGTCGAAAGGGCATAAAATATAGATGCAGTTACCCTCGAAATCACTAGTATTATCAGGGTGTTTACAGTGCTCAATAGTAACCTCCCAAAATTATCGCGTTGATATGTATAGTTAGGACAAGCTTTGCCACTAACAGGACAAGGAGGCTCTAGCCGTGTAGTTGTGTCGTTACCACTCTTCGCAGGTACTGGTGTTTTCTTCGAGAACTCTATCAGTCCGTCACTCATTATTTCCACTCCAAGTCGTAGTAATATGTTTTATCGCCCATTGACGATGTCGCTTTAATTTTTATTCCGGCTGTACGTATCGAATTGTTTAACGCTCGCATGTTGCCTTTGTAGTCTGTCATTATGTCGTACAGCTCTTCTAGTGCAGCTGAAGTTAAGCGCTTATTCTCTAATGCTGTAACTACTATAGCACAGTTGTGATCTTTAGCAAGGTTCTTTAGGTAATCTAACATACCATTCTTAAGCACGAACGCTATCCTTTGTGCAGCATACATGCTATCGGCTATCAGCTCTTGCTTACCTGCACTAGCTGGTGGCAGCTGGTAAGCACTGTTATGTAAGTCTGGCACTTCTGTAGCTAAGTAGTAACAGAAATCTACACTCTCTGCCATTATCGCATCATGTATTGCTGTCATGTCATGCACCCACTCCTGCTGTATAAGCACGTTCGGTGTTGATAGTAGCGCTATCCGTCGATCTCCGTCCTCAATCCCAAACGGGTTTGTGTTAGCTGTCATTATAAATGTGACATTATGTTTATGCTGATAGCCGTCATTCCGCATCTGCCGGATCTGTATGACTTGCTTGCCAGTGTAGGCTTTTAGTTTACCTAATGCTTCGTCTTTCTCTCGCATTGTGGTTAACTGGTTCCCGTACTCATCTAACTGTGCAAAGTAAGTATCTAACATCCACCCGTTAAACATCTCCAAGAACTCTTTAGTTGTTGGCTTAGCTACCTTACCCATTATCTGCTCTACCAGCTCTACAAATGTATCCTTACCAGAGCCGGACACGCCGAGGAAGTATAGCACTACGGGGCTGTAGTCGAATGTTGTCAGCTTGCGCTTCATAAACGACAGCAGATAGTCTTGCATCTTCTCTTCTGGCACTAGCGATCTGAGGAACTTCAGTGTGGTCTCTGGTCGTTTGTAGAGTGGCGCATACGGCGCTGGGTCGTCCAGTATAGCTAACTCTGGGGTTCTTATGAATGTGTTCAGTGACCGTGCGGTAGGGTCGTCACCAGCGTGAAAGCCGAACGGTTTATTTGGTTCTGACTGCACGTTAATTATCGGCATCGCAGACTTTACTTCTATCTTCTTAGGGAGTGAGTACACCACACTTTGTAAGTACGAGTAGAACTCGGAATCTCTGGCAAACGATTTTACGTGCTCATTTGCTGGGTCTACATAATAGTACATGGCACGGTGATCATCGAAGCCCAGCTCTATCGAAGATTGTCGCTTAGTGTGCATGATCATTCTGTGCGCTGCCCAGTCCTCGTCATACTGCCACAGCTGAATGCCGTCTACCGAAGCATTTCCGTGCAGCATAGGGTCAGCGATTGTCTTGTCTATGCGTGGCGCGTCCATCGGCTGCTTGAATAGTGTGTTAATGTCATGCAGTGCGCTAACGTACAGCGTGTGATCTATGCTCACATCTGCGCCCAGTATAGCGCTTACTTTGCTTAGATACTCAGACCCACGGCCTGCTGGTACGTTCTCTGGGTGTAGGAACCCTTGCTGTACATATTGCGGCTCTGTGCGGAAGTCTCGCGGAGTTATAATTTTAAATAACCCTGGCATGAATTTCTGCTCGTTTGTGAACTGCTTAACTAAAGGAGCTAAACACTGCGCCGTTAGTATGTTCTGTTTCTGTGCCGGTGCTAACTGTGGCGTGGGCGCTTTTAGTGTCTGTAGCAGTGCTTCGGTTGCCGGTGGCATAGGGCTTAGAGCAGGTAGCGTATCTGGGAACGGCTCTTTTGAAGTGTTGGCCGCCGTTGGCAGATATACAAAGCCGTTATTAGAGTAAAAGTCCAGCTCTATGTGGTCGTTCTTAATAATGAAATTATCTGGTAGCGCTGGTGTGTAGGCGTAAATAAATGTGCCGCCTTGCTTACCTTTGGACACAAACACAAATGAGTATGTAGGATCTAAAGCTCTGAATATTGTCAGCGAGTGGTCATTATCGCAGTCAATAGCCACTATGCCCGATAGCTCGCCCGTTAGTACGCCACCTATAGCCGTTGGGGTTGTGTTCTTGTTGTGGGTGTAGTGCTCTTTCCACTTCTGTGAGAAGTGGGGTATCGTCTTTGAGCCATCGGGCAGCCGTTCTAGTGTGCCTTTTAGCGGTACGGTATGCCAGTCCATGAACCGTTCCATTACATGGCTCTCCTTTTGTAGATTGCAGCCCTACTAATACCGTACTTGTTAGCTAACTCTGTAATTGTCAGTGTCTTGTCAGCGAGCAGATCAGCCCATCGCTCAGGCGATAGTCGGCGCTGCGGTATAGTCATCTTCATAGCGCTTCTGTAGTGGTAGACAGTGGTTATGGCGCAACCCGCTAGTCTCGCCACGTCTGCGGGTGGCATGTCTGAAGCTACCAGCTCTTTAATGAGCGATGGATACCCCAGTATCGACAATGTGCGTGATTCTGTGATATGGAACCGTTTAGCTAACTGAGTCAGTGATATATCGGTCGCGTTCCACATTGTTATAATGTCGCTGGTGTTCAGCACTGGCGTTTGTCGGGCCTTCTTTATATCTAGCATTGTGGTGTTGTAGCGCTTGGCTACCGCGTACCAGCCGCCTTCTGCTAGTTCCATCTCAGCTAGTGTGTGCGAGCAGAGTCGTTGTGGTGGGTTCGGTAGCGTGTTACGTACATGGCGTATAGTAGTTCTAAATGCGATAGCTAAGTCAACTACATCAGTTAAGCCAGCATTATAAGCGTCGATAATGTGCATAGAGTGACCCTTCAGGGTAAAGAAAAGGGAGACAAGCTCCCTTCGTGGTGGTGTACAGCCTACATTGTAGCTAACAGATCGTCAAGTTCCTCAAAACCGAAGCCTTCAGGCGCTGAATCAGTCTCAGTGAAGGGCTGGATGGCGACACGATCCGCTTCAATAGCTTCGAGACGGGCTGGCAGCTCTTCTGCGCTCATATCACCGGATGCGATAGAGGTTAGTAGCGCCTCCTTAGCCTTAGCTGCTGCATTCTGCTGTCGTGTCCACTTAGCTAATCCATCCTTACTCATACTGTTCAGGCCAGTAGGTGAGCTGGACTTAACGCCAAACTCTACAGCGCTCAGCGGGAACCACAGTTTGTGATAGAAGCAACGGATAGCAACAACTGTGCCAGCTTCGTCACGGTGGTAGACAGTCGCTTGATTGCGCTTAGCAGAGACGAGGGCAATCAGTTCAGGGAGGATAGTTTTTACTTTCTTTTCTGTGTTAGCTTCCAAAAAGTCTACTACAGGGACAAAAATTTTCTTGATTGACATAATGGTATTCCTTATTTAAGTAAGTGGTGGTGAGTAATAAGTTTAACATACTAACTATATATTTGCTAGTATATTATCGTCTCCGTAGATAACGGCAATTGCGGTTACATATTTCTTTGTTCTAGCGCCCATCATTTCACTATATGGGTGCGCCCAGAGGGTGATCTAACACTAATTAATGCCGCGTGCTCAGCGTAAAACCTGCCAGCACTGTCAAATTTTCCTGATGGGTGTACTTCTCTGGCTTTCAACTTCTCGAACACTGCTTACACTTTCAACTTGTCTGGCTGTACTAACAACTTTAAAAACTGTACTGCTTCGCGCCTAATAGAAGAATCAACAGAGTCTCTAACTACTCTGCGAGCTACCCCTATAGCTTTTCTTGTTGATATCTCTACGCCTACTTTTAGCCGTTCCTTTCTCATTACAGCGAGCAAACCAGAGCAGAAAGCAGCAATAATTACGTCATTTTTGACTACTTCGTACTCGTAAGTATTAGAACTTGTTCGTATATGCATGTGTCATCCTCTAGTGCTAGTTATAGGGTATTAAGGTTATTTAGTGGGTTAGTTAGTCAATCACATGTCAGCGTATTTACCCATAAAATCCAAAGGCTCTCTTAATTTTCATGACGTTTTTCTATTCCCAGACCCTATATACCCCTATTTTCAACAATAATTAAAATTCATAAGAGAGCCTTTGGATTTTGTTAGTAAATACGCTGTCATGCAGTTAGTTAGCCAATAGTACGCTAATTTGCCTATAAATCTTCGTCGAGGGCCACCTTATGACCAGTCGTCGGAGCATGTTTAGCTTGTTAGCACAGCTGCTACTGTTTAGCTCGGCAACGAATCTTTTACTGAATACTATGTGCTTCTGTCTGCCTGTTATGACATCCTCATATAGTTCATCTAGGCTCATAAATGTTCCACGACAAACGGATAATCATACTCTAAGTGCGCTATAATTACGTCGAGCTTACACTCTAAAAATAGGTGTGCATTGCGGACTAATTGCTCAAACGTGTGATAAGGCGTGTACCCGCTTATAGGGGTAGTGGCTTCTCCGCATCTCTCTATCACGTAGTTCCCTAGTGCGTGTTCTTGTATGAATCGCCTGATAGCTATCACATCTTCATTAGTGAAACTGCATACAATCACATCAGTAATAAAGTTGTACTCTTTAGGGCTTTGTACTTCCATATAGACTAAGTCAGTACCTAACTCATTATTCAGCTTATCTATATATCTATCTGCGTAGTCGTTAATCAGTGTCGAGTAGTCCTCACCGCTTTGCATGTTGTCTTCTATGATAGATTCATGGTAAGTCCTGTAAAATCCGCCGAAGTTTATCTTTACTGTATTCACGCTTTTGCCCTCACTCGTTCCAAAGTGCCTATCTCAAAATAGAAAGGCGCGGTTAGGCCACCTTTAACGGCCCTCCTGCGTTCTAATGTGTAACACTGTACGTTTGCCCTAGTGTGTGTATTGATGCTTGTCACGGCTGCTGCACCGGCCTTCTTAGGCACGTAGAAATTTGACATGGTGTCCCCGAAGAACTTCATTGTCTTCCTGTCAAACATAAAACTGTCCGGTTGCTTTAATTCGTGCATGTATTTCAGGTCTGATGCGGTTTTGATAATCATTTCAAATCTCCAGTGATTTTGGTACTTGGTAGCCGTTAAAGAGCTGTAGTAGCTTCACAGCCATGAAACGCCAATAGTTGCCTAGTATTGCGTCTTCCTGCTTTTCCGTCGCGTCACGGGGCAGTGAACCCCATTCAACGGCCAATTCAAGTATTTCGTGGTTCCAGTAAGCTATATCAGTGGCCAGTCCTTGCAGCCAGTCCGTCATAGCCGTTTGTGGCCCTACTTGGTTGACTCTCCACTGATACTCACTTGTGAATCTGTCTACGCAATACTTAATTGATTCGTTGATGTTCATTGGCCCATCGTCGTTCATGTCTGCCATTATGTTTAAAAGGTAAACTTTAACTTTTCGATCCTGTTCGCTTGATTTACTCATGATTAGCTATCCTTTGAAGTTGTAACTATTATAACAGATTGGTGTCACTTTGTGTTATACCGTGTGTTTATTAGCTTAGTCGAAAAGGTTATAAAGAGCGTGTGTCAAAGCCCAATCGTAACCGCTGGCAATGAATAGCATTTGCTCGTCAAACGTTGAATCATCGTCCAAAGCGCCCCACGCAAGCCCACGCGCCACGATCTGCACATTTGACGGGCTACCTAGTAGGTTTGTGTAGTTAATCCAGTTGTGAAGCCGTAGCGTGGACACATCAGTGTTCGGAAACTGAGCGCAGTACGTTTCAAACCTGCGTTTGATTGACGCAATCTCTACACTAGCCTGTGATGGATCTTTAGCTATCATAGTTAGTAGGTGTTGCTCTATAAGTTTGTGATTCATTGTTTCCGTCTCTTTGCTAAGTTGTTAAAGTAATTATAGCACACTGTGTCACTTTGTATAATACCTAGAAGTTATATAGGTATAACTATAAGTTACTAGACATGTGGTGAGAGTTGTGATAGTGAATGTGTCAAGCATGAATCGTGCCAAGAGGCGTTGTGGCACAGTTGTTGCTAGTGGTACGGAACTTGCTACTAAGCAGGAATCGTGCCAACTGTTAGGAGAGTGTCAAGAAGTTGACGAAAGAGGGCTAGGGGCAGGGCAGGTGTCAATTTTTTGACACACCCGGACACTTTAATTCGGGCGACAAATTTGTTACATATTAAATTTAATAAGAGTACTTTAATTCGGGCGACAGATTTGTTATATGCTGGATTAGGCGTTAACTAATAAATTGCGGTAGAACGTCACTTTGAGAAATCCAAAGAGTCCTATATTTAAGTTAGTACGTATTTATTATTATTAATTATATCAATATTATTAAGGGAGTCTTTGGATTTTAGATAGTTACACTGCAAACCCAGAAGAAGGTTTGCGGGGTTCTGGTAGGGCCATACTAGTAAGACCTGTTTCTTTGTGGTCAGTGGCTATCTGGCGTAACATATCAGCCCCGTGACTGTATTCGTCGTGTAGGTGGTCATCCTTCCACACTTTGAGCTTTGCGTCCCACTCTTTAGAGTAGTTATTAAAGCAGCGTATAAGATATGTACATTTAGGATCTATCATCATGTTAGGAATCATCCGCCGTACTGCTTCTCGACCGTCAGCCTTACTTATCTTAGCCATAGCGCGGCAGGTTGACCTTAGCTTCTTGCTCTTTACATATTCCCTGACTATAGTTAATCGGGTTCTGGCCAAGCCCCCTTGTGCTTTACCTCCGGCAGCTTGTCGAACCTTGACATCGTGAGGAAATACAAAGCTGCGTATAGGCCAGCCAAGCTCTATAGCTACATCTATATAGTATTCTAGGTCAAAGTTATTATTCCAATATTCGGCAACAATTCTGTACTTGCCTCTGTACCACTGCACCCAGCCCATTACGCAGTAGTCATGCACACCAATGTCGAAGTATATGTCTGTGTCTAGATTGGGATCGTACAAGTCACTAATGACACCGCCTTTACGCACACAGTCTTCATTGAATTTACGTGCGTAGTATGTGCCATCCTTGCTGACAGCGAAAGCTTCCTCTGGTGTAGCTGGGTACTCTTGATAAATATCGCCTGCAAGCTCTCTACGCTGAGCGATCCAGAAGTTACGCTGTTCCAGATTGATAACTCTGCCTGTCTTAATTTCAAGCTCGCTAAAATATGCTTTGGACTCGTTATCCTCAGACTGGAACACATCTAGCGTACAATCTGGATCGTACAGCCATGAGAGGAACACAGGGTAGAAATCTTTAGGGGCCATCTGCCCGCTCTCATGCGCTAGTACCGCGTTATCCCACATTTCAGAGAAATCATTACGCCCCTCAGCTGTAGACTCAATAATACCTGTATTTCCTTTAGCTAAGGTCTGTAGTGTGCCGGTCTTGGTCTCTTTAGCTCGCTGTGGGTTAGCGTTGGCAATCTTGCCGAATTCAGATATATGCAGTCTCTGTAGAGTGGCAGATCGGAACGACACACGCACAAACATTGTGCAGTTGTTACTAAACCCGTATTCTTTTGTGTTATCTTTAATTAGCTTAACTTTGGTGAAAGTTTTAACATCTTCGCTAAGGTTATCCCATAGAAACTTAACGCGCTCTAGTAATGTGGTAGCTTCATCAGTACCTTGAGCCATTAAACCAATGCTAAGGTGCTTACCGAAGATGCAGTCATCAAAGAAGGACACTAACCAGAAAGTAGAGATGCCTTGCTGTCTACTCTTAAGGACGATCACACGCGGGTGCTTCTTAGAGGCCACGTACACAATATGCTGTGACTTGTTCATTACAAACTTAACCGCATTACCATCCTTATTTACGATGGTGTATAGGTTGTTAAGTCGCCATAACTTAGAGCTTAGATACCGGCTCTCAAACGCAGCTTTAGATGTACCGGCGGGTGGAGGATTGTTGAAGTGATCGTACCCCAATGTGGGGTACATATCCTCAAACTCAGACTTAGTTAAGATCACAATTAGGTAGGCTCGTCTGTTAAGAAGTTGTTATATGCAGGGGCTGCATCGAAGTTGTTCTGGACATTTACACTTGTTGTATTCTTGTTGAAGAATGCCTGTTGTATCTTACATAGCGATTCAGTCAAGACTTCCAGCTCGGAAACGGTATCAGCACCTAACACTCGGTTTTTTATTCTTTCATTTATAGCTAAGGCTGTTACTTGACATTCCTCTTGCAACATTTGTGCTTTATCTACACTTTTCCTGAAGCTGCCGAGAGCGCCGGTAATGTCGAGGGTGTTTTCTTCTTCTATCTTAGCTATCACGCTATCAAGCACTGCTGAATCTACGTCCACTATTTCGTTAATGGTGTTACTCTGCCTAGCCGCTTCAAACTCTCTCTGCCACCGCAATACTGTAGAGTACGGAATATCAGGCAATGCAGCTGTTATTTGAGAGGGTGCGTCGCCTTTCATAAGCAGGCTGATAACACTAAACTTTTGCTTGTCGTTCTTCATTCCACTCCCTCAGCAGCTTAATGACTAACGCGCTAAAGTTCATGCCGTTATTTTCGCAGTGTTTCTTTACTTCTTCAACGACTATAGTATCGGAGGGACGCTTAGTTTTAGTGGAGAATGTGTATACTGACATGTGTCACCTTTAATAAGTTTAATAAAACTTTAACCTATTTCTTCCAATTTGTCCACTTGTTTGTTAAACTTGACACTCTTATATTGAGGATATCACAATGTCTACATTCGCAGAAGAAGTAACAGCTGCCGTAGCTAGCATGACACCTGATGCAGCTGGCAAATTACAACTACCAGAAGGTTTATCGGAAGGAGTGAAGTACGCGGCCAACGCCGAACGCAGAGTACGGGATAATCAGGCGGCATTTTCAAAATCTCGTGCAGAAGTAGCCACCCTAACAGCTGCAAACGCTAAACTAACGGAGAAATGGCAAGCGGACTTTGTAGCCACAATTCCTGAGACTGACGAGCTGCTAACGCTGAAGGCCAATGACCCTGACGCATGGAGAGCTAAGATTAACGAGCTAGAGCAGGCCCGAACCACTGAGTTTAGTGAGCAGACAGCCAATATCAACACCGAAGCAAAGCAAGTATCGGAATTGGAAGCCAGAACAGCAACATTAGCTACATTCTTGACCGATAACCCCGCTATTACAGAAGATATGATCGAGAACGATACCCCACCACGCATTTTAAAGCGGTTAGAGAAGGGTGAGATTAGCTTCGAAGGGTATTTAAGTGAGGTCGCCACATATTTGACGGCGGGTAAAACCTTAGCTACGTCAGATGCCCCTGCTGATGAGCCTAATCTGTCAAATGCGGGTGGTTCCAGTATACCTACGGCAACTGCGGTCGATTTAGATGCCGCTGCCTCATATAAAAACGAGACTTATTGATTTATATGTGCTAGTATAAATTATACGGTTCGTAACTAGCATTCCTCCGAGTTGAGAAGCCAGCGAAAAACAGTGTGCATCTAGAGCCACTGATTCGGTGTCCTCTCAACTCAATTTAAAGGAAAGGCTATGACTACCGCAGTAGTAGCACTCGATTCAGACCTTAAGCGCAAGAAGTGGATGCGTGAAGGTTTGATCCAAGCAGCATCCAAATCATTTTGGACACCTTATACGGGCAACTCAAAAGACTCTATCATATTTCAAACAAACAACACCAGCGCTTCCGAAGGGCATACAGTTGTTTTCGACTTTGATGGCAATCTATCCGGCAAAGCAATTAAAGGTAAAGACACTGCGTTCGGAAAAGGTGAGCAGAAGAAGAAATTCTCCGATAAAGTGACAGTTGAGCGTTATCGCTTAGTTGTTGACAATGGCGATCAGTTTGA
>JQIA01000093.1_pt1 | contig 38655 bp, 29 predicted proteins | sample 811431 | NCBI WGS metagenome assembly JQIA01 (sample SAMN02998118, study PRJNA258478) | marine sediment metagenome | biome: marine; feature: seafloor; material: sediment; isolation source: oil-polluted sediment collected from 3 locations (0.5 km, 0.7 km and 0.9 km)... | place: USA: Gulf of Mexico ...
AATCGCCATTAAATTCCGTGATCGTTCAATACCAAGCCGCATCGGTGCGGGTCCATAGAACGTATTAGAAGAGTTTTTGGGGCGCCATAGACCCTGTGGTGTGGCCACCTCAATTGGTGCATCAATAATGATTGTTGCTGGTGAATAGCCACTGTCCAGCGCAGAAGCGTAAACGAAAGGTTTAAAGGATGATCCAGGTTGACGCGTGGCCTGAGTCGCACGATTAAACACACTATACTGATATGAAAATCCGCCCTGCATTGCAATAACACGACCCGTGTTTGTATCCATAGCCATAAACCCACCTTGCAGTTCGGGAATTTGCCGTAACGACCAGTTTTCAAAAACGCCGTCTTTTTCGATAGCTTTGACATGGATGACATCGCCTACAGCCAGTATATCGCTCGGCTTTTTAGCTTTATTCAGGGTTTTTCCATCGCGCTTGCGCCGCCATGTCAGTTCCGACATCGGTAAAAAATGACCATCAGCATCTTCAGAGATATCTTCGATACCAACTTGAATATTTTTTTCGCCAACAACCAGAACCACAGCCACGTGCCAACCCTCAACATCACGTGCAATCTTGGCATTTGATAAAGCTGCGCGCCAAGATGCTTCACTTTCTAATAAAGTTGGATCAAGCGTCGTCGTTGGGCCGCGATACACACGTAAATTACGATCATATTTCTCTAAGCCGGTACGCAAAGCCAAGGCGGCCTCTTTTTGTAAAGCAGGGTCAACGGTTGCTCGAATGGCCAAGCCCCCTCCGAAAAATTCATCTTCGCCGAAACTGCCAGACAATTGGCGGCGGATTTCATCGGTAAAATAATCTCGTGGTGGGCGCGCGGCACGCAAAGACGTAAAATCTCCTGACTGCACTGTTTTTAATGGTTTTTCGGCCGCAATTTTATACTGTCTATCCGTGATATAGCCGTTACTAGACATTTGTCTTAATACATAGTTACGCCGTGAGATAGCCCGTTCCCGTTGGCGCACAGGGTGATATCTGCTGGGAGCTTTAGGCAGTGACGCCAGATAAGCGGCTTCTTCTAGGGTCACTTTGTCCAATACTTTACCAAAATAGGTTTCTGACGCTGCGGCAACACCGTATGAATTCTGCCCAAGAAAAATTTCATTTAAGTAAAGTTGTAAAATCTGTTCTTTATTCAAAGACCCTTCAAGACGCGACGCCAAGATCAGCTCTTTGACTTTACGTTCAACCGAACGATCCCCTGACAACAAAAAGTTTTTCATCACTTGTTGGGTAATAGTTGAAGCGCCGCGCAAACGCTTGCCGCGTGCAGCATCAATACCTGCTTTGATCATACCAAGCGGATCATACCCCTTGTGGTGATAGAAATTCTTATCCTCGGCACTGATAAACGCATATTTTACAACATCCGGAATTTCATCAATCGGTGTGTAAAGCCTGCGTTCCTGCGCAAACTCATCTATCACTTTACCTTCACTAGAATAAATTTTACTGATAGTTTTAGGTTCATAACTGGCAAGACGTGCATGATCTGGCAAATCATTGCCATACATGAAAAACACCGCACCCAGAATAAGAGCCACCAAAACCACACCAATGGTAATCCAGCTAAAAATCCAACCGAAAAATGATATTACTGTCCGCAGCACAAATTGCCCTTTCCTGACACACAACACTCTTATAATCCGCCCAACCTAGAAGGTCAAAATCACTTCTTGAAAATTCAGCCAAAATAGGCTCATTAGCATCACATAAGATAAGAAATATTCGGAAAATTGCAACTTATTGACGTAATAATTGCGCTTGCGCGGCATCTTCAACAGACCATGCATCTAGCGCTAAGATGATTCCCTTAATCACCTTATCGCGCCATTTGACGTTTAATAAATTGTTCAGATCACTTTCGTTCGACATAAAACCCAGTTCCACCAATATAGATGGAATATCTGGTGCTTTCAAAACACTAAAACCTGCATATAGATGCGGGCGTTTACGCAAACGTCCGATAGACTGGGCCACACCAGACACAACCATATTTGCCAATAAATCACTACGTGACCTGGTTTCAATTTGCGCCATTTCCATCAAAGCAGTTGCCACTGCATCTGAATTTTGGGATAAATCCCCCCCCGCCAGTAAATCTGTACGATCTTGGTGTGCAGCCAAATATGCTGAAGCTTCATTTGATGCTTTATCAGAAAGTGAATACACAGTTGTTCCCGTAGCCCAACCACTTTCCAATGCGTCGGCATGCAAAGATATAAACAAATCTGCTCCAAGTGCGCGCGCTTTTGAAATACGCCCTGGTAAGGACACAAAAGTATCGTCATCTCGCGTCAAATGAGCTTCATAACGTCCTGTTAATATTAAATTTTCTTTTAATTCTTTAGCAAACCTTAAAACCAGATTTTTTTCCTGTTGCCCCTTTTGACGAGCGCCAGAGTCTATACCACCATGCCCCGGATCCAGAACCACAATCAAAGGCCTATCACCGGTTTGACGTTTCTTTGCCGTAATAAAATCAAGTGGTTTAGGCAAGTCCCAACCAGCTTTTTCTCGTGGTCCTGACTGAGATTTGAAATCTTCCGGACTGGTTAGATTAAATTTCGCAACCAAAATGGCATCGCCTTTGCCCTGATTAGTACGCATTTCAACCTGATTTAAAACCATCGGCTCATTTAATTCCACCACCATACGCGACCAACCCGCCTGAAACGCCCCATACCGTAAATTTTTAGCTTTTTCGGTTTTTAGAGTTTTTTCCAAAGAAAACCCGGTCCAGTCAATTTCTTTAAAATCAAAAACGATGCGATCAGGTGCTGTAAGTGTAAAAATACGATATGGAATAGGTTGCGATAGCTGTAATGTTACTTCTAACTCACGGTAAGACAGATCTGCAATGCTGGATTTTACATTGTCAACACGCGCCAGCGCATGTAAATTCTGCGCCAGCGCATTATTTGCAGCGAAACACAGTATTATTCCAAACAGGTATACAATCTTCTTAACCACTGCCATGCCGATCATTTTAGGTCTTTTTCGCTCTTTATAACGTATGGTTTTAAAAAGGCGATTGTATTTCGTACCATCACCCCCTAATGATAGGGTATAGCAGGCTGAGATAATGCCGCTGATACAAGAGTTTCGTTGAATGAGACCAAGAAAACAGGCCAAGCCAAAGTTATCCTCTGATCCTTTCAACAGGCCGAATGGCCAAAGAATTGTCGTTTAATCCGATTAATATGGAAACGGCCCGAACTGAACGACCCTAAAGCTGGGTACGTTGGAGAAACCCCGCGATGCAACGCGTGTGGACAATATTGTTGGATTTTTGCGTCGGGTTATTGCCCGCGCCTTCCCGTGTTCCACCACTTATCGCCATAACATATAACGCCAATTTTCCTGCCCCTCCGGGGATGCGGGCCATTTCGCGTTCAGAGTATATAAAATGTCAAAGAAAATGCTTATCGATGCCACCCACCCAGAAGAAACACGTGTGGTTGTGGTTGAAGGAAACAAAGTCGACGAATTCGATTTTGAAAGTCTAAATAAACGCCAACTTGCCGGCAACATCTACCTTGCAAAGGTAACCCGTGTTGAACCGTCATTACAAGCGGCTTTCATTGATTACGGCGGTAACCGTCACGGCTTTCTGGCCTTTAATGAAATCCACCCAGATTATTACCAGATCCCGGTTGCAGACCGCGAACGTTTGCTGGCCGAAGAAGCCGAATATGCCAAAGCAAAGGCAGAAGAAGATGCCAAACGCGCGGAGCAACCCAAACGGGGGCGTCGCCGTAAAAAGAAACCGGCAGAGGCCGAAGCTGAAGGCACAGCATCGCAAAATGATGCAGTCATCGCTAGCGATATCGTCGATGATAATGTCATCGACATTGATAATACAGAGCCAGAATTAGTTGATGTACCCGAAGCTCAAGCCGCCGATGAGAAACCTGCTGAGATGCAACCCTCTGAAGTTGCCGAGCCAAAAGATACACCAGAAACTGAAGATACTGCTGAAGATACTTCTGATAACTCATCGACAGATGCAAAAGACAATGGTTCCGAAGATGATGCGGATACAGAACCAAAACCTGGCATCACCACAGTGGCCGATGACGACGTTTCAGAAGAAGTGCGCCCGCGCAAACCGCGTATGAAGCGCTATAAAATTCAAGAAGTTGTTAAAGTACGTCAAATCTTGCTGGTACAAGTTGTAAAAGAGGAGCGCGGAAACAAAGGTGCTGCCCTTACAACTTACTTATCCCTTGCTGGCCGCTATTGCGTTTTAATGCCAAATACTGCGCGCGGTGGCGGAATTTCCCGTAAAATCACGAATGCAGCAGATCGCAAGAAAATCAAAGCTATTGCCAATAAGTTGGTAGTATCTGAAGGGGCTGGCCTGATCATCCGCACAGCTGGTGCCAAACGTAATGAAGCCGATATTAACCGCGATTATGAATTCCTGTCCCGCCAATGGGAACAAATTCGCGAACTAACTCTGAGATCCATTGCCCCAACCCCGATCTATGAAGAAGGCAATCTGATCAAGCGATCAATCCGTGATCTTTATACCAGCGACATTGATGAAATTCATGTTGAAGGTGACGCGGGCTTTGAAGCTGCCAAAGAATACATGACAATGTTCATGCCGAACCGTGTGGACAAGGTTAAACAATATAAAGAACCAATGCCGTTGTTTTCACGTTATCAAGTGGAAAGCCATTTGGGGGCAATGTTCAATCCAACAGTTCAGCTGAAATCCGGCGGTTATCTGGTGATCGGCATTACTGAGGCACTTGTTGCAGTAGATGTAAACTCTGGCAAAGCCACTAAAGAAAGCTCGATTGAGAAAACTGCACTTAAAACCAATCTGGAAGCGGCCGAAGAAGTTGCTCGGCAAATGCGCCTGCGCGATTTGGCTGGCCTGATCGTGATCGATTTCATCGACATGGATGAACGGCGCAATAATACAGCCGTTGAAAAACGCCTGAAAGATAAACTGAAAACCGATCGTGCACGCATTCAAATAGGCCGCATATCAGGCTTTGGTTTGCTAGAGATGTCACGCCAGCGCTTACGCCCTGGTATGTTGGAAGCCACCACACAGCCCTGCCCGCATTGTCACGCCACAGGCCTGCTGCGCTCAGATGACAGCTTAGCTTTATCTATCTTGCGCGAATTGGAAGAAGAAGGCGTACGTAATCGTTCTGGTGAAGTGCTGGTCAAAGCACCGATTAATGTTACCAATTATCTGTTAAACGAAAAACGCGAACATATCACAACGATTGAAAGCCGTTATGGCCTTTCTGTTCGGATTGAAGCGGATGTCAGCTTAATCGGTACAGATTACTCGGTTGAGAAATTCAAGACTGCAACACGCTTTGTTCCGCAACCGGCGAATGCACCTATTTCCATGGAAACCGTTTCTATGGAAAACTTTGACGAGCCAGCTACTGAAAATAAACCGACAGAATCCAAACCAATAGAATCCAAGTCAACTGAAACTGACGAAGATAAACCAAAGAAAAGACGGCGGCGGCGTGGTGGGCGTGGACGTAACAAGTCAAACCAAAATACAAACGAAACAACGCAAAACGAAGCGCCACAAGACGTGGCCAAAGAAACTTCTGCTGAAGCTGATAAACCTTCTGATCCCGAAGTTGAAAAAATCGACACCCCGGTAGCAGACAGTGTGGTAGAAAAAACTGTAGAGACGGGTCAGCTGGAAGCTGAAAAATCAAAAACTGAAAAGCCCAAACGCAAAAGGGCGCCTCGTAAACCTGCAGCTAAGAAAACCACGCAACCGGCTGAAATAACTGAAGATACTATAGTTATAGACGAACCAGTAAGCCCCCTAGTAACAGAGGACGTCACAGTAGAAGCACCTGTTAAAGAAACAAAGAAGAAACCCGCAAAGGCTAAAGCTAAAGCTAAACCTAAGACAGCTGCAAAAAAGCCAAAAACAAAGTCAGAACCTGTTACAGAGACAGCAGCCGCGGTACATGAAGTCACGGCAACACCAGAGCCCGCTCTAGCAGTTGAGCCTATTGCAGAGGTTATTATTGTGGAAAAACCCAAACCCAAACGCCGGGGTTGGTGGTCTCGCGGCTAAAATCCGCTCACATTTAAGACAAAAGCGCGCCTAAACCTTGTGTTTGGCGCGCTTTTGTCTTCCTATCATATTCATGTTAAGAATTTTGAAGCTCTGCCTACAGGCAATATCTTTTTTACTTATTACCACCTCTTTTGCACATGCTCAGGGGTTGATCCGCGACTCTGAAATTGAACGTACTTTGCGTTTAATCGCAGCACCAGTTGCAAAAGCCGCAGGCGTTGGGCGCGTTAACATTTACATCATTAACAGCCACAGCCTCAATGCATTTACCACAGGTGGCAATAACATTTTCATCAACACAGGCCTGATTCGCCAGATGAAGAGTGTTGAAATGCTACAATCTGTTATTGCCCATGAAATTGGTCATATCACTGGCGGCCATATCACCCAAAGAATTACTAACATTGGCAATACCAGAACCGCTGTCGGGCTTGGGGCAGTTTTGGGTATTTTAACCGCTGCTGCAGGGGGCGGCAAAGGCGCCATTGGTGTTGCGGCCGCAACTCAATCCGTTGCCCAACGTAATTTCCTTGCATTCTCACGTGGGCAAGAAAGTGCGGCTGACCAATCAGGCGTACGTTATATGGCACGTGCTGGCATCAACCCGTCTGCGGCAATAGATGTTCTGAATATCTTTCGTGGACAAGAAGCTTTAAGTGTCGGTCGCCAAGATGCTTATGCCATCACCCACCCGCTAAGCTCGCAACGTATTTCAGATTTGCGCACTTTTGTTGCAGCCTATAAAGGCCGCCCTACAACACAATCCCCTAACATAGATTATTGGTATGCCCGCTCACGGGCAAAATTCGATGGTTTTATCGGCAGCCCCAAAGGGGCTTTGCGCAAATTGAACCGGTCTGACAAAGGCGAGATTGCCACCCTGACCCGTGCCATTGCATATCACCGCCTGCCAAATAAAAATAAATCGCTAAAAGCCATAAAGCGTTTAATTTCGATGCGCCCGAAAGATGCATATTATCAAGAACTATATGGGCAAATATTGCTGGAGAACGGTAACTCATCAGGGGCCGCAACCGCTTATAAAGAGGCCGTGCGCATGGCTCCTAAGGACCCACAGATACTGGCTGGTCTGGGGCGGGCGCAATTGGCTAAAAAATCGGGATATTCAGCCAAAAACGCCTTAAGCACATTAAAGAGATCTTACGCACGAGACCCGCGCAATGGTCGTATGTTGCGTGATTTAGGCGTCGCATATGCAAAAACCGGCAATCCGGGCATGGCTTCAGTAACAACTGCAGAGCGATATGCACTTGCATCTAACTTCAAACAAGCCCAAATACATGCCAGACGTGCAGTTGGATTATTGCCTGAGGGAACAATAGGTTGGCGTAAAGCCGCAGATATTCTAGCAATTGCAGAGCGTCTAAACAAAAGTAAAAAGAAAAGGTAACACCATGTTCACCCCCCTTAAAGCCGCGCTTTTTTTTGGATTGTTAGCAACCAGCCCACCTGCCCTTGCGTTGGATTTAAATGCCTTGGACACGCAAGAAAAAGAACAGTTTGGCCAACAAGTTCGCGAATATCTTCTTGAAAACCCCGATATCATAATGGAAGTTTTCAGCATCCTAGAGCAACGCCAACAAGAGGCTGAGCTTGAACAAGATCATTTAATAATCGCATCAAACTTACCGGAAATTCAAAATGACGGTTTTTCATGGGTAGGTGGAAATCCGGACGGCGATGTAACGTTAGTCGAATTTCTGGATTATAAATGCGGATTTTGCCGCAAAGCTCATAAAGAGGTAGCCAACCTTGTTAAAACCGATGGAAATATTCGGTTGGTGGTTAAAGAATATCCAATTCTAGGCGAAGATTCCTTTGCCCTATCACAAGCGGCGGTCGCCACTTTGCAAAGCTTGGGCCCTGATGCTTATAAAAAAATGTATAACATTTTCATTCAACATAATGGCCCAATTAATGAACAAGTGATCACATTTCTTGCAAACCAAGTAGACTTAGATGGTCAAGCTATCATAGCTCAAATGGAAAAAGCCTCGGTCTTGGAACATATTCAGCGCACCCGTACACTAGGCGAAACATTAAATATCACCGGCACTCCTACTTTCATTTTCAACGATCAAATCATACGCGGTTATGTGCCTGAAACGGTAATGAAAGATATTGTTGCAGAGTTGCGCCGCCAAACGCAGTAGAAAACATCTGTTCATACACAAGAATGCTTTAACCCTGCGCCCAGACACTGTATATATATAATAATGCCCGTGTTGGGTGGATAACTGCTGAGGCTTATATGACCAAAAAAGATCAAGATACGGACGTAGAATTCATTCAGGCTTTGGCTGAATTATTGCGTGAGAACGACCTAACAGAACTGCAAGTAAAACGCGATTACGGCGATGATAAATGCTTGAATGTACGTGTGTCGCGCCAAACGCTTATTGCAACACCTCAGACTGTGATTGCAGCACCTACCGCAATTGCCGCCCCGAGCATTGCAAATGAAGCACCGCCCCAAGCACTGGTTGAAGACCCTTCACAACATCCCGGCGCAGTGACCTCCCCTATGGTCGGCACGGTTTATTTATCTGCAGAACCCGGTGTTGCGCCGTTTATAACAGTTGGGTCCAGTATTACTGAAGGTCAGACACTGCTCATCGTGGAAGCTATGAAAACGATGAACCAGATACCGGCTCCAAAATCAGGTAAAGTCACCCGTATTCTGGTCGATGACGGCGCACCTGTTGAATTTGGTTCCCCCCTTGTCATCATCGAATAATCGCTCAGTTTAAAGGAGCAACCCCTATGTTTTCTAAGGTCTTGATTGCAAATCGTGGCGAAATCGCGTTACGTATTATACGCGCCTGTAAAGAGTTGGGTGTTGCAACTGTTGCTGTGCACTCAACAGCTGATACTGATGCTATGCATGTACGCATGGCTGATGAAAGCGTTTGCATTGGCCCGCCTGCTAGCAAAGATAGTTATCTGTCTGTTCCGGCAATTATCTCGGCATGTGAAATCACTGGTGCAGAAGCAATTCATCCAGGATACGGTTTCCTATCTGAGAATGCAGAATTCGTGCAAATTGTTGAAGATCATGGGTTGAAGTTCATCGGCCCGAGTGCGGCTCACATTCGTATGATGGGTGATAAAATTACCGCGAAAAAAACTATGATCGATCTTGGTGTACCTTGTGTTCCGGGGTCTGAAGGCGGTGTCGCAAATCTTGATGAAGCCCATAAAATTGCGGATTCAATGGGCTTTCCTGTAATTATCAAGGCCACAGCAGGCGGTGGTGGGCGCGGTATGAAAGTCGCTAAAACCAAAGATGATTTAGACGTAGCATTTGGTACAGCTCGATCAGAGGCCAAGTCTGTATTTGGTAATGATGAAGTTTATATCGAAAAATACCTAACCCTACCGCGCCATATTGAGGTACAGGTGTTTGGTGATGGCCATGGGCGTGCCGTGCATCTAGGCGAACGCGACTGTTCCTTACAACGCCGCCACCAAAAAGTATTTGAAGAGGCCCCTGGCCCCTGTATCACCCCAGAAATCCGTGCACAAATCGGAAAAACCTGCGCTGATGCGGTTGCAGCTATAGGCTACGAAGGGGCTGGCACCATCGAGTTTTTATATGAACGCGATGAGTTTTTCTTCATTGAAATGAACACCCGCTTGCAAGTTGAACATCCAGTGACAGAAGCTATCTTTGGTGTTGATTTGGTCAAACAGCAATTACGCGTCGCTGCAGGTGAAGAAATGACCCTGCACCAAGATGAGTTATCAATCAAAGGGCACGCTATAGAAGTTCGAATTTGTGCGGAAAAACTGCCTAATTTCAGCCCATGCCCCGGTAAAATCACGACATATCATGCCCCTGGTGGATTAGGTGTACGCATGGACTCTGCATTATACGATGGTTATTCAATTCCACCTTATTATGACAGCCTCATCGGTAAATTGATCGTCACAGGTCGGGATCGTCAAGGCGCATTAGCGCGCCTGAAACGTGCTTTGCAAGAATTGGTTATTGATGGCGTTGACACCACCACCCCGTTATTCCACGCATTATTACAGGAAGATGCGGTTCTTACAGGGAATTATGATATCCACTGGCTGGAAAAGTGGTTAGAAGTCCATACATTTGAATAGAGCTGCGGAAATGACTGCTGCTTTACCCCCCCAAATCACTCCAGAACTTCTGTTGCACGCTTATGCATCAGGCGTATTTCCCATGTCCGACAGTGCAGATGATCCGGAAATCTACTGGGTTGACCCGCAACAACGCGGTGTCTTTCCTCTTGATAAGTTCCATGTCTCACATCGTCTTGCACGGCGAATTAAGCAAGCTAGATATACAATCACTGTAAACCAGTGTTTTGGCGCTGTGGTTAATGCATGTGCAGATCGTACAACTACATGGATCAACGCAGAAATATCTGGTTTATACAATGAACTTCACAATTTGGGTTTTGCACACTCTATCGAGGTAATGGATGCTGATCAATTAGTAGGCGGTGTTTACGGTGTCACTTTAAATGGTGCATTCTTTGGGGAAAGCATGTTTTCCAAGCGTAAAGACACATCAAAAATCGCACTGACATATTTAATGGCACGTTTAAACTTTGGTAATTTTCATTTGTTCGACACTCAGTTTTTAACCGCTCATCTGCAAAGTTTGGGGGCGGTTGAAGTGCCGCGGGCGCATTACCGGGATAAGTTGGAACAAGCCCTGTTAATAGAAGCTGACTTTTTAAAGCTACCCGATATAACTCAGCCTTCTGAAATTTTACACCTTAGCAGCCATACATCATAACGCGGGTGCTCTAAAGCAGATAAGGCTGGGCTAGAAGCAATCATCCAGGCATCAAATCGTGGTTGATCCTCACGGATATCGTGAATGGTTAGATAAGCAAAGGCATCACTATTAGGGTTGTCTTTAGGGTAACGGCATTCTTTAACTGTAATTTTCAGGCGTTCATATAATTGAGTCTGCCCAATTTCAATGATCAAGTCCTTGACCACACCGGTTAAAGTATCAAGCGTACGTATTTCTGCGGCATTGCTTTTTTCTGTTTCAACCTGATTTTGTGCAAAAACAGGTAGCGTAATAAGAACGCATACAAGAATAGCAAAACCACGTTTCATTCTTTGCCTGACACGAACTTCATCAGTAAGGTAATAAAGCTGATACTGCCTTGAGTATCTTCAATCTCGCCGCCATCTTCCACAGAAAACTCAGACGCGCCGGGTATGATCTCAATAAAGTTACCCCCCAGTAAACCTTCAGATGTTACGGCAATTGCACTATCGTCAGGTATTTGAACAGTATCTTTAATGGCCACGGTTAATTCAGCGCGAAAGGTGTTCGAACTCAATTCCATCTCGGTTACAGAACCGATCTTGACCCCAGCCATGCGCACATCAGTTCCAAGGGCAATGCCTTCAGCACTACGAAAGCTTGCGCTTATATCATAGGTGTCATTTGGCCCTGAAATGCCTACCACGTTGGATGCATAATATAGAAAGCCAGTAGCAGCTATAACGACTAAGGCACCTATCGCGGTTTCAATGGGGTTATTTTTCATTATAAAACCTATTCAGGCTGCCAGGCATCGTAATCATTGCGATCCGCTGGTTTTATCGAGCGAACGCTGCCCGCAGGCGCATAAGCTGCCGCTGTACCCGTCAGGTTTTCCTGATGCGGTTTTTCCCATGTCTTATGGATCAATGGTCTTTTTGTGGGGGGCTCTTTAAATGTATGATGTAACCAGCCATGCCAGTCAGCTGAGACCCGGCTAGCTTCGACATAACCGTTAAAAATGACCCAGCGGCGTTTGCCGTCACGGGTTTCATAAAACACATTACCCGCATCGTCTTCGCCCACACGCACACCTTTGCGCCATGTGTAAAATTGCGTATTCATGGTTTGCCCATGCCACCACGTGAAAAGTCGTTTGATGAAATTCATGCCGTTAGCCTTGATTGTTGTTACAACATATATGCCCAATTTCTAAAGCAACGTCTAGAGCATCATACGTTTAATCTGAAACACGGACTGAACGTATGACGCATAAATCTAAACCTGTAAGGTTTAAATTTAATTGTATAGTATCGAGTATCTTTAGATCAGGAGGCGGATGCGCTTTCATCAGAAGATGTTACATCACTGTAAACGATCAAAGGTTCGGCTTCGCCACGTGCAGCTTCTTCATTGACCACAACTTCGGTCACATTTTCCAAACTGGGCAATTCAAACATCGTGTTTAAAAGGATGTCTTCCAGAATTGACCGCAAACCACGCGCACCAGTTTTACGTTCAATAGCACGATCGGCAATCGTCCGCAGCGATTCATCAGTAAATGTTAATTTTGCGTCTTCTAACTCAAACAACTTTTGATACTGTTTCACCAATGCATTCTTTGGTTGTGATAGAATTGTTACAAGCGCGTCTTCATCTAAGTCGGTCAACGTTGCAATAACAGGCAAACGGCCAACAAACTCAGGGATCAGTCCGAATTTTAACAGATCTTCTGGTTCCAAATCTTCAAAAACCTCACCGACGCCACGATTATCTTCATCTTTAACATCCGCGCCGAAACCGATAGCAGAACCTTTGCCACGCTGTGATATAATCCGATCAAGACCGGCAAATGCCCCGCCGCAAATAAACAGAATGTTTGTGGTATCGACTTGCAAGAATTCCTGCTGTGGATGTTTGCGCCCGCCCTGCGGCGGCACACTGGCAACAGTGCCTTCCATGATTTTCAGTAAAGCTTGTTGCACACCTTCACCTGATACATCGCGTGTAATTGAAGGGTTGTCAGATTTACGAGTAATTTTATCGACTTCATCAATATAAACGATACCGCGTTGTGCGCGTTCCACATTATATTCAGATGCTTGCAATAATTTCAGGATGATGTTTTCAACATCTTCGCCCACATAACCTGCTTCAGTCAGTGTCGTTGCATCGGCCATGGTAAAAGGTACATCAAGAATACGTGCCAGTGTTTGAGCCAACAGTGTTTTACCACAGCCAGTAGGCCCGATAAGCATAATATTGGATTTTGCCAGTTCAATTTCAGAGTTGGCATCCGAGTGATTAAGACGCTTATAGTGGTTATGAACAGCTACAGATAAAACTTTCTTAGCCATGGTCTGCCCGATAACATAATCATCCAGAACATTACAAATCTCTTGTGGTGCAGGCACGCCTTCTGAAGTTGTCAGCTTAGACGATTTTGCTTCTTCGCGGATAATATCCATGCAAAGTTCAACACATTCATCACAGATGAAAACAGTTGGGCCAGCAATCAGTTTACGCACTTCATGTTGGCTTTTACCACAAAATGAACAGTAGAGCGTGTTCTTCGACTCACCGTTATCAGATTCTGCCATGTTATACTCCGCTTATTCTTTTTACATAGGCATCAGCCTTGCTTCGGCCAGCCTTATATTTCACCGACATTATGGCAGTTTTTCACACTGCACAATGCCCTTAATCCATACTCAAATGCTCTAAAGCATTTTCAAATCAGATAAGAAACCTCATTAGGAGATTGCTTAATCTGCATCTTCGCTTGTACGCTGCTGCACAATCTCATCGATCAAGCCCCAATCTTTAGCGTCTTCAGCTGTCATGAAATTATCCCGATCCAGGGCATTTTCTACGGTTTTCAATTTTTGATTGCAGTGTTTAACGTAGATATTGTTCAACCGATCTTTCAATTCCAGAATTTCCTTGGCGTGCAGCGCAATATCAGATGCCTGCCCCTGAAATCCACCTGAAGGTTGGTGCACCATGATGCGTGAGTTCGGCAAAGTGAACCGCATGCCTTTTTCGCCTGCTGCCAGCAGCAAAGACCCCATAGAGGCCGCTTGTCCGATACAGAGTGTCGAAACTTTCGGGCGGATATACTGCATGGTGTCGTAAATGGCCAAACCAGATGTAACAACGCCACCAGGGCTATTGATGTACATTGCAATATCTTTTTTCGGATTCTCCGCTTCTAAAAATAGCAATTGCGCCACAATCAATGTCGACATGCCGTCATGAACGGGGCCAGATACAAAAATAATGCGTTCTTTTAGCAGGCGCGAGAAAATATCATAAGCGCGTTCGCCCCGCGAAGTTTGCTCCACGACCATGGGAACAAGGGTATTCATATAAACGTCTAAAGGATCTCTCATCATCTCGCCTGTATTAAATGTGTCATGCTTATCGCATAGAAGTCTAACCAAAACATTAGTCCCGTGTGTGAAAAGTGGCAAGAGCCGATAGCCACAGTTTTCCTATGATCACCTATTTTTTCGCATCTTTGTGTTCCAGCTAAAATACCTCAGCCTTGGGTTGCAGAAATATCACGCATTTAATTTCACGAATTAATAACGCTAGGTCACATTTGACTGAAAGCCACATTGTTTACTAGGGTTTGCTTAGGGAATGAATATTTTATGAGGGAGCATCTCAAGATGGCAATCAAAACACTTACCACAGTTACGGCTGTGTTAGCCGCCGGCACAAGTGCCGCATTCGCGGCAGGGCTAGATCGATCAACATTTAGTTCAAGCATTCTGTTTCAAGAAGGCACATACGCAGAAATTGCAGGCGGGCTGACAACGCCGGATACCAGACTGGCAGCACTTCCGTTTGACTCTGCTGCCGATAATTTTAACACGATTAAATTAGGGTTCAAAACCGACCTGACAGATAAAATCGCTGTTGCAATCGCTTATACAAACCAACCTGTCGGGGCGGATATTAACTATAAGAACATCGGCATTCCATTATCTGGTGTTGTGAATGGTCAACGTATTGACTTGCTGGGAAAATATCAATTTACAAAACGCTTTAGCGTTTATGGCGGTGTTCGTTATCAATATTTGAATGGTGCAGTTGATCTAACGGCAGTTGCAGGGCCAAACCTATCTGTGGATGGCGATTCTGAATATGGCTATATCGGTGGCCTCGCATATGAAATACCAGACATTAAACTTCGCGTCGCGTTAAGCTTTGAGTCTAGCATTGATTACTCATTAAACACGCGCCTTTTTGGCACCGCGGTATCACTTGGGACAACCACAGCCTCGACACCTGACGCCTGGACATTGGAATTTCAATCTGGTGTGGCACCAAACACACTTGTGTTTGGCAGTATTCGCTATGCAGATTGGGAAGCGGCACAAATTACAGTTCTGGGCACACAAATCACCAGCTTTTCAAACGAAGCACGTTATGACTTAGGCGTTGCCTACCGTTTTAATGAAAAGTTCGTTGGCTTTACATCTCTTGGCTATGAAGCCCCTACTGAAACACCACAAAGTGCATTTGGCCCAACTGATGGCCAGTTTGACATAACATTCGGCGGACAAGCTTCATTGACTGAAAGTGTTAAACTCGCGGCAAGCTTGACCTATTCACGCCGCGGCGACACAGTCACCGCACTGGGCCCTTTTAATGATAGCAACGTTTATACTTTCGGTGTGAAGCTTTCTAAAAACTTCTAGTCCAAGAACCACATTGTTTAAAAGGCCGCTCTATATGGGCGGCCTTTTTCGTGAATCATGCAACTTTATATCCAACATTAAAAAAGGCGCCGCAACGGGCGCCTTTCTAAAACACATAAGCGTGTTGATTTATGCTTCGTCCAATGCCTCAACAGCTTTTCGAAGATCATCTTTGGAAACTTCTTTTTCCGTGGTAGCGGCTAGTTCCATAATGTGGTCGACCACTTTATCTTCAAACAAAGGCGCACGCAATTGTTGCAAAGCGTTTTGATCTTTTTGAACGTATTCAAAGAACTCACGCTCTTGACCGGGATATTGTTGAGCTTGCTGCATCACGGCCTGCTGCATCTCTGCATCGGTAATTGTGACTTCTTGAACCGAACCAACTTCTGCCAGCAATAGGCCCAAACGCACACGGCGTGTGGCCAATTTGTTATGCTCATCTGTTGGCGTAATTTCTGGGTGATCATGCCCTTGAACATCAGGGTTTTCTTCATGCCATAGTTGGTGCGCTATTTGACCGGCTTCAGTTTCAACCAAGCTTGGCGGCAATTCAAAATCTACCAGCTTATCCAGCTCATCCATCAATTGACGCTTTGTAATCATACGGGTTGCGCCTGCATATTCAGACTTCAACCGATCCGTCACTTGCACTTTTAGATCATCTAAGCTTTCCGCGCCGAACTTTTTAGCTAACTCATCATCGATGACCGCATCAACAGCCCCTTTAACAGCATTCACAGTACAGTCGAAAACAGCATCTTTACCAGCCAGATTCTCTGCACCGTATTCGTCAGGGAATTTTACTTTAACTTCAACTTCGTCACCAGCTTTGGCGCCAACCAATTGTTCTTCAAAGCCCGGAATAAAGCTGTTTGAACCCAGGACCAGTGGATAATCGTCGCCTTTACCACCGTCAAAAGCTTCACCGTCAACCTTACCTAAAAAGTTGATTACAACTTGATCACCATCTTTGGCTTTAGAGCCTTTTTTCTTGTCTTCGTAATTGGTAGCGGATTTTGCTAGGTTTTCTAACGCCTCATCCACATCCGCATCTTCAATCTTAGCAATCAGTTTTTCCAACTTCAGCTTGGTAAAATCTGTTTCCGGAATGGCTGGCAAACATTCATATGTCAAAGCCACTTCAATATCGTCGCCCTCTTTCCAGTCTTCCTTAGTCATCTTGATGTCGGGCTGGCCTGCAGGTTTATCACCAGATTTTTCAAAGTGACCGCTGACCGCACCATCAACAGTTTCTTGCAATGCTTCGCCCATAACAGATGGGCCAAATTGTTTACGCAACATTGGCAATGGTACTTTACCTTTACGAAACCCTTTAATCTCAACGGTTGGTTGCGCTTCTTTTAGCTTTGCAACTACTTTATCTTCCAGCTCTTGCGCTGTGATCGTTACGGCGTAAGCCCGTTTCAGACCTTCGTTCAGGGTTTCAGTAACCTGCATTATGGCGTCCTTTTTAAGTTCATGGGATGAAAGCACACGCAAACACCCCTTATATAGGTAAAAACTAGCGCCCTTCTAAGGCCTGTTTGGGGGCAGTGCAAGGGCGTTTTAACGCAATAATACATGGGGTTTATTCTATAATCGTAAACCCTGCAGTTACAGGATGATGATCGGTATGTTCAAACTCTAGGTCATGGGTTTTTAAGGTGGTAATCTTGACATTGGGTGAAATCATAAACCCATCCACAATCGTCGTGAAATTACACCCTTTTACATAAGGTTTATTTAACGATCTCAGGCTTGCGGTATCGTCATCTGCACCAACCATCCAGCCCGCAGGCAACATATCATGCGGAAAATCATAAACCTTAAACAGATCATCTTTGCAGCCTCTGTGAGGAAAGACAGCCGGTAACAACCGCATATTCCAATCACCACCAATCACCACATGATTTCCAGCCCGGTATTCATTTTGCGCATAAGCCAGCAAGGTTGCTAACTGGTTTTGACGCGCCGTATCATCAAACGCAGATAAATGAATGTTGACCACCACCCAGTCACCCTGCCCAGAACGCGGATATCTTTGTATCACACCACCATAGTACTTTTTCAAAAAACCATAATAATACAAAGGGTCTTGCGGTGTACTTAATGCAATTGTTGTAGATGGTTTCAACTTTGAAAAAGTTGAAACTCCATGCTCTATCTTAAAAGGTTTAACCATAAGAAAAGTTCTAAAATCTGCCCAAAAACACCACGCATACTGCTTTAATCGTGCGGCAATTACCCCATGCACATCGACCCCGCGCGTCATAAAACTAACCCGTGCATCTTCTTGCAAAAGCATTACATCTGACTGCAAGGCTGCCAATTGGTCAGCAATCGCATCAGCCGCGGTTCTTATATCTCTTTGCGACAATGCCCGCATGTTTTGCCCGCCATCAACAAACAAATCCGCTTTTGCCCCAAGGGCGGCAAAGCCGATATTCCATATGGTAACAGTAATCTCATCACTTGCTTCAAGGCAGGCTTGATCATTAACAACTGCAAGCCGTCCCTTTTGTGGGCGGCTCCAACGGTTGATTAAAAACCACAGTCCAGTCAGAAAAGTCAGAAATATCAAGGTAATAAACATCTAAGTTCCCTATTATATATCTTTATATATAGGGAAATGTGGTACGGGTGAAGGGACTTGAACCCCCACGCCTCGCGGCGCCAGAACCTAAATCTGGTGCGTCTACCAATTCCGCCACACCCGCACATATTTCGAACAGTAGGTTAATTTGTTCGAATTTCTTGGGCGTTCTAACGTAAGTGATTTACCTTGGCGAGCGGAAAATGCACCTTTAAAGCCCTAATTTGCGAAAAACTTTCGGTAATTGTTCAGGAATATCTTCGGCAATCAACCCAGGCCCGAAATTCAACGCACATTCTACATGCAACCAAGCCCCGGTTTGGGCCGCCTGCACCGGTATAAAGCCGCGCGCCAGAAGTCCGGTGATAAACCCTGCTAACACATCCCCCGACCCTGCGGTGGCAAGCCAAGAAGCGGTGCGTTCATAATGAGCCGAATTAATAGCACAACATCCGTCAGGCGCTGCAATCACCGTATCTGCCCCCTTGAACAAAACCACGCAACCCGCCCGCTTTGCCGCATCCCGCGTGGCATCCACTTTAGAATAAGCAGGACCTTTGTTTGTGGGTGTGGCCAGTTTTTCAGCAATATCAGGGAACATCCGTACAAACTCGCCCCCATGCGGGGTTAGGATGCATTTGTCGTGCAATAACCCCATCAGATCAGGGTGTTGCGCCAACAAGGTCAGCCCATCCGCATCAATCACAGTCGCACGTTCCGCCTTTAATACCGCCGTCAAAATATCCGCTTGATCCTGATCCAACCCCAAGGCTGGCCCCACGCAAACGGCATTGATCCGCTGATCTTCCAAAACCGCCCTTAACGCCTGTGCACCGGCGACAGGTGTAAGCATAATCGCCGTCAACTGCGCGGCATGTTCTGCCACCGCATCAGGCGAGCAAGCCACAGTCACCACCCCTGCCCCGATGCGCAAAGCCCCGCGCGCAGCTAGGCGGGCAGCCCCGGTTTTAGCCGCCGGGCCTGACAGGATATAAGCATGGCCGTAAGTGTATTTATGTTTCTTAAACTTATTATAAATAAAGGGCTTAGGCCCAAATGTCCGATTATCTTCTAACAATGGCTTATCACACAATAGTGTTGTGTGCATTGGCTTCATTGGTCCCTTTGTAAAACCTTTACGAATATTCATTTCCCGAAATGCCCGCAAACCAATATCCTTGATATAGATTTTTCCAGAACAAGCTGGGCCATCTGCGATAAAATGACCAACCTTTGGGCTGTCGAAAACAACAGTCATTGCAGCAAATCTATCCTGAAACGGTTTGCGCCCAGTTCTTGATTTTAATCTATTTTCCAAACCATAGGCTTTAACCACCTCAAAGATACGATCATGGCCAGGAACGTCTTGAATTTCACGCTCCAACACACGGCCACTGTCCAGACACAATCCTGATGGCGCATCAATGGCTACAGTGCGGGATCTATAATCATCACCATTACGGCCAGCCATATGGCTTATGACATCAAACGCATCACCTTCCAAAGCGCGTTTCAGCCCAGTTCCAAACAATGCATCTACATATACATCAGCATAAGCACATTTTTGCAAAGAAAATTCATTCCGAAATGCTTTCTCGGTTAATGGCGTCACATCGCCTATCTGTCGCCACCGCGCGCAATTCACCTTGGCATTCGTTGGCAATTTTCCCTCATTCCCGTAAAAGAAAACCTCAACCTGCCAGCCCCATTCCTTTAATAAACGTGCCACCACGAACCCGTCGCCACCATTGTTACCCGGCCCACACAAAACTACTGCTCGATGAGAGGTCGCTGCTAACGCTGGCCATTCCTCAAAAATTGCCTCAACCACACCGGCACCGGCGCGTTCCATCAGCATCAGCCCCGTGACTTCACCACTGTCAATCGCGGCTTGTTCAATGGCGCGCATTTGGGCCGCTGTTAAGAGTTCGGTCATGGTCAAATTTTCCTATTGTCTATTTATTGTGCAATCTGCCTATTTTTTAATCAAACACGTATAATTTAACATCATATTCAAACGAGCAATAACAGGTTATTTGAACATCATCTTAAACCTAGCCAACACTAGCCTCAAGCATAAGTCAGGGAGTCGCAGGATGAAAAAAATCGAGGCCATCATCAAACCGTTCAAACTGGACGAAGTAAAAGAGGCCCTGCAAGAGGTTGGCATTCAAGGCCTGACCGTAACTGAAGCCAAAGGTTTTGGCCGCCAGAAAGGTCACACTGAACTTTATCGCGGCGCTGAATATGTCGTCGACTTTCTACCCAAGGTGAAAATCGAAGTGGTGTTGGAAAATGAACAACTGGAAGCCGCGATAGAAGCCATCGTAGATGCCGCGCGCACTGAAAAAATTGGCGATGGCAAAATATTTGTCTCCACCATTGAACAAGCCATCCGTATACGCACGGGTGACGAAGGCGTTGACGCGCTTTAAACTAAACACTGAAACCTGCTCTTATAAGGATTGATAGAATGAGTGCAAAAGATCTGGTAAAACGCATTGCGGATGAAGACATCCAATATGTCGACATCCGCTTCACAGACCCCCGCGGAAAACTACAACATGTGACCGTTATCAATGATGAAATCGACGAAGATTTTCTTGAAGGCGGCTTAATGTTTGACGGCTCGTCTATCGCCGGTTGGAAATCCATTGATCAATCAGATATGAAACTGATCCCAGATTGCGACAGCGCATATATCGATCCGTTCTATGCCGAAAAAACCATCTGCGTGCATTGTCACGTCGTAGAACCTGACACCGGTGAAACATATGAACGTTGCCCTCGCTCCACTGCGATGCGCGCAGAGGCTTATCTGACATCTACGGGTATTGGTGACCAGTCTTTTTGGGGCCCTGAAGCTGAATTTTTCCTCTTTGATGATGTGCGTTTTTCTAACACAATCAATAAGGTATCCTACGAAGTTGATGCAGCTGACGCATCTTGGAACTCTGACACTGAATATGAAATGGGCAATATGGGTCACCGCCCTGGTGTTAAGGGCGGCTATTTTCCCGTAAACCCGACAGACGCGGTACAAGACCTGCGTTCTGAAATGCTATCAACAATGAAGCGTATCGGCATGAAAGTCGATAAACACCACCATGAGGTTGCATCGTGCCAGCACGAACTTGGTCTTGTATTTGGCCCGCTGACCAAACAAGCTGATGATCTGCAAAAGTACAAATACATCATCCATAATGTAGCTCACGCTTATGGCAAAACCGCTACATTCATGCCAAAACCGATCGCGGGTGATAACGGCACTGGAATGCATGTGAACATGTCGATCTGGAAAGACGGCAAGCCTTTGTTTGCTGGTGATAAATACGCAGATCTATCACAAGAAGCTTTGTATTTCATCGGCGGCATTCTAAAACATGCCAAAGCGCTAAATGCGATTACGAACCCCAGTACAAACAGCTACAAGCGCCTAATCCCGGGCTTTGAAGCGCCGGTTCTACGGGCTTACTCAGCTTCAAACCGTTCCGGTTGTGTACGCATCCCTTGGGCTGAAAGCCCGAAAGCCAAGCGCGTTGAAGCCCGTTTTCCGGACCCTGCTGCCAACCCGTATCTATGCTTTGCAGCATTGTTGATGGCGGGCCTTGACGGCATCAAGAACAAAATCGACCCAGGCGAAGCTCAAGATAAAGACCTGTATGATCTGCCGGCTGAAGAATTGGCAGAAATCCCAACAGTTTGCGGCTCGTTGCGCGAAGCACTTGATGAGTTGGAAAAAGATATGGACTTCTTGCTGGCTGGTGATGTGTTCACCAAGTCACAAATTGAAGGCTACATGGAACTGAAATGGGAAGAGGTTTATGCTTATGAGCATACGCCGCACCCTATTGAATTTCAAATGTATTACAGCTGTTAGAACATTAGCGGTTTGAAACACAAAGGCCTCCGAGTGTTCGGGGGCTTTTTATCGTCGAGGACAGCTTGTTTGGTTTTACAGTATTTTGCAATTCGTCACTTCTTGAGCAGCAACATTGAGCCGTTCATATAAATGCCTATAATACAGCACCGATATCCAAATATTAAGATATAAGCATCATCAAAAGTTACATTTATTTCTGTCTTAATCCAGAATACAGCATCAGCCCGTAGCCACATAGTAAATCAGACAGCTTTGTCCAAGCCGTATTAAACTCTGCTAAATCCAGCCCTGACTTTTTCTGTAGCATGCCAACAGTGGATTTTCCGTCAATTGCGCCTAGTAAACGCGCCGCTTGCGGTGACATGCCAAGTCCCAGTTTCTGCCCGTTGATCGCCACAGGCAATCCGCCGCGTTGTAAAATAAACGCTTCGGCCTTTTTGGGATCTTCACCGATGAAATGCGGAATACCAGACGACTTTGTTGGTTCAATATTCACCATGGCCCCGGCTTTTACCGCATAGCCCATATGAGTTTTCATGTTGCCACGCAATTTTTCCGCCAAATGCATTTCTGCGGTGCGATTTAAACCTTCGGGCTGTTTGAAATCAGCTGGCAATAAATCCTTGAGGCTATACATTGCAGGTTGAGTAAAATTAGCAAGTTCCAGCCCCGCAGTTTCAAGGTAATTCACGACATCACGCACAGAGCACGAAATGTCCTGACTATGTAACAACAAATCGTAAAACCCTGCATCACCATCATTATGATCACCCACAAGAGTGTTGCGTTTAAACTCATGGTTCTGCGGAACTCTTTGGAAAACCGCTTTGCCAAAAGCCAATCGGTTTTGTGCTGTCATACCTGTGCTTAACGCTCCAAATGCTTGTTGCAATGGATAAACTCCACTGCGCCCGTATGGGGCATAAACCATGAAACCCAATCCGCCCTTCGGGGCTAAAGCACTTGCTAAAGCATCGAAGCCAGCTTGTGGCTCGGGCATGTGATGCAACACACCACAACAATCAATATAATCAAACAAACCATATTCAGGCGCATCCAGCAGGCTGCCTGTGATAAAGGTAATATTGGTTAGCCCGCGAATACTGGCGCGTTCCTCAGCTATTTTTCGTGTTGAGCTTGAAAGATCGATGTAGGTAATATCATAGGGGCGTTTCGCATCCGTTAATATCTGTGCGATCTGTATCAAACCATCGCCTGAGCCGCCACCAGCCACAAGCACTTGCAACGGCACGTTCCAATCCCGCGCTCCACCAAACACATGATGATCAATTTCCATTGGATTTGAAGGAGAGCCTGTGATCAGCCGTTTGCGTTCATCTTGCGGGTTTCTTGCAGGGTATGGATAGGCATCATAATGCTCTTTAATATGCGACACGTTCAACCCAGCCTTACATTGTTAATGTTAGCAGTCTTATATCGTATCAAATCGGGGCCGCAAACAGTAATGCTTGATCGCGCGCCCGTTCGCAGAGTAGTATGACACATCTCATGAATATAGAGTATAATGCTTAACACAACTCCTTTGACAAAGACTGAAATCAAGGACTTAACGATGATCGTCGCTTCGGATTCTGAGCGCATGAAAACACGTGTGGTACTGGTGACATTTCTTGCGATAACTTTAACATTACTATATTCTATCTGGATCATTATTTTTTGGTATATCGCTGTTATCACTGCAGAACTTTGGGGGTTAAAAACACAGCGACAGGTAAATCGCGCGCTGACAAATAACCAGCCGATCACATATCACTTCCGTTTATATTACTTTTTCGTTTCATGGGCAGAGTCTGCATGTTTTGCAGTGCTTTTTATTGCACTCTCTGTTTATGAAGGTCAAATTTCACATTTCATCCCATATCTTATTCTGCTCTGCACCTCGTTTTACGTAGCCACCAGCAGTTATCACAATGCCCTGCTGATGTGCGGTCATTTGGTATTATATATATTTGCACTAGTACTGGTTTCTTTACGCGATATCCTCGTAACCTACCCCTTTACCGACAACACCATTTGGGCGCAGTTCTTTATATCACTTCTAGTGGCGTATTTTTTGGCCGACAGTTTCTTATTTTTCCACAACATCCACATCGAAAGACGGAAAAAATCACGTGAACTTGATACGGCTTTGAAACATGCCGAAAAATTGACATTGCATAAAAGCGATCTGATCTCAGCTCTCGGACATGAGTTACGCACACCACTCACAGGTATTTTGGGATTTTCACAAGTTATCAAACGCACCAAACTTTCGGACAAGCAACATCGGTATGTGAATTTGATCGAGAATGCGGGCAAAGACCTGCAATTGTTATTATCTAACATTCTAGATGGTGAAACATTAGAACAAGGGTATTTTCAGTTACATCCTCAAGAAACCGACATTCGGATACTTTTAAGCCGCATACTGAAAGGTTTCGAAACAACCGCCGTAAAAAAAGGCATTTATCTTAAGCTGGAAATTGATGATCTCTTTCAAGATAAAGTTTACATTGATCCTGCGCGCCTTAGTCAATGTGTGTCTAATCTTTTATCTAATGCCATACAGGCCACACAAATAGGCGGCGTCACTCTTACTGCGCGTATAATCAAGGAACTTAAGCCAAGTCTGATTATATCTGTAAGCGATACCGGCAACGGCATCCAAGAAGATCAAACGCAAATTATTTTTGAAAAATTTTCTCAAGGAGAAAACAAAACAAATATGCAAAGTGGCACTGGCTTAGGGCTTTGGTTGGTGCGCTCAATCACTGAAGCAATGAACGGTACACTTACACTGGTCACGACATCCCCAAAGGGCAGCGAATTCATGCTGAAGTTTCTATTGGATACACCAAAACCATCTGTAAATACCGATCATTTTAGCCTAGCTGGCCTGCATGTATTGCACATTGAAGATACTTTAACCAACCTGATGCTGGTGCAAACATTGCTAACTGAGCAAGGCGTTACTCTAACCGAAGCCAAAACTGGTCGTGAAGCATTGGAACTGTTATCAAAAACAGATTTTGATATTGTATTATGTGATCTGCACTTGCCAGACAGCAACGGAAATCAATTAATAAAAACCATACGCAACATGAAAAACACCAATGCCGGAATCCCTGTGATCGCGTTAACTGCACAGCCCGAAAAGGTTGAGAATAACACCTCTGAAACAGGTTTTAACGCAATCTTGTCCAAACCCATCGAACAACATCTGTTGATATCAACATTGACAGGCTCGTTAAAAAGCACCTAAAAATAACCATAGCCTTTGCAACAGGTAGGAAAAATGGCTTTTCACATTCTAAGAATATTACTTTTCACCGCAAGCTTCTTGATCATCAGCTTTGGTATGTCATTGTTTATTCTGGGCCCACACATAACATTTTCTTTATTGCTAGAGCTTTCCAGCCCGCTTTTAAACGACCCAGCTTCAATCACAGATATGTCCACACCAAATGTGGATGGCGAAATCCGCACCTTAACACCCTTTTTGATCGGTTATGGTATTTTGGTATTTCTGGAAGCCAAGCACTTGCGCACCCACCTATATTACTTACCACATCTTTTGGCTGTATTCTTTGCGACCGGTATTGGGCGCTTACTGTCCTATTTTGTCACAGGCGCCCCACATCCATTATTTCTTTATATCCTGCTAGGGATTGAGCTTGGCGCCCCTGCCTTACTTTACCTTGTTTATAAATTGGTATTAACACGGCTCAGCAAAAATTAGGTTACCCACCGAGAACCTCTTTTTGTGCATCTTCTGGCAAACTGTCCAAACGCACTTGTGATGTGTGAATTCCAAAGACAACAGCCCCGGTTTGTGGCAGTTTACGTAATGTCTGCCGCTCTACCCGTACCCATTTTTGCGCCCCATATAGATCAGGTCTATCTATTCGCCTTTGTGGTTGAAATAAATCTGGATTAGAATAAATTAAACAATTAGCCCGCCACAAAGCTTGCTCTGGGCGCATCAGGTCGAGCATCTTTTGTACTTTTCGAGCGAGGACAGCATCATAACTTGAAACTGGGCTGTGAATAGCCCCTAAGGGCTTGCCTATTTTCTGGTCTAAACGCCAACTGGCCGGAAAACATAAGGCCGCCGCTTTTAAAACATGTTCATCGCCGGTTTTGTTTAACACACAAAAATCCTGTTGTAGCAGGCGGCCGATTGTTTCCATTTGCCCGTAATGATCTGTCGGCACAAACTCACCATCAGGGCGCTTCATCCGCTTATCTTGCACTTCATATCCATCTACAGTGTTGAGATGGGACAGTAACACATCCAATAATTCCGCAACGGCATCACTTGCCTCAGAACATGTTGCTAGTACGGCTTCAGGTTTGTTTGTCATCAGATGATCCCGATAAGCCATTTGGCGCGCATAAGCATCATCTACCAAAATCCAATCCTTTATGTCCAACGGTTGAACGCCTGGCAACCGCCGCATTGCGGATTTCATCCACGGTTTTACCAATAAATCGCTTTGCGTAATCTCAACAGTATTTTGCACTCTACCACCTTTCATTTACGACATCAAAACCAACGGGAAGCCGCAAACAGACTTGCTATATAATAGTTTCATACATCTAATACATTACAAGGAGCAAGGATATGACCCAGCACTACTCTAGCACCCGCAAAATTGACCCGTCTCGCGGGGAAACACTGGCTGACGGCAGCCCCAATGATGGCGACCGTATTGAAATTGGCCCGACCTTATTAGCTTTGCGTGAATGGGAAGCAGCAGGCCTAAAAGCCCCAAATCTTGAAGCTATGCGCAATTACCGCTGGAAACGTCTAACCCAACACATTGTAGACCGCGACTATGGTGGCTTGCTAATGTTTGATCCACTCAACATCCGCTACGCCACTGACAGCACAAACATGCAATTGTGGAATACACATAATCCGTTTCGCGCAGTACTTTTATGCGCTGACGGTTATATGGTAATCTGGGATTACAAAAACTCCCCTTTCCTAACCGATTTCAATCCATTAGTGCGCGAACAACGTTCAGGTGCCGATCTGTTCTACTTTGACCGCGGCGACAAAGTCGATGTCGCAGCAGATGTGTTTTCAAAAGAAATCCGAGACCTGATCAATGAACATGGCGCGGGCAACAACCGCCTTGCTGTCGACAAGGCGATGCTAAACGGTATCCGCGCACTGGAAGCGCAGAGTTTTGAAATAATGGAAGGCGAAGAGCTTACCGAAAAATCCCGCGCAATCAAAGGCCCTGATGAAATTTTGGCAATGCGTTGTGCTTCACATGCCTGTGAAAGCTCTATTCTTGAGATGTTCGAAGCCACCCAGCTTGGCATGTCTGAAGATGCAATTTGGGCCGAACTGCACAAATCCAATATCAAACGCGGTGGCGAATGGATTGAAACCCGCCTGCTAACCACTGGCCCACGCACAAACCCGTGGTTTATGGAATGCGGGCCGCGGCAATTGAAAAACAATGAGGTTGTCGCCTTTGATACCGACCTTATCGGATGTTACGGCATCTGCGTCGATATCAGCCGTACATGGTGGGTCGGTACGGAAAAACCGCGCAAAGATATGATTTACGCCATGCGACACGCCCATGAACACATCATGACAAATATGGATTTGATGCAACCCGGTGTCAATTTACGTGACCTGACCTTCAAAGGTCATCAGCTTGACGACCAATATATCAAAGGGCAATACGGCTGCCGTTTTCATGGTGTGGGCCTTTGTGATGAATGGCCGCTTGTGGCTTATAAAGAAGGTTTTGTAGAAGGTGCTTTTGATTATGAACTTCAACCAGGTATGGTGCTTTGCGCCGAAGCCTTAGTCAGCCCCGAAGGTGGGGATTTCTCAATCAAATTGGAAGATCAGGTGCTGGTTACTGAAGATGGTTATGAAAATCTGACAAAGTATCCGTTCTGCCCACACTTGATGGGTGAGGTGTAAATCTTACAACCCGTCAAATAGCTGTGAGTACATCTTGCCATTGTTCGTACTAAGGTTACTTTGACTGACAATTAAAGGAGTAGCCCATGTCACCAAGTAAAATAACATTCACCGGCCATGCCGGCACCCCGCTGGCTGCACGTCTTGACATGCCTAGCGGACAATTGCGTGCCACAGCAATTTTCGCGCATTGCTTTACTTGCTCCAAAGACATCCCCGCAGCGCGGCGCATTGCCCAACGCTTGGCTTCGATGGGTATCGCGGTCTTGCGTTTTGATTTCACCGGCTTAGGTCACTCCGAGGGCGAGTTTGAGAATACAAATTTCAGCAGCAATGTTAAAGACCTCGTGTATGCAGCCAAATACCTGACAGATCAGCAAAGCGCGCCGAGCTTGTTAATCGGCCATTCTTTAGGCGGTGCGGCAGTATTAAAAGCCGCCGCTGAAATCCCCACAATTAAAGCGGTTGTCACCATTGGTGCCCCGGCTGATCCTGGCCATGTTGTGCACAATTTCGGCAGCTCGTTGAATGAGATCGCAGCAAAAGGTGCGGCGAAAGTAGAACTTGCAGGCCGCCCTTTCACTATCACACAAGATTTTGTTACAGACGTATCCGAAGCCAATCTAATCCCCGCAATCGCAAATCTTAAACGTGCTTTATTGGTATTGCACTCACCCACTGATGAAACGGTTGGCATTGACAATGCCGCACAGATTTTCACCGCAGCAAAGCACCCAAAAAGCTTTGTTACATTAGATAATTCAGATCACCTGATTACAAGCAAAGAAGATGCTGAATACGCCGCTGAGGTTATTGCTGCCTGGGCGGCCCGTTACCTAGGTATCAGCCAACCCGCGGCTCCAATTGGGGCACCGGAAGGGATCGTACGTGCAACCGAAGCCGATGCAAATGGCTTCTTACAAGATATTACTGCAGGTCCTTTACATCATACGTTAGCTGATGAACCTGTCACATATGGCGGCAGCAATAAAGGCATGACACCTTACCAGCTTTTATCCGCAGGTCTGGCCGCTTGCACCTCTATGACCATTCGTATGTATGCTCGACGTAAAGGTTGGCCATTAGAAAAAATTCATGTGGACGTGATGCATGATAAAGTTCATGCGCAAGATTGCGATACCTGTCAGGTATCGGCCGGTAAAGTAGATGTCTTTACCCGTGAAATCCATTTATTTGGCTCTTTAGACGCTAAGCAAAAAAAACGTTTACTGGAAATCGCTGACAAGTGCCCGGTTCACCGCACCTTTGAAAATGAAATCAAGGTGAAGACTATATTAGCAACATAAGACAATCATATTCGATTGCAGCCTGTTACAGGACTTAACAGGCTGCATCCTAGATATAGATTTAACCTTTACGCTGTTCGGGATGCAAGGATGTCCCTAAAATATGCTCTGCTTTATGAATGATTTGCTGAGCTTGCCCGACAATCAACGGATCAGGGGTGGTAACAATACTGGTATCCTTGTCAGGATAATTCACCGAATTTAAGAAATGCAGCATGCAATTGATCCGCGCACGTTTCTTGTCATCCGATTTTATAATAGTCCAAGGCGCATCCGCGGTATCTGTGTAGAAAAACATTGCTTCTTTGGCTTCAGTGTAATCGTCCCATTTATTCAAGCTGGCTTTATCAATCGGTGACAGTTTCCAACGCTTCAACGGATCTTCGCTACGTGAAGCGAAACGGTGCTTTTGTTCTTCCTGACTGACCGAAAACCAATATTTAAACATATTGATCCCCGAACGCACCAGCATCCGTTCAAAATCAGGGGTTTGACGCATAAACTCCAAATATTCATTTGGTGAACAAAACCCCATCACTCTTTCAACGCCCGCGCGGTTGTACCAACTACGGTCATATAAAACCATTTCGCCCGATGTTGGTAAATGTTCAATGTACCGTTGAAAAAACCATTGTCCAATCTGACGCTCTCCTGGTTTGGGCAAAGCTACAACACGTGCATTTCGAGGGTTCAAATGCTCCATGAAGCGCTTAATCGTACCCCCTTTACCTGCCGCATCCCGCCCTTCAAAGAGTAAGACAAACTTCTGTCCGTTATCTTGTGCCCACAATTGCACTTTTAACAATTCAGATTGTAATTCCCGCTTACGGGTTTCATATTCTTTTTTACCCATTTTCTTGGTTACGGGTGCGTCTGTATTGTCAAAGGTTTCTGTGACAGCATTCTTTTCAATCTTTGGGAAAGAGTGCTCTGTATTGGTATCTACTACCATTTCTGTCACATTTGCAGGTGTCGTCATTATAATCTCCTCTTTATATTTGGGCACGGTAAATTAACGCTGGTAAACTCACTATGACCTAGATCAAATTTGACCATTTTTAATTGCAAGATGATTATCATCAAAGGGATATACCCCTTTACGTAAAATTGCTTTATGCTGCCCAAAACAAACAAATAAGAATCAAAAATGGCCGCAGCAGACTTATTCAAAGAAAACAAATCCGAAAAAACTTACGACGCATCTTCTATTCAAGTGCTCGAAGATATGGAACACGTACGTTTACGCCCCGGCATGTATATTGGCGGCACAGATGACCGCGCATTACATCACATGGTGGCTGAAATCATCGACAACTCAATGGATGAAGCCGTAGCAGGCCACGCCAATTGGATCGAGATAGAACTGCACGCTAATTTCCATATTACGATCCGTGATAATGGCCGCGGTATTCCAGTCGATGCTCATCCCAAAGACCCTACAAAATCCGCGCTTGAGATTATCTTTTGCACATTGAACGCAGGCGGTAAATTCTCGGGTGACAATTATGAAACATCCGGCGGCCTGAACGGTGTCGGTTCATCTGTGGTCAACGCTTTGTCAGATCACCTACGTGTGGAAGTTGCCCGCAACCGCGAACTTTATGCGATGGAATTTTCGCGCGGTGCACCCCAAACTAAACTGGAAGAATTGGGGCAGGTCCTGAACCGTCGCGGCACCAGCGTCACTTTCCATCCCGACCCTGAAATTTTTGGGCAAAAGGCACGTTTCAAACCTAAACGCCTGTACGACATGGCAAAATCCAAAGCTTATCTATTTTCAGGCGTCGAAATCCGCTGGAAATGCGACCCTGCCTGCCTTGCCACAGGCGACGAAACCCCAACCAGTGATACTTTCCATTTTCCTAACGGCTTGTCCGATTACCTCGCCCAACGCATGGATGGCGCTTCACTTTATTCCGACACTCCTTTTGCTGGAAAAGTCAGCTTTATCGAAAAATTTGGCCCTACCGAAATCGGCTCGGTCGAATGGGCAATCAACTGGACCCCCAGCCGCGACGCCTTCATGCAATCCTACTGTAACACTGTCCCCACGCCTGAAGGTGGCACTCATGAAAGCGGGTTCTGGACAGCTGTTCTAAAAGGTATCAAAGCATATGGCGAGCTGACAGGCATCAAAAAAGCTGCTCAAATTACCCGCGAAGATGTAATGGGCGGCGGTTGCGCGCTGGTTTCGATCTTTATTCAGGAACCCAAATTCGTGGGCCAAACCAAAGATCGTCTGGCCACTGTAGAAGCCCAGCGTCTGGTCGAAAATTCTGTGCGTGATCATTTCGATAACTGGCTGGCCTCTAATAATAAATCCGCGGGTGCCATTCTGGATTATATGGTGTTAAAGGCCGAAGAACGCTTAAAACGCCGGCAGGAAAAAGAAACTGCGCGTAAAACTGCAACTAAAAAACTACGCTTACCGGGCAAACTGACCGACTGTTCCTCAAAAGTACGCGAAGGCACTGAGTTGTTCATCGTCGAAGGCGACAGTGCGGGTGGTTCCGCCAAGATGGCCCGCAACCGAAAAACACAAGCGCTCTTACCCTTGCGCGGTAAAATCCTGAACGTTCTAGGGGCTGCCAGCAACAAAATCGGCACCAACAACGAGATCAATGACCTGTGCCAAGCCTTAGGCGTGCAAATGGGCACTAAATTTAACATTGAAGACCTGCGTTACGACAAAGTTATCATCATGACGGATGCCGATGTCGATGGCGCCCATATCGCGGCATTGCTGATGACATTTTTCTTCACCCAAATGCGCCCGTTGATCGATGACGGTCACCTATACATGGCCTGCCCGCCCTTGTTTCGCCTGACCCAAGGGGCCAAGCGGGTCTATTGCATGGATGAAGCCGAAAAAGATACTTGGATGGAAAAAGGGTTGGGCGGTCGCGCTAAAATCGAGATCTCCCGTTTTAAGGGCTTGGGTGAAATGGATGCCAAAGATCTAAAAGATACGACAATGAACCCTGAAACCCGTCAGTTGATCCGCATTAACATAGATGAAGATGAACCCGGTGAAACCGCCGATCTGGTGGATCGTTTAATGGGTAAAAAACCTGAATTACGGTTCGAATATATCCAGCAAAACGCCCAGTTTGTTGAAGAACTGGATGTTTAGACGTGTCTTGAGCTTCACTGGACGGAATATTTAAAAGCGATAAAGCCCCCTATAATCGTAATAATTGTCATCTACATTGCTTACCAACAATGGCGTGTAATTAGGTAAATTTAAGAGAAAGGTTTTTTGAACCATACCTTGGCTTTAAGCATCACAAATAGCCCTATATTTCAGCTTCCTCATTCGAAAGCGCCTTTCCCCATTACCTAACTGTCTAAAGTTGGCTCAAAAAACCTAAGGTGGGCATCACCCTATGCATTTCATATGTGGGATTGCATCATGCGAAAAAGTGTAAGGCAAATTGCTTTCTACAAACGCGCGTAACCTTGCATTAACCCAAATCACCCTACATTATAATATTACCCCCTTTTTAACTCACGGGCCCTTTATATGTTTGGATCAAGAACAATTCTGGCAATCAGTTTAATCCTTGCTCTTAACGCTTGCGAAACCAAAGAAGATGTGGCCAAACGGTTAGTACAATTCAACGGCAGAACCTTGGCGCAGGTCAGTCAGGTTATTGGCCCACCAACTTTGCAGGATAAATCCCATGCTGTGTGGTTTTATGAAGCGACCCACACCGAATATCTACCTTATTATCGGCCGCACCTCTATAGTCACAGGCCCGGGTATCGTGGCCATGTCCATGGGTACGGCATTCCCCAGACTTACTATATAAATTGCACATATACCGCCAGTTTGAAATTTGGGCACGTGACGACCAGTAAATACAAAGGCAATTCGTGCCAGCGGTTTGCGCCAATGCTTAAAAAGAAACATTCAACCTAAAGTATATTCCAAATCACACAGCTGGCGCCCATTTAGCCAAAACAACTTTACATAAAAAGAGAGCCCTTCCGGGAGAATGGAAAAGGGCTCTCACGCTGCCGGCTCTGCATTCCGGCAGCCAAGCCAATTATACCAGTGCGGCAATTCCTCTGCTCGATTAGAACAAGTATCTTGCCCTTTAAAACGATACCTCAAAGCCGTAATAATAAGGGCTGATCAGCATCCACCAGTACCAGTGGCTTATCTGTTATAGGGGGTGATAGTCAGTGAAACGATGGTTAAAGTTAAACTCTTAAAATATTAACTCTAAATAGCCTTGCTCAAACACCCGTATTTTTGCACCTGCCCCCTTATTTGGTAATATCTTCCTTAAGGGAAGTATCACCCTAAATGCTGTATCTGTCAAAAACTATTATACAATAAGTTGTGTAAGATTTCAATAACATAGCTCAAAAGCATTATTATAGGACGTTAAATAATGTATTCCCCCCATGCAAAAGGCATATTTTTTACACGTATTATAGCCAAAAATAGTTTTACAAATTCGTACTTTTTATTTTTTCAAATTTGGTTAGGTTGTCCCAAATTATATAAGTACGAAATCCCATGCTGATACGACTTGCAACCAGCTTACTTGCCCTGACCTTTACAACCAGTGCCGGATATAGCGAAACCATCAATCTACGCAACGCGTGTGATCCTTGGGAACATATCCCCGCCAATAGTGCCCTCAAAAGCCCCATAGCGGCCCTATTACAATGTAGCGATACCAACGACACATGGCTTTCCATGCAAATCATGTGTTTTACCGAAACTGCGAAAATGGAATTTCGATATCGCCCCGGTTACCCGATTGCATCGCCAAACCCACTGGCCGCTCAACCCAAAGACATCAATGTTGCACAATCCAGTGATGCGCAAACTGAAGACGTCACAGAACCTGCTTTAATTCCGCTGGCTGAAAAGGAAATGTTGTTCTTTGACTTTCCTAAAATTGGTGTCACGAATGTTGTACAATATGATTTCAACCGAAATGACTGGGGTTTTCAGGAAAAAGAACCACTGTCGCCGTTATTTCTAAAGTTGATCTCTGGCAATTTTGCAGATGTATCCCTGTTAGCAACTGGTGTTACTGAACGGGTGCCTTTGCGCGGCTCAACCAAAGCTTTGCGTCCAGTGGTTGAGGCTTGCCGTATCGCAAAAAACAAACTGGCACGTGAAGCAGAACAGATAACACAGGATTAGCCCGCCAGTTTTTGCACGCTTGCCCACACCGCTGCATTAATTTCAACCTGATCAGGTTCAGCTTTGTCGGTACCGGGTAAACGTGTACCTTCTTGTGCGGCTACTGCATCAGACACCCGCGCCAAACGATCCCAAAAAGCATCCCCTGAAAAAGTAGTCGGATCGAGTAAAAAGTAAAACTGCCCCAGATCATGCGGCTTGCCTTCAGCTACTTTCAAGCCTGAGACATCTAACGAGTTCACAGATCCAGTCACCGCTGCTGCCAGTATTTCGCCCATCAAGCCGAAACCCCAACCTTTATAACCTCCTGTTGACACAAGCGAGCCTTTCAAGGCCGCTTGTGGATCGGTCGTGGGTCTGCCGTTAGCATCCACCGCCCAACCAAGTGGAATATCCTGGCCAGCACTGGCAGCCATTGTAATCTTACCCAAAGCCACCGCAGAGGTACTTTGATCAAATTGGAATGCGACCCCACCTGATTTAGCAGGCACTGACATGGCTATTGGGTTGGTACCGATCACCGCGGTGTTGCCACCAGGGGGTGACACTACGGGGGATGCATTGGTAAAACCAATACCTATCAAACCCGCATGTGCGATTTGTTCTGTGAAGTAACCCAAAGAAGTGCAAGTGTGTGAATGGCATATAGCCAAAGAACAACTGCCTGCTTCATGTGCTGTTTTCAATGCAACAGGCAGGCCTGCAGCAAAGGCGGGTTGTGCAAACCCAAACCGCGCATCCACTTGTACACTTGCTATTTTTGGTTTAGTAACAATAGGTTCCACGTCACCATTAACACGACCTGAGCGTAATTGGATGCAATAGCTTTCCAAATAATACAGACCACATATCAGATTACCGACACTTTCAGCCTTACGTATCGCTTTGGCCACTTCAGATGCCACATGCACAGTTGCGCCATGCTTGATCAATGCCGCTTTGCTGCAGTCATAAATTGCGTTGAGTTCTACAGTAACCTGAGCCATCACACTCTTTCTGCTAAAGCCTCTAGCTCTAGCCATTCTTCTTCTGCGGCATCCAATGCTGCTTGTCGTTCAATCAACCCGTCTGTGGCTTTTTGAAACTTCTCAGGCTCATTGGTAAATAAATCTGGGTCAGACATAAACACTTGTAGTTTTTTAATTTCCGTTTCCAGGCGTTCCATCACACCGGGCAAGCTTTCCAGACGGTGCTTTTGAGTAAAACTTAGGCCCGCTTTAACGGTTTCGGGTTTGTCCGTAAATTTATCCGCTTTTGTTTTTTTCTTAAATTTTTCTTCAGTGCCATATATCTCACTGCGTTGAATACGATAATCAGTCCAACCTCCAGCATAAATCACAGCATTGCCATCGCCTTCCATAGCAATGGTTGTGGTTGCCACAAGGTCTAGAAAATCGCGGTCGTGACTGACAAGGATAACCGAGCCATCATAGCCATCCAACACTTCTTGCAACAAGTCCAGCGTTTCAATATCCAGATCATTGGTAGGTTCATCTAAAATCAGTAAATTGCTAGGCTTTGCCATGATCCGTGCCAGTAAAAGCCGTGCCTTTTCACCCCCCGACAGGGCCGAAACAGGCCCGCGCGCCTGGTTTTCATCAAACAGAAACTCTTTCAGGTAGCCCACAACATGTTTGGGGTTACCACGTACCATAATTTGGTCATTTTTCCCTGAAACACCAAGTTCTTTATCCTGTGTCAAAGTTTCCCAAAGTGTCGCTTTAGGGTCTAACTGTGCCCGGTTTTGATCAAAGATCGCCGGCACCAGATTAGTTCCCAACTTAATTGTCCCACTGTCTGGTGCCAATTGTCCGGTCAACATGTTCAGCAATGTGGTTTTTCCCACCCCATTAGGCCCGACCAGTGCGATGCGCTCACCACGCATTATCCGCAAGCTGAAATCAGTCACAATAGGTTTATCGTAAGCCTTTGAGATATTTTTAGCTTCCACCACCAACTTGCCAGATTTCCCGCCCGTATCCAGCGCCATCGCTGCGGCACCTGCCCGTTTGATCTGTCCTGATTTCTCCGACCGCAAATCCGCCAAACGGCGCACACGGCCCTGATTGCGTTTGCGCCTAGCAGATATTCCTTCTACAGCCCATCGCCCTTCAGCCTTGATCAACCGGTTCAGCTTATGGCGCTGCATATCTTCTTCTTCAAACAATTTGTCGCGCCAGTCTTCAAACGCTTCAAAGCCTTTGGGATGCTGGCGCACGACACCACGGTCAACCCAGATAATACCCTTGGTTAATGTTCGTAGAAAGGTTCGGTCGTGACTGATCAGCACAAAAGCCTTGCGCGTACTGCGCAAATGATCTTCAAGCCAGGCAATTGCTTCTACATCCAAATGATTAGTTGGCTCGTCCAGCAACATCAAGTCAGGGTTTTCAGCCACAATCTTGGTCAAAGCCGCGCGGCGCCGTTCCCCCCCTGATGCAGTTTCAGGGGCACGGTCCAAATCCAGTTTCAACCCATCAGCAACCATATCAACACGGTACATGTCACTTATGTCCAACGCGGACATCGCATAATCGCGCAGACTATCATAGCCAGACAAGTCAGGGTCTTGCTCCATATAGCCAACTGATTGACGTGATTTTAAAAACCGTGTGCCATCATCTGGTTGCGCCAAACCTGCAACAACTTTCAAAAGCGTTGACTTGCCAGAGCCATTGCGCCCCACCAAACATAATCGCGCGCCTTCTGAAATCACCAGATCAAGCCCGTTAAACAGCGGGTTCCCCCCGAAAGTCAGGTGGATGTTGGATAGGGTCAAGATCGGTGGAGCAGCCATAACCCCCTATCGCGCTCAAATACGCTATGGTCAAGGTGCCAATTTGTAAAAATTTTTATCCTTAAAATTTACAACCTTTTCATCACTCCTGACTTGCACGCTTAAGCACATCCCCCTACAACTCTTAAAAGCTTATCATAAGGACAGTATATCATGCTGGGTTCAATGCGCGCAAATAAGAAAAACCAGACTGTTATCTGGATCATACTAGGCCTTTTGGCCTTAGGTTTAATTGGCTTTGGCGGTGCAGGCATTGGTGGAGGGATTGTTCGCAGTGTTGGGCAAGTCGGAGATGAAAAAATCAGCACCGAAACCTATGGGCAGGCATTAAACACAGCTATTTCCAATTTATCACAACAATTCGGCCGCAATGTCACAGCGGCAGAGGCACAAGCCTTTGGTGTGCAAAACGAAGTCATACAAGGGCTTTTGACAACAGCCGCTCTGGATAATGAAAATAACCGGCTGGGTATTAGTATAGGTGATACTGCAGTGCGCGGCGAATTGCTAAATACTGGCGCATTTCAAGGTTTGGACGGCTCATTCGACAAAGAAGCTTATGAGTTTGCATTAGAACGCGCCAACCTATCGCCAACAGAATATGAAGCCATCCTGCGCAAACAAGCCGCACGCGGCATTTTGCAAACCGCAGTTATTAACGGTTTAAAATCCCAAGGCACTCAAACCCTTGCATTGCTTGCATTTGACCGCGAGACCCGTGATTTCACATGGGTTGAACTGACTGCGGATTTACTGGATACCCCTGTTGCCTCAGCAACAGACGCAGAACTTCAAACACAATATGCAGCAACACCCGCAGCTTATACCGCCCCTCTTACCCGTAAAGTTACTTATGCGTGGCTTAGCCCCGATATGTTAGCAAATCAGGTAGATGTAGATGAAACATTGGTTCGCGAATCTTATGATTTGCAATCAGATCGCTTTAACAAACCCGAACAACGCAGCATCCAGCGCATTGTTTTTAGCTCTAATGCAGAAGCCACTGAGGCCCGTAACCTACTAGATGCCGGCAGTGCCACGTTCAATACCTTACTTGCAGACCGCGGATTAACCCCCGAAGATGTGGATCTGGGCGAGATCACACGCGGTAGCATTTCAACAGACGCCGCACAGTTGATCTTCGCACCTGATACCACAACAGGTATCGTTGGCCCGGTAAAATCATCCCTTGGCCCGGCACTGTTTCGCATCAACGCAATCTTGACCGCTGACATCACCTCTTATGAAGATGCACACGATGAGATCAAAGGCGAACTGGCAGGCGAAGCCGCGCGCCGTTTGGTATCTGACCTTGTAACCGATATTGATGACCTGCTTGCGGCAGGTGAT
>JQIA01000094.1_pt1 | contig 38553 bp, 28 predicted proteins | sample 811431 | NCBI WGS metagenome assembly JQIA01 (sample SAMN02998118, study PRJNA258478) | marine sediment metagenome | biome: marine; feature: seafloor; material: sediment; isolation source: oil-polluted sediment collected from 3 locations (0.5 km, 0.7 km and 0.9 km)... | place: USA: Gulf of Mexico ...
TATGCGGCGAGACAAGCAGGAACAGCTCAAGGCATCTATGGTGGTTGGTCTAGTACAATCGTTGAAGAAATAGATACTTCTAGAGATTTCAAAATTTTAGCCGCTTTTAAAAAAGAAAGTGGAATTTTAAATAACGGCTACGGACTTACTTTTAATAGGTTAGATTCTGATAATCAAAATTTATTCTACATAAACGGTAATGGTTCTTTTACTATTAGCAAAATGAGAGATAGTAGACATAACTATTTAAAAGATTGGGTAAAATCAAGTGCCATAAAAAAAGGAAATGGAGCACACAATACTTTAAAAGTGATTAAAATTGGTAGTAAATTAGAATATTACATCAACGACACTAAAGTATATACAGATTATAGCCCAAATTTTCCTGGAGACAGATTAGGATATGTTGTTTACAACGAACAAAAAATATCTGTTGCTTATATTAGTCTTGGATATCTTGATAAAAAAACACAGAAGGTTATTCCTACAGATAATACTAGTAATGGAATCTACCATTTTAACGACGAATTTAAGAGCAATCTTAATGAATGGACTGAAATTAATGATACTAAAAAAGAATTTAAAATTAAAAATGGAAAATATTATTTATCCTACAAATTAAATAAAAAAGGTTGGTCTACTTTTAGTGATACCCCAATTGACACTCGAAAAGATTTTGAAATTAAAACCAAAATAAATAAGATCAGCGGTGTTAACAATTATGGATATGGTCTTGTTTTTGGACGAGAAAGTAATAATGATTATCGATTTTATATTGTAGCAAATGGTTTATATAAAATTGCAAAAAAAGTGAACAATAGGGAGAAAATAATTAAAGATTGGACCAATACTTCCACTATAAATAAAGGAGATTCAAAATCTAATACACTTAAAGTTAAAAAAGAAAATGGATATTATAAATTCTATATAAATGACACTATTATTTATGAAATGGATTTTGAACCTTTCTTTGGAAATGGTTTAGGTTTTTCGGTTTATAATAAGCAGCAAGTTTCAGTTGATTATTTAACTGTTAAATATTTAAAATAATAAAAACGCTTCGTTATTTTATAAAAAATTAGCACTTTACTTTCATAAAAATATTTGTAGTATTGTATTATAAATTAAAATCGAAATTGAAAGCATCAAATACAAAATCAAATTGGAAACAGAAACTTCATGAAGTTATTTATGAGGCAGATACTAAGGAAGGTAAACTTTTTGATGTAATTCTACTTATTGCAATTATCGCTAGTATTGTATTAGTAATGCTAGAAAGTGTAGAATCTATAAATAATAAATACGGATCTATCTTAAATATTTCTGAATGGATAATTACCATTCTTTTTTCAATTGAATATATTTTAAGAATCATTTCCATTAAAAAACCTTTTAAATACATCTTTAGTTTTTATGGGTTAATAGATTTACTCTCTACGCTACCAAAATATTTATCACTAATATTAATGAACTCTCATCATTTTGCCGCTTTAAGAGCATTACGTTTACTACGAGTTTTTAGAATTTTAAAATTAGCAAGATATATTGGGGCCTCAAATAATTTATTAATCGCCTTAAAAGCAAGCAAAGCCAAAATTGCTGTTTTCCTGTTTTTTGTTGTAATTTTATGTGTAATTCTTGGTACAGTAATGTATATGGTTGAAGGTGCCGAAAATGGTTTTACAAGTATACCAAGAAGTGTTTATTGGGCTATTGTAACACTTACAACAGTTGGTTATGGAGACATTGCGCCACACACACCTTTAGGTCAATTAATTGCAAGTATTATTATGATTTTAGGTTATGGAATTATTGCGATTCCTACAGGAATTGTAACCACAGAAATGGCTAAATCATCAGAAAAAAATATAGATATTAATACACAATCTTGTACAAATTGTTCCGCAGAAAATCATAAAGATAAAGCAGGTTTTTGTTATAATTGTGGAAGTGAATTAAATACATGATTAAAAAGAACAACACTTTAATAACTATTGTTGGGCCTACAGCAATTGGTAAAACTGCCTTAAGTATAAAATTAGCAAATCATTTTAATTCAGACATTGTTTCTTGTGATTCTAGACAGTTTTACAAAGAAATGACTATTGGTACAGCTGTTCCTGAAATTGAAGAACTAAAAGCAGCAAAACATCATTTTATACAAAACAGAAGTATTTTTGATGATTACAATGTGGGATCTTTTGAAAGAGATGCTCTTCAAAAATTAGATGAATTATTTGAAGAAAACCCTGTTCAGATAATGGTTGGTGGAAGTGGTTTATATGTAGATGCTGTTTTAAAAGGGTTGGATTACTTCCCTGAAGTGGATCCTGAAATTAGAGAAGAATTGACCAAAGAGTTAGAAGAAAAAGGAATTGAAACACTTCAAGAAAAATTGAAGAAATTAGATATTGAAACTTATAATACAATTGCTATTGATAACCCGCATAGGATTATGAGAGCACTAGAAATTTGTATTGGTAGCAATACACCCTACTCTACTTTTAAAAATAAACCCAAGGCACCAAGAAATTTTAATTCAATTAAAATTGGACTAAATACAGACAGAGAAATTATATACGACAGAATAAACCAAAGAGTAGATATTATGATTGCAAATGGCTTAATAGAGGAAGCTAAAAAATTATATCCAAATAAAAACCTAAACGCACTACAAACAGTAGGTTACAGGGAGTTGTTTTCTTTTTTTGATGGTGATTTTACTAAAGATTTTGCAATTTCTGAGATCAAGAAAAACACTAGGCGTTTTGCTAAAAGACAAGGTACTTGGTTCAGAAAAGACCAAGAAACTTTATGGTTTGATTATCAAACAAATATCAACGAAGTAATTCATAAAATTTCTGATAAAATTAACGCTTTTTAATACGTCTATTTTTTGTAATTCAGCTATTTTTATAGCCTTGTTTAACTAAATTAAAATCATGAAATTAAAAATTACAATTCTTTTTATTGCTTTTATAAGCACTTTATCTATTGCTCAATCTAAAGTTGGTACAATTGACAGCGATTACATTATAGGTTTAATGCCAGAAGCTAAAATAGTTGCTGCCAGAACTGAAGCTTACGGTGCGAAACTAGATTCATCTTTTGCAATTAAAGTTAAAAGTTTTCAAGCCAAAATTGAGGATTTTAAAAAGAAAGAAAAAGAGATGGGTGAGCTAATGAAAAAAACCTTAGTTAAAGAAATTTCAGCTGAAGAATTAGATATTAAAAAATATCAATCTAACGGTAACAAATTAATTCAGTTAAAACAAAATGAATTAATGCGTCCATTATATAATAAATTAAATGAAGCTATCAATGAAGTTGCAAAAGAAAACAACTATACACAAGTCTTAACACTTACAGGAAATCAATTTGCTTTTATTGATGAAAAATTTGATATCACTAAATTAGTAATGGCTAAATTAGGAATCAAAGAACCAGTAGTTAAAGAATAATTTTTTTTTATAAAGACTTTAAAGTCTCACATAATGTGAGGCTTTTTTTATTTATAAAACCATCTGAAAACACTTGTTACATCAAGTAGAGATGAAGTATTAAATTCATATCAAAACCTAATCAATTTGGTTTTAGAACAAAAAAAATAAATATATTTACAATTCAATTATTCTCTACGCATTTTTGCGATGTAAATCTTTCAATAACTCCTATTCTAAATTCCATAAAAGAATGCAAACCACAAAACTCAGCTCAGAAAGTATATTACCTCTTACTTGCTCTAGATCTGGAACCTGTTGTTTTGGTAAAGCTGTAATGTTGAATCCATGGGAAGTATACCGCTTTAGTAAAGAGAAAAAGATTACACCAAGAGAATTTCGTGATTTATATACAGATTTTGGCGGTATTCAACTACGATTTGATGGGGAAAAAGATAAAAAAGGACAACAAGCATGTAGTCAATATATAGATAATTTTGGGTGCAGCGTTCATTTAGGACGACCATTAGCTTGTCGATTATATCCATTAGGACGACAAATACAATTTGATAAAGCACACTATATTTATGAAGGCAAAACTTTTCCTTGTTTAACTGACTGCGCTGAAGTTTTAGATTTACCAAAACTAAGTGTAGGCGAATATTTAAAAGGGCAACAATCAAATTCCTTTGAAAAAGCACAAGATGAATATCTAATCATCATGCAAAACATTGCAGATATTGGCTTTGAATTATTACTAGATTCTGGTTTAGCTGTATCTGGTGATACAAAAACACTAGCTGAATGGAGAAAAATCGGAAATGAACTTCCTGAAATTTTAGCAGAAAGAATTGGGAAAGAATGGATAGATTATTTAATGATTCCAGAAATAACAGAGGATATTGAAAATCCTTTAGCTTTTGCTCAAAAACACAATGACCTTATCCAATTCAAAGCACAAGAAAAATTTGGGAGTATACAAACATTAGAAGAACTTCATGAAGCTTCAGTTTTAATAATTGGTGTTGCCTTGCATTTGTCTAGAGGATTAGGTGCTGACACAAAAGGAATTTCTGAACATTGGATAGAAATTGCGAAAAGTCATGGAGCAAAAGAATAATATTAAAATAAGTTTTGATTGTCCGCAAAACATCATAAATATAACAATATAGTGGTTCCGCAATTTTTAATGAGAAAAAATAATTATTTTTCCTCTGCGGAAATCATCGAAATCAGCGGGATGATCTCCTAATCAAGACCTTATATTTCTCGCAGATAACGCAAATAATCGCAGATTTTTTAGTTATGATAAAAAACGGATATACAGTAAATAAGTTATTGAATCCGACAAATAAAACGACAAAAAGAAGTTTGTCTAGTTGATTTTCTATTTAAAAAAAGATAACTTAGCTAACTGCATTTAGGAGACATCAAAACGTTGAATATATGTGTTTATGTTGTGTAAAATTGAAAAAGACCATATTAAAAAACTATGAAAAAAATATTCTTCTTAATCCTAAGCTTAATTTTCATCAATACATATTCTCAAGAAATTACTGAGAAAAAAATTATAACCGAAGTAAATGAAGTAACTGTATTTATTAAAGATGCTCAAATTACACGAAAAAAAACAGTTTATTTAAAACCAGGAAAAACAATATTAAAGTTCATCAACTTATCTCCATTTATTGATGCTAAAAGTATTCAGGTTAAGGCAAATGGAAATGTAACGGTTTTATCTGTCAACCATCAACAAAATTATATTGATAAACTTGATAAACAACAAGAGTTGTTAGACTTGGAATTAAAACTTCAAGAAATTGAGAGTAAAATGAATCTCGAAAAAACCTATCTAGATATTTTAAAAGAAGAATTAACCTTTTTGCATGAAAATAGAAAAATAGGAGGAAAAAATAAAGAACTAAGTGTAGTAAACTTAAAAAATGCATCCATTTTTTATAGCACAAAACTAACTTCTTTAAAACTTAAAGAAATTGAAAGAAATAAAACATTAAGGGAATTAAAGAAATCACAATTTGATTTAAACCTTCAAATTAAAACCTTAACAAGTACAAGAGATTTTCCTAATGGAGAAATACTTGTTAAAGTTGATTCGAAAAATAGTACAAAAGCAAATTTTGAACTCTCGTATTTAGTAGGTAATTCTGGTTGGTATCCAACATATGATATCAGAGCAAAAAATATAAACGAACCCATAGAAATTATTTATAAAGCAAATATTAAGCAAGACACAAAGATTAATTGGGATAATGTAAAATTAAGTTTGTCTTCTGCAAATCCGAATATTTCTGGAGTAGCTCCAGAATTGAAAACTTATTTTTTAAATTACCATACCTCACCTCCTAGATATAATCTTACATCAAATGAAATTAAGGGTAAAGTGTTTGATGAAAATCAATCCCCACTTCCGGGTGTAAGTGTTATCGTAAAGGGTACAACTATAGGGACAAGTACTGACTTTGACGGAAATTATTCAATTACAATCCCGAATAATTCAAGTCATTTAGAGTTTTCATATCTTGGTTATGAGAGACAAATTAAGTCAATTACAAGTTCTAAATTAAATGTTTATTTAAAAGAAGATAGTAACTCTTTAGATGAGATTGTTGTTGTTGGTTACGGTAGTCAAAAGAAAAAATTGATGAAAGGTTTTTTTAAAGACAAAGCTACAAGTCGGACTAAAAGTATACAAATTCCTTCAGCACAAATTGAAAAACAAACAACGGTAGATTTTGAAATAAAGATTCCTTATTCAATAAAATCAGATAATAAAAGTTATGCTGTTGATATGGCAAATTACAATTTACCAGCAGATTATAAATACTTCTGTATTCCAAAAATAAATAAAGATGCATTCTTAATTGCCAACATATCTGATTGGGAAAAGTATAATTTACTTGAAGGAGAAGCAAATATTTTCTTTGAAGACACTTATATAGGAAAAACATTATTAGACGTTAGATATGCAACTGATACACTTCAGATTTCCCTTGGAAGAGATAAAAACGTTTCCGTAAAAAGAGAAAAAGTAAAAAACTTTACTACCAAGCAATTTCTTGGAAGTAAAAAAGAAGAGTCTAAAATTTGGAATATAATTGTAAAAAACAATAAAAATCAAAAAATTAATATGCAGATTTTTGATCAAATTCCAGTTTCTACCCTCGAAGAAATTAGAGTTGAAATTTCTGAAATATCCGGAGCACATCATAATATCAAAACAGGTGAAATCAAATGGGATTTCTCTATAAAACCAAATGAAAGTAAGAAGTTGGAATTGAAATACTCTGTTAAATATCCAAAGAATAGAAATTTAAATATCGAATAATGTTAACTATACATAATGACTATATTTAAGTTTACAAAAATATAGTCATTATTTACTTAATTAAACAGAAACCTGAGCTAAACGGGCTAAATAAGCTTAAATTTATTAGTGTGATTTTTTCAATAATTCAGGAAACTTCTTTTTAAATTTATTCAATCTTGGAATAGAAACCGCTTTTATAGAACCTTTATTTGTCTTCTTTTTTTTTATTTCATTTTGATTTTATCAGAAGTAAAATAAATGAAAATTACGTGATTACACAGTTGCTTTTTTACTTCAAAAATTCTAGCTTCGCTAACTTCTACTATAAGTCATTAAAACAGACGTCATATCAGTATACGTTGGGCAACATGTTGAACGAACTGAATAATTAAATTAATAAATTGAAATGAAAAAAAGTCTACTTATCCTATTTTGTATTATATGTATAAATAAAATTCACTCTCAAACAAATTGGGAATTATTAAACCCTAAGCCTACAGCAAACACTGGAAAAGATATTGAGTTTGTAACAACTAATATAGGATATATAATAACATCTAATGAGTTATTAGAAACAGTAGATGCTGGAAATACTTGGTTAAAGAAACAAAATATATCTAGTGGAAATGATATGAATTTCTACAATACAACAGGTTATGTTGTTGGTAATTATGGATATGTGCTAAAATCTGTAGATAACGGAGTATTATGGAGTCAAATATCTACAGGATTTAATAGCAGTTTTAATACTGTTAATATTATTGATGACAACAATATAATATTGTCAACCTCAAATAGTATTGTAAAGACTGATGATGGAGGAACTACATGGGAAAGTTTGAGTATTCCAAACTCCACAGTAAATAAAACATCTTTTACCAGTTCTTTAGTTGGTCATGCAGTTTGTAATAATGGAATCATACTAAAAACTATAGATGGAGGTCAAAATTGGTACATAACAAGAGATAACAGTAATATTACACCTTCAGATTATTTTACGGTTTACTTTGTTAATGAAAATATTGGATTTTCAACACAAGAACATAGTGATATGTTTAAAACCACAGACGGAGGAGAAACATGGGTAGAGGTAGCAGGAATCAATGATGCTATATATTCAATCTATTTTTTGGACGAAAACATTGGTTATGCAACAGGAGATCATGGAGTGATTTTTAAAACTATAGATAGCGGAAATACTTGGACTTGGGCAGGTTTTCAAAATGGTAGATATGGTAACACTTCAATGTATGGGATTTATTTTCAAGATAGCAATATTGGATATGCGACTGGTGCACGTGGACGAATTATAAAAACTACTGATGGTGGAAATACATGGACACAACATTCACAAACTTATAATGATTTTCGTCAATTACAATTTATAGATAGTAATATTGGCTATGCACAGTCAGGAAGTCATTTTTATAAAACAACTGATGCTGGAAATAGTTGGGATTTAATAGGTTCATTAAGCCTAGGAACTTCTGTTTTTGCTGGAAGTTTCACTTTCATAAATAAAAATTTAGGTTATGCAACTACAGCAGGAACTTATGGAGGTCATGTATTTAAAACAACTGATGGAGGTGTTACATGGTCTATATTACGTAATGGATATGAAGTTATCGACGACGGTATCAATTCTATTTACTTTTTAGACGCTAATAATGGTTTTGTTTCTGGAGGAGGTGGCTCTAATAGTTATAGTAGAAGAGTTATGAAAACTACTGATGGGGGTGATAATTGGACACAAGTTTTAAGTCAAATAAGTTTTGGTCACATTCAATTTGTTAATGATATGATTGGTTATGGTAATCGCATAGGATCTATGTACAAAACTATCGATGGTGGTAACACATGGAGTCTTAATATTGAAGTAGACGAAGATATTAATGCCTTTCATTTTGTTGATGAAAACAACGGCTATTTTGTTGGAGACCAAGGTTTAATTTATAAAACAAATGATGGAGGAACTAATTGGGAAGAATTAGAAATTCCATATGAATGGTATACAAAAGTTAATTTTTATTCAAAAAATGTTGGTTATATAGCAGACGAGGATGGAAAACTCTACAAAACAGAAAATGGAGGAATAAGTTGGGAATATTTAACACAACAATATAAAATAAATTCAATTGAACTAATTAATGATAAAATCTATACAGCAGGAACAAATGGCAAAATATACAGAAGTGATGTAGAATTTGAACCCATAATTTTACACGTTAATCCTGCTGAAAATATATCTAATTCTAATGCTAGCTTAACTGGTAACGCTACTTCTAATGGAGAATCTATTTCAAATATTCAGTTTGAATATAGTATTGATTACTCTTTTAGCAATATTATTTCTACAACACCAAGTACAATTGATGCAAATGAATCTTTGAATGTTTCTATTGATTTAATAAACTTAGAACCAAACACAACATATTACTATAGATTAAAGGGAACACAAAGCTCAAATATTAGTACCAGCCAAATTTTAAGTTTTACAACTCTTCCCGATTATGAAATAACAACAAATTATACGTATAATTATTCATCAATTACTGCGGATATTTCAGGCAATATAGCTTCTAATGGTTATGACATTACAAATGTAGAGTTTCAATATGGTACAAGTTCTGATGTTCTTGATAGTACTTTAAATGGAACACCTACATCTGTGTTAGGAAATACAACAGAAAATGTTACGGCAAGTTTAATTAATTTAGAACCTGAAACACAATATTTCTATAGAATAAAGGCAACACATCAAGGAGACGAAATTTATGGTGACATTCTATTTTTCACAACTTATCCAGAGTTCAATATAAGTCTTTATAATCCAAATATTAATGGAACAGATGTTACATTATCAGCATATTTAACTTCTTACGATCAAGATATAACTGATATCGTTTTTGAATACGGAACTATTGATTACGAAAACAACATATCAACTAATCCTTCACAAGTCAATGCTAATAGTTCAAGCAATGTTAGCACAACAATCACTAACTTAAATACAAGTTTAAATTACTATTATAGATTAAAGGCTATGCATAATGGTGAAGCCATTTATAGTGAAGAAAGGATTTTCAATTTTTCAGGAGATATTATAATGGTTAACGGAACAATAGAAGAAACTCAAACAAATTCTTTAGAATTAAAAGGTTTAGTTAATAGTTATGGTGCTTATTTAACAAATATTCATTTCGAATATGGTGTCACAAACAGTTTTGGTTCATCAATAGCAGGTACACCAAATTTTGCTTATGGTTATAATACTAGTTTGATAACTAGTTTAATCAACAACCCATTGGCAAATCAAACTTATTACTACAGATTAGTTGCCACTAATAATGGGAATATAATTTATTCCGATACTTATCAATATACAACAGGTACACTTAGCTTGACGGAATTTGATTTAAAAAACGCCATATCAATATATCCGAATCCAACAACTGAGTTTATAAATATTAAATCAAATGTTTCTGAAAAAATTAAAATTATTGAATTATACAATGTTTTAGGTCAACGTATATATTATGTGGATGCTAAGAATAAACCTGACATGAAAATTGATTTGTCAAGTTTCAAAAAAGGAATATATTTTGTAAAAGTGAACTTCGAAAGTACCAAAGTAGTATCATCGAAATTAATTTTGAAATAAAACACGATTGCCCAACAATGGCTATAAGTAATTGCTTGTTCTGGACTATTTTTGAAATTCTTACGGAATTTACAACTTGGTGTGTACTTATAAAGTTAAGCGCTAAACCACGCAACTACTCATATCCGAGACCGTTAGCGAAATCAAAACCTAATGCTTTCCTTTTTTCAATAATTCAGGAAACTTTTTTTTGAATTTATTCAATCTAGGAATAGAAACAGCTTTTACATACCCTTGATTTGGATTTCTTCTTTCAAAATTTTGGTGGTACTCTTCTGCTTTATAAAATTGAGTATGTTTTGTAACTTCGGTAGCAATTTTACCGTTATAAGTTTCTTTATTTAATTTTGCAATTGCATTTTCTATAATAGCTTTTTCGGCATCGGTTTTATAGAAGGCGATAGATCGGTATTGAGTTCCATAATCTGGATGTTGCCCATTTACAGTTGTTGGATTGTGAGATCCATAAAATACGGTCACCAAAGTTTTAAAACTTACTTTAGTTGGATTGTAATAAACAGCAACCGTTTCTGAATGTCCTGTTTTACCTGTGCCAATTGTACTATATGTAGGATTTTTAGTATAACCTCCGGCATATCCAGAAACCGCCTCCTCTACTCCTTCTACACTTTCAAAAATGGCTTCCACACACCAAAAACAGCCACTTGCAAAATAGGCTACTTTACTATCTTGAGATGGAACAAAACTCGCTTTAGAAACTTCGTCTTTCTTTGAAAAACCAAAACAAGAAATTAATAAGAGAATTGCACTAAAAGTTAAAACTGATTTTATAATTTTCATATATAGATATTAATGGATATAATAAAATTTGCACCAAGAATAATTTTCAAATCTTGATGCAAATTTCTGAACTTTTAACTCGATAAAAAAACTCGAATTATGTATATAGTCGTCACAATTTAAAATTTCATACAATTTGTTTACAACTTTAGCATTTTGTTAAGAAACCAAGTTGTGCAAATCCTATTAGATAATTACTTTTGTTATTCATCAAAAAAAATATAAATGGAGCATTTTATAGTATCTGCACGTAAATATCGTCCTCAAAACTTCTTGGATGTTGTTGGCCAACAGGCCATCACAAATACGTTAGAAAATGCTATAAAAAACAATCATTTAGCCCAAGCATTATTATTTACAGGGCCTAGAGGTGTTGGTAAAACTTCTTGTGCAAGAATTTTAGCAAAGCAAATAAATCAACAAGACGCAGAACTTTCTGAGAATGAAGATTTTGCTTTTAATATTTTTGAGCTAGATGCTGCTTCTAACAATTCTGTTGATGATATTAGAAGTTTAACAGATCAAGTTAGAATTCCGCCACAAACAGGAAAATACAAAGTATATATTATTGATGAGGTTCACATGCTTTCTCAAGCAGCCTTTAATGCTTTTTTAAAGACTTTAGAAGAACCACCTGCACATGCTATTTTCATTTTAGCAACTACAGAAAAACATAAAATAATTCCTACGATATTATCTCGTTGTCAAATTTTCGATTTTAAAAGAATTGGTGTTTTAGATGCTAAAAATTATTTAAAAGTAATTTGCGAAAAAGAAAATATTACAGCAGATGATGATGCTTTGCATATTATCGCTCAAAAAGCTGATGGAGCTATGCGTGATGCTTTATCTATTTTTGATAGAGTAGTTAGTTTTTCTGGTAAGAATTTAACTCGTGAAGCGGTTACAGAAAACTTGAACGTATTAGATTATGACACGTATTTTAATATGACGGAATTATTGTTAGAAAACAAGATTCCACAAGTATTAAATGCATTCAACACCATCTTAGGAAAAGGTTTTGAAGGACATCATTTTATAAATGGATTAGCAAGTCATTTTAGAGATTTATTAGTTGCTAAGGATAAAGCGACTTTACAATTATTAGAAGTTGGTGATGCTGCAAAAAAGAAATATTTAGAGCAAGCTACTAAGGCTAGTATTCCGTTTTTAATGCAATCGATAAACAAAGCAAATGACTGCGATTTAAATTATAGAGCAAGTAAAAATCAGCGATTGCTGGTGGAATTAACTTTAATGCAAATTGCCTCTATCACTTTTGATGGAGAAAAAAAAAAGTCACCTAACTACATAATTCCTGCTACTTTTTTTCAAGCACTTTCTCCTGCTGTAAAAGAAATAGCTAAACCAATTCAGAAAAAAATTGCTGAAGTTGTTCAAAAACAAAAGATTGAAGAACTACCAAAAGCGAAATTAAAAACACCTCTTTTAAATACTGTAAGAAAACGCTCTTCTTCTCTGTCTTTAAAAAGTGTACATGAGAAAAAAGAAGTAAAAAAATTGGTTGTTGAAGAAAACTTTGACAATCATCCAAAAGATGTTTTTACAGAAGTCCGTTTACAAGAACTTTGGAAAGCTTATGTAACTTTTCTGAATAGCAAAGGAGAAAGAAGTATGGCTTCTATTGTAGGAACTGATATTCCTAAATTAGAAGAAGGTTTTAAAATTACTTTTACCATTCCTAATCGATTAATGGAAGATCAATTTCATAAAGGAAGACCTGCTTTATTAAAATATTTACGTGCAGAATTAAATAATTACGGAATTAAGATTATCGTAACATTAAATGAAACTGTAGAGAAAAAATTTGCATATACACCTGTCGAAAAATTTAATAAAATGAAAGAGATGAATCCTCTTTTAGAAAAACTACGTCAAACTTTTGAATTAGATATGTAACATAATTCATGTTTTTTCTACTTATAACTACATTTAAAAATTTTATTTCATCCTCTTTCTAATTACAGTCTTATAAGTTATGAATTACTTTTTAGGAATTTCATTTATATTAATTTTATGGTTTTTGATTAGTAACTTTTTAAAAAAGAAACGTTTAAAAAAATTTAGAGCTTCGTTATATAAAAACTGGGGAAGAGCAAAAAAGAAAGAATATTATAATTTCTTTGTCATTGGTAAATACTTCGAAAACAATGCTCATAAAGATAAAGCGTATCATATTTTATCAGAAAAAAGTAAAATTGATTTTGATATTGATGACATATTTAAATTTGTAGATAGAACTTCATCTAAAGTTGGACAACAATATTTATACTTTAAATTAAGAACAATTGGTTCTATTAAACAACTAAAAAAGTTTGATGAATTAACAGGTCTGTTTCAAAAAAACAAGGATTTAAGTATTTCTTTTCAGATAGAACTTTCTAAATTAAACAATAATAACTCTTATTACTTAGAGGAGTTAATTAATGACAAGCAGTTAGACAAACCAAAATATTTATGGATTGTTAAAGGCTTAACTATTACTGCAATTTCTTCAATTATACTTTTATTTTTCTACCCAATATTTAGCCTCTTGTTGGTTCCTGTTTTTTCTGCAAATCTATTTTTCCACTATAAAAACAAACATAGTGTTGCCTTTTATATAAATGGTGTAACTCAATTATCAAGAACATTAAAAGTGAGTCAGAAATTGGCTAAAATTCCAGAAATAGCTGCTTTTTATAAAGACATTTCTTTTATAAATAGTATGAAGTCTATCAAATTTAAAACAGAGTTTATAGCTTTTGAAAAAAACATTAATGATGAATTTTTATTCTTTTTTTGGTTTTTTGCAGAAATGATTAAAATACTATTTAATGTTGAGTATTTGGTTTTCTATAGTTTTTTAGACGCTTTAACTAAAAAACGAAAAAGTATAGAAGATATGTTTCTTTTTATTGGAGAAATTGATGCTGCAATTTCTACTGCATCTTTAAAATCTGGAGATTTAAAAACTTGTAGTCCCGCTTTTAATGATGATAATGAGTTAAAATTCTCTGGAATTCATCATCCTTTAATTGAAAACTGCATAGAAAACAACACCCACTTATCACATAAAAGCATGCTTTTAACAGGTTCAAATATGTCTGGAAAAACCACTTTTATAAGAACGATTGCTATTAATAGTATTTTAGCGCAAACACTTCATTTTTGTTTTGCTGATTCATATACTGCTCCATTTTACAAAGTATATTCATCTATTAGAATTACGGATGATTTACTTGATAATACTAGTTATTACTTACAAGAAGTACTTACTATTAAAGAGTTAATTGAAGCTTCTAAAGATGATAGCCCTTGTTTATTTGTACTTGATGAAATTTTTAAAGGGACAAACACTATTGAAAGAATTTCTGGTGGAAAAGCTATTTTATCCTATTTAAATAAAGAACAACATACTGTTTTAGTTTCTACTCACGATATTGAATTAACAGAATTATTAGTAAAAGACAACTACGATTTATATCACTTTAGTGAACAAATTGAAAATGATAACCTGTTTTTTGATCACAAGTTAAAAACAGGTAAATTGAAAACGAGAAATGCTATTAAAATTCTAGATTTATACAAATATCCTTCAGAAATAATTAAAGAAGCAAAAAAAACTGAATCTACTTATTTTGCTTAACCCACTAACTTTTTCCCTAAGTAAGATAATGTTAACCCTTGTTTTTCATCTGATGTTTTTTCAAATTCAGGAACCAAATACAAGTCTTTATCTTTTTCAATAAATAATGGAATTGATTTTTCTTCCAAAGCCAATAATTCTAATATTTTCTGATATTCTTCTGCTGAATTTATTTTAACTTCATTTATAAAAGGATTTTCTCTATAAGCTTCACTTAAATTGATAAAATCATCATTGGGTGTAAAAAAGGCTTCTCTTTCTTTTAAAGTCGCATTTTGAGCTTCCACTGATGATGCTATTTTATAAGAACCTTGTTCACCAAATATTTTCGAAAAAGTAGTTATTGCATGTTTATTTACAGCATCACTTCCTGTAATTGCAATTAAATAACCAACATCATTTAATTCAATATTATCAGATAAGTCTTCATTATAGATATCTATTTTAAAAGCCTCCAAATCAGATTTAACAGCTTCATCTATAAAATTTTTATTAGCATCTATTAAGATGACTCTCTTACCTTTTCCTTTTAGGTATTTTGCAATTAACCTTGATGGATTTGAAGCCCCAACAATTAAAATGGCATTAGAGCTCTTTAAGAACACTCCAACTATTTTAGCAAATAATCTTGCTGTTGTGGCATTTAAAAGTACAGTACCTAATACGATCATAAAAACCAAAGGCGTAATATATTCTGCACCTTCGACCCCTTGTTTTAATAATTTACTCCCGAATAAAGAAGCAATACCAGCCGCTACAATTCCTCTTGGCCCTACCCAACTTATAAATAACTTTTCATTAAATTCTAAGTTAGATTTATAGGTACTCGCAAAAACAGCTAAAGGTCTAATAATAAAGACCACAATTGTAAATAAAACAGCCGTTTTCCATGTATATAGCAACATTAAATCTTCTATATTGATGTTGGCTGATAACAAAATAAATAACATAGAAATTAATAAAACACTTAGAGATTCTTTAAAATAAAGTAATTCTTTTATGTTTTTTAGTTTTCCATTTCCTAGAACCATTCCCATTACAACAACAGCTAATAAACCAGATTCATGTGCAAAGACTTCTGACTCTACAAATACTAATAATACTGTTGATAAAGAAACTACGTTTAATAAATAATGTGGAATTAATTTTTTATTAATAACATAAGCAAGTGCGTGCGCAAAAGTGAATCCGAAACTAGTACCAAATAATAGAATTTTACCAAACTCCATTAAAGCTGTTTTTGTAAAACCACTTCCGCCACCAACACTAATAAATTCAAAAACTAAGACTGCAACTAAGGCTCCTATTGGGTCTATTAAAATTCCCTCCCACTTTAAAACTGTTGAAACATCCTTTTTTAATGGGATATTTCTTAAAATTGGCGTTATCACTGTTGGTCCTGTAACTATAATTAATCCTGAAAAGAGCAAAGATAAATCCCAACCTAAACCAAAAACAAAATGTGCCACTACTCCTGCTCCAAAAAATGTGATAGCAGAACCTAAAGTAATTAATTTAGTAATTACTGGGCCAACATTTTTAATTTCGTTTTTCTTTAGTGTTAAGCCACCTTCAAAAAGAATAATACTAATGGCTAGTGAAACAAAATAATACAGATTATCTCCAGGAAACAACCCTTTTGTGCCATTCCAAATAGGCTCAATCCATTTTGTGCCATCTTCACTTAAAAATTCTGCAGCAATTGGTCCGACTAATAAACCTATTAAAATTAAAGGCAAAATTGCCGGAATTTTAAACTTCCAAGCAAACCATTGTGCCAATATTCCTAAAATAATAATCCCAGCTAATTCTAACATAAATATATTTATCTGATTGTTTGTAAATTTAACAATGTTTCTTCATCTTAAAAATTAAATTTATAGTTTTTTTTATTTTTGACAAAGTTCCCTATATTGTGCCAATAACCGATTCTTAAAGACTTTCTGTTGCAAAAAATAGACAAAATACTTATTGGTGTTGCTTTTTCACCAAACTTAAAACCGAACATTTTTGAAGCTGTAAGATTAGCTAATATGTTTGATGCTGAACTAGTAGGAGTTCATGTAGGGGAAAAAACCGATAAAAAAACGACTGATTTAAATGCTCTTTTGAAAGAAGCTGATTCATTAAATAAGTCTTTTAATGTAATTTGGCAAGAAGGCAAACCAGTAGATGTTATTTTACAAACTTGCACTTTACAAAATATTGATTTACTTATTCTTGGAGCACAGCAACAAGAAAATTTATTTAAGTATTATGTAGGTTCTATTGCCCGAAAAATCACTAGAAAAGCACCATGTTCTGTACTTTTATTGATAAAACCATCCGTTAATAGAATTCCATGTAAACACATAGTAGTAAACGGTTTAAAAGATAATAGAACCGAAGAAACCATAAAAACATCCATTTTTGTAACTAAAAAATTAAATTGTAAAAAAGTTACAATTGTTGAAGAGATTACACAAGATGAATTACATGTACAAGTAAACGATGACAAATCTTTAAGAAGAGCAAATATTACAAAAGAAAGAATAAAAACTCGAGAAGACAGACGTGTAAAAAGTTATTTAAAAGATATCGATTGTTCTGATATTTCTGTAAAAACACAAAGTATTTTTGGAAAAAGAGGATATTCTATTGGTCATTATGCCAAAGTAAAAAGAGCCGATTTATTAGTAATGAATGCTCCAACTAAATTAGGTCTCTTAGATCGAATTTTTCCTCATGATATAGAATACATTTTATCAGAATTACCAACAGATGTTTTAATTGTAAAATAGATGAAGAAGAAAAGTCCGATTAAAATATTTATGTCTGAAATTCCGCAAAATTTATTTGCCGGTTTTGTCGTTTCACTAATTGCCCTTCCTTTAGGTTTAGGATTAGCAATCGCATCTGGTGCACCTCCTATTTCTGGTATTATTGCAGCAATTGTTGGTGGTACAGTTGTATCATTAATTGGTGGATCTAATGTTACCATAACCGGTCCAGGAAATGGTTTGGTTGTCGTAATTTTAGCCGCAATTACAACACTTGGAAACGGCGACATGCAACAAGGTTTTTTATACACTTTGGCTGCTATTGTTATTTCTGGAGTTATTATGATTATTCTTGGTTTTTTAAGGATGGGATCTTTGGGAGATTACTTTCCATCATCAGCAATACAAGGAATGTTAGCTGCAATTGGGATTGGAATTTTTGCGAAACAAATTCACGTAATGTTAGGTAATGGTTCTGCTAAAGGAAGCATTATTGATTTACTTTTACAAGTACCTAAAGGAATAAAAACTCTTATTAGCACATCAGATTCCAGTATGTTTTATGCAGGTTTAGTTGGTATAATTAGTTTATTAATTATGGTTTTTTATGCAAAAATTAGAAATCGATATTTTCAATTAATTCCTGCTCCTATGTGGATTGTGGTTTTAAGTGTTGGAATGTATTATTATTTTGATCTATTTTTTCCTTCCAATTATCCTATTGATAAAAGTTTATTAATTAATTTACCAGATGACATTCTATCAAATTTTGCTTTTCCTGATTTCAGCAAAGTATATGAAATGAGTTTTATAAATGCTGTAATTGGTATTACTTTAATTGCAAGCATAGAAAGCTTATTAAGTATTAAAGCTGTGGATAAATTAGATCCTTTAAAAAGACGTTCTAATGTAAATAAAGATATTAGAGCTTTAGGTTTAGCCACTGTTATTAGTGGTTTTTTAGGCGGATTAAATGTAGTTACAGTAATTGCAAGAAGTTCGGTAAATGTAAATAATAAAGGGTCTAATAGATCAGCAAACTTTTTTCACGCAACATTTTTAATTGCTTTTATTCTATTATTTGCTACTGAATTACGTAAAATACCTTTGTCTGCATTAGCAGCAATATTAGTATTTACAGGATATAAATTAGCATCACCAGAAAACATCAGAAAGGTTTTTAGTGTTGGTAAAGAACAGTTAATCATTTTCTTAATCACATTATTTACAACGATAGCAACAAGTTTAATTACAGGGATTTTAGTTGGAATTTTAGTTACATTAATCATTCATATTATCATCACCAAAAAATCGAGTTTATTCTTTAAAAATCTTTTAAAACCAAATGTTTTAATGTTTAAAGAAGATGAAACCTATTATGTAAGTGTAAAGAATTTTTCTAGTTTTTTAAACTACACAAAATTAAAATCGAAATTAAACCAGATTCCAGAAACAGAAGAAGCTATTATTGATTTTTCTATGTGTGATTTTGTTGATGACTCTGTGATGGAGAATATGAATAATTATGCAGAAACGTTTGCTAGAAAAGGTGGTCATTTTGAAGTAATTGGTTTAGATGATTCTAAATCCGGAAGTGATCATCCTTTTGCGTTACGTAAAATAATACCAAAGCAAATTAAGAAAATCAATAGGGTTTTAACAAAAAGGCAAAAATCAATAGAAAAAATCAGTAAAGAAATGCATTGGAAATACGATGCCTTTTCTGAACAAGAAATGCAAGAATTACCAACTTTTGGGTATTTTAAAACAAGAACTATAAAAAAAGTTTCCAACGTCCTTTCTAATGAAGACTGCACCATTTTTGACGTGCAATTCTCTGAAGGTGAAATGATTGCAAAACAAGTAATTAAAGCAACCATGTTGCATATTCATTCCCAAAAAGACATTCCTTATTTTAATTTAGATAGAGAAGGCATTTTTGAATACATCTTAGAATTTGCTGGTTATGCAGATATTGATATTGACAACCACCCAGATTTTAGCAAACGTTTTTATTTATCAGGAAAAAATGAAGAAAAAATTAGAGCATTTTTTACAGATGAACTAGTTTTGTTCTTTGAAAGTAACAAACAGTATCATATTGAAGCTTCTGAAAACGGACTTTTAATCATAGGAAATGAACGTTTTGCAAGTGTTAAAGAAATGAAAGCACTCGCCTATTTTGGTATTGGTTTACAAAAAATGATATAATTATTATGTTAGGATTACAATTTGAAACAGAAACTTCTTGGGCAGAAATTGCAAAAGATAACTTACAACAAATACTTACAGATCATGCTTTTTTGGAACAAAAAGCAGCATCAAACGCAGTTTCAATTATTATTAATTATTCTGAAGAAACTGAGCTTGTAAAGGAGATGAGTAATATAGCTATAGAAGAAATGCAACATTTTAAAATGGTGCACCTATTAATGGTGAAACGTGGAATGGTTTTAGGTCGTGAGCAAAAAAATGATTACGCTATTAGATTGCAAAAATTTTTTAAGAAAACAGGCGATAGAACGGATGCTTTAATTCAGCGTTTATTAGTTGCTGCTTTAATTGAAGCTAGAAGTTGTGAACGTTTTAAAGTGTTTTCTGAAAATATGGAAGATGAAGAATTATCTAAATTTTACAATAATTTGATGATTTCTGAAGCTGGTCATTATGTAACTTTTTTAAAGTTTGCAAGAGAATATCAAGATAAAGAGATTGTAAACAAAAAATGGAATGATTTATTAGCTTTTGAAGCAGAGTTGATGAAAGAGCGTGGAAAAAAAGCGACAATTCACGGTTAAAAACAGTGAACAATAAACAATTATCAATGAACCCAATGATTACTGATAACTGATAACTGATAACTGATAACTGATAACTGATAACTGAATATATGTTTAGTAAAGACGAAGCTGCATTATTACGTAAAGAATTCTGGACAAGTTTTGGAAAGTCATTTCCAAGAAAATGGTTGTTATACAACACAAAAATTAAAGGTTTTGCCTTTAAGTTTCAGGCCGACAGAAAGAAAGCAATGGTCTGTCTTGATATTGAGCATCCAGAGGATATTGCAAATGAACTTTTGTACGATCAAATGATTTCTTTAAAAGCTTTATTAGAAGCCGAATTACCAGAAGTTATTTTTAATGCTGAATATGAATTAGAAAGCAGAAAAATAATTCATAGAATTTACGTTCCTTTTGAAGGGAAATTTAGCATCCATAATAAGAATACTTGGAGAGATTGTTATGAGTTTTATGTAGAAACAATGCCAAAATTTGAACTTTTTTTTTATGAATATGAAGAGTTTATTAATCAGGCGATTTAATAATTATTATACTTAAAGCTTATAAAAGAACTCGCGTTAAGGATTACAGTGAAAATCCTTTTTTCTTTTTTTGAAAAAAGATTGTAACGTAAAGCCTGACTTTATCCTGAAGGCATTCAGGATAAAGTAACGCCCAAAGAAAAATCGCCTTATAAAAGACGATTTTTCAATTCTAATAAACATACTCTTTCTTCTTTCTACTTAATGATGTTAATTGAAAACGGATAATATGGTGGTTCATTATTACTCGCTTTAATTGCGTTTATTATTGGAAAAATAAGATAGAAAAACCCTATTGCGATTAAACCTATAATACCTAATCCTAAAAGTAAAATTAAAGGAATACAGATTAAAATGTAAATAAACATTGATATTCTAAAGTTTAGAATCGCTTTTCCATGAGCATCCATTCCTGAAATTTCATCTTTTTTTGTAAGCCATAAAACTAAAGGCACTATAAATCCTCCAATTCCTGTTACAAAATCTAAAAGTTGACTTAAATGAGTTAATACCAATAATTGTTTATTTTCTTTCATTTTATATATAATAGTTTAATTGTTCATCTATTTGACGCTCAAACTCTTGTTTTGTTACAAAAGTTTTATTTACAACTTAATTAAGGAACGTATATTTGCACTATGATTGAAAACGATACTATTATTGCCTTGGCGACTCCTTCTGGAGTTGGAGCGATTTCTGTGATAAGACTTTCTGGTGAAAAAGCTATTGATATTGTTGATACTTTTTTTAAATCTGTTACCAAAGAAAAGTCTTTAAAAAACCAGAAAACGCACACGATTCATTTAGGTCATATTGTTGAAAATGATATCATTTTAGATGAAGTTTTGGTTTCTATATTTAAGAATCCTCGTTCTTATACAGGTGAAAATGTAGTTGAAATTTCTTGTCATGGTTCTAGTTTTATTCAACAAGAAATTATTCAGTTGTTTTTACAAAATGGATGTAGAATGGCTGATAATGGTGAGTTTACAATGCGTGCTTTTTTAAATGGTAAAATGGATTTATCGCAAGCTGAAGCTGTGGCAGATGTAATTGCTTCCAATTCTGCTGCGAGTCATCAAATGGCAATTCAGCAAATGCGTGGAGGAATTACCAATGAATTAAAAGAATTACGTGTTCAGTTATTAGATTTTGCGGCTTTAATTGAGCTTGAACTAGATTTCTCTGGTGAAGATGTAGAATTTGCTGATAGAACAAAATTTAAAGAATTAGTTGTAAAAATTACGTTCGTTTTAAAACGTTTGATTGATTCTTTTTCTTTTGGAAATGCTATGAAGAATGGAATTCCGGTTGCAATTATTGGAGAACCCAATGTTGGGAAATCGACACTTTTAAATGCGCTTCTAAATGAAGAAAAAGCAATTGTTTCTGATATTGCAGGTACAACAAGAGATGCCATTGAAGATGAATTAATTATTGATGGTGTTGCCTTTAGGTTTATTGATACGGCAGGAATTAGAGAAACTGAAGATGTTATAGAAAGCATAGGGATTAAAAAAGCGTATGAAAAAGCAGAAAATGCTCAGTTGATTATTTTCTTAATAGATTCTAATAAATTCTCACATTCAAGTGAAGAGTTTTTACTCGAAATTAAAACAATTACTGAACGATTTCCAAATAAACGATTGTTAGTAATCGCTAATAAAATAGATACTTTATCTTGTCATGATTCTTCTATTTTACAATCAGAAATTGAAAATTTAATTCTTCTATCAGCAAAAAATAAGACAGGAATCGAAGAATTAAAACAAGAACTAACTTCTTTGGTAAATATTGGTGCTTTAAGTAATAATGAAACGATTGTAACCAATTCGCGTCACTTTGAAGCTTTAAATAATGCTTTAATGGCAATTACTTCTGTTCAGGAAGGTATTGACTTGGAAATTGGTACCGATTTGTTTTCTATTGATATTAGAGAATGTCTGCGTCATTTAGGTAATATTACTGGTGAATATGATGTTGATAAAGATATCTTGGGTCATATTTTTGGTAATTTCTGTATCGGAAAGTAATTATCTTTCTTTTGTTTTCTAACTACTTGTTTTTATTGACTTTATAGTTTTTTAGTGTCTCTTTTTTGTTGCCCGTTTGCTCTTTATTTCTTATATTTGTTGTTCAGTTGTTGCCTTAATAGCTTATCTGTTGCCCAAATCATAAAGCAACAAATCAAAGCGAAATGATGCACCATATAGCACCACCAAGCAACATTGAGCTACAAGTAGCACCAAATGAGCAGTACAATTAAAATACCGAAATTCTGTCAATTCTGTGGAATGGCTTTTGTTGCACAAAAGACCACCACTAAGTATTGTGGGCATACTTGTGCAAGTAGAGCCTATAAACAGCGTAAGCGAGAAGAAAAAGTACAAACCGCATTATCCGAGCAAATAAATTACAGCAAGCCTACATCTTCTGAAAACTTGCAAACTCTGCAAACCCTACCTACACAGGCTGGAAATCATATCAATCTAAGAGATAAAGAATTTCTAAGCATTACTGAAGCTGCCGATTTATTAGGTGCGAGTAGATGGACTATTCAGCGGATGATAAAACGCAACCAATTAAACATTGCAAAATTAGGTAGACGTACTATTATAAAACGGACAGAAATCGATAATCTCTTTAAAATATAGCCTTATGAAAGTAACATTAAGAAAACGCAAGAAAGGAAACAAAATCAGTTTGTATTTAGATTACTATGCAGATGGTAAGCGAGAATACGAGTATCTTAAATTGTACCTCACACCTGAACCAGAGAAAGGTTCACTTTCAAAAGCAGAGAAAGACCAAAATAAAACGATACTTCAATTAGCTGAAAGTATCAGAGCAAAACGACATTTAGAAATTCAGAATAGCATTTATGACTTTCAAGATAAGGCTAAATTAAAAGGTAGTTTCTTATTATACTTTGATGCACTCACAGAAAAGAGAAAAGCAAGTTTAGGTAATTATGGCAATTGGGATAGTGTTGGTAAACATTTAAGAAAATACAGTCCAAGAGATATTTCATTTGACAGGGTAAATCGTGAATGGGTACAAGGATTTAAAGATTATTTAGATAATGTAGCCAAAACTAAAAGTGAAAACGAATTATCTCAAAACTCTAAATACTCCTACTTCAATAAATTAAAGGCAGCATTAAAGCAAGCAGTTAGAGATGGGATTTTAAAATACAATCCTTCGGAGCAAGTCCAGGGATTTAAACAAGGAGAACCACAAAGAGAGTTTCTAACTTTAGAAGAAGTACAAGCATTAGTAAAAGCAGATTGCGAAAGTGAGCAATTAAAAACTGCGTTTTTATTCGCTTGCCTTACTGGTTTAAGATGGTCAGATATAAATAAGTTGCTATGGTCAGAGGTACAACATTCAGATGAAATGGGTTACTACATTCGTTTCCGACAACAAAAAACCAAAGGAGCTGAAACCCTACCAATTTCCGAGCAAGCTCGTAATATGTTAGGAGAAGAACAGGAACAAACGGAGCGTGTTTTCAAAGGCTTAAAATATAGTGCTTGGCACAATGTAAAATTATTACAATGGGTAATGCGTGCAGGAATAACCAAAAACATCACGTTCCATTGTGCAAGACACACTTATGCAACCCTACAACTTACAATGGGTACAGATATTTATACCGTATCAAAATTATTAGGACATAGAGAATTAAAAACCACTCAGATATATGCCAAAGTAATAGACAGCAAAAAGAAAGAAGCAGCTAATAAAATTCAACTCGATTTATAATATGGAACTAACTATTTTTAAAAGCATCATTTATGGAGATTTAAAACCTTGGGCAAGTGATGCTGTCAATGAAAAGTTTTACAGACAAAATAGGTCTGCAAAATTCATAAAGCCTACGCAGACGATAAACGAGTATTACAAGGCGTTAAAGGAAATCCACAAAAACAAGCCTAATCTATTCAAAGAAGATGGTTTAGAAATCTACCTACTGCAAGCAGATACGGATATTAGCCACGATATTCTGCATCCATTAGTTGAAATCCAATTAGCTGAACCCACCACAGCAACACAAAGGTTTTATCATTATTTGCTGTTAAATGAAGCTACAAGGCTATCAGACAGAGTTTTTAAATGTATCAATAAAGACATTGGAGAGATTCAGAAAAAAGAGATAGTTCAAAATGTAGTGAAATCCTGCAAAGACTTATTATTAAGAATAGGAACAGATCAAGACAGTTTTAAGCAAACCGACTTGACAGCTTATGTTATTCCGCAACTCATTACTAACGTAATTCGTTTTCTAAAGGAAACCGAAAAGTTATATCCTCAATTCCTTTCGGAATTACCGTCAAACAAAAACGAGCTTTACGGAGAACTACTTCAACAATCCATTCCAGATATAGAGATTGATAAGCCAACACCTGAATTTCAAACAGTAAATAATATTCTTTTAGGTTTAGATGATTATAAGTTTGAAAAAGATACTCGTTTCTCATTCGGTTTTACTGGAGATACAACAAAGCTAAAATCGGTACTCTCTTTACTCAATCGTGATATTGAATTATTGAATGAAGATAAAACCACAGTTGATGATTTATATGCAGTCTTTACAAGTAAAGACTTAAAGTTGGGTGCTCCACAAATTTATTTAGGTTGTCAAACATTAGAGTTTGCTTATATAGTGAAAAAATTAGCATTATCATTTTCAAACTTATCTGAAACAACAATTGATGATTCCAACCTCTTTTTCTCAAAAAAAGGGAGTCCTATTTCAAGGGGAAGTCTATACAATGCGAACCAAAAACAACCCTATAAAAAAGAAGATATAGACAACATTTTCAGCCATCTGTAAATAAAAACAGTTAGATGTGTTAGATATAGTAGTTAGATGTTAGCTTCTAACTGATTACCAGAGTGTTACGAAATAGTTTAGCGGTCAGAAATGAATGTTAAACCTTTTAAATCGTAACAAAATGAGTAACGAAAATTTAATTTTAGAAAAGCTCAACAGTCTTGAGCAAAAGATAGAGGAACAAAACCTCTTAAAGAAAGAAGTACTAAACTTCAATGATGCCTGTAGCTATTTAGATATAAGTGCTTCGCATCTGTACAAACTTACCAGTCAGAAATTAATACCACACTTCTGCCCACAAGGTAAAAAACTCTATTTCAATCGTACCGAGTTAGACGAATGGTTACAGCGTAACCGTCAATCTTCTACGGACGAAATCGAAAAAGCAGCAGCCAATTATCTAATTCAAAACAAACGCAGTTAGATATGGGCTTTTATCATCCTTTAGACGAAAAGTTAGAACAGATAGACGATAGGCTATCAGAACTAACGCTTATGCTTAAAGACAAGCAAAGAAGCAATCCTGACCAAGTGTTTTTCGACACCCAAGAGTTTCTACAGATAATGAATGTAAGTAAGCGTACCGCCCAATATTGGCGAGATAGCGGACTCATAGGCTATTGCCAAATTGGGTACAAAATCTATTACCGCTTATCAGACATACTCCAATTGTTAGACAAAAATTTTAAAGCACCTATCAATGGAAAATAATCACATAAATACTTCTAAAATGGCATCATCTACTATATATAAAAATTTCAATCAACCCATAGAAAATAAAGCCTTACTACTGATAGTAAAGGACGTTATTGAGGGCAAATACAAAGAACCTATTGAAGCTATCCGTATGGCTATTGGAATGGGAAAACCAGAACGAGCAGACCAATTCAAAAAAGAATTAGTAGCCTTTACACCTTCAGCAACTTTTGAGGGCGGTAGAAAAATGGAATACTTTAAAATGTACAGCGGATTTGTGCATTTAGATTTTGATAAGTTAGAACCAGACGAGCTTCAAGAAGCAAAACAGAAAATACAATCCATTCCGTACACTTTTGCTTGTTTCACAAGCCCAAGCGGAAATGGCCTAAAAGTTTTTATTGAAATAAATACAGGTGCAGAACATCATAAAACCGCTTATGCACAAGTGCAAGCGTATTATGAAAAAGAAGTTGGTATTGAAGCAGACCCAAAATGCAAAGACATTACAAGGTTGTGTTTTGTGTCTTATGATCCTAATGGATATAAGAACATACAAAACGAAAAATTCAAGGTAAAAACCGAAACGGTTTTACAACCTCTCACAGCATCAACACCCAAAACAGTAGTAACTCAAAATCCTATTCCTAATGAAGACACCAATAATTCAGAAACCTTTACCGAGTGTATCACATTCACCGAAAACAAAGAAAGTTACGCAGACGGCAACCGAAACAATTTCATATATCAATTGGCTTGTAATTGCAACAGGAGAGGAATCGTGTATGATGATGCTTTGCATCTTATTCTAAATACCTATGACCTAAACCAAGAGGAAATAAAAGCATCTGTAAAATCAGCTTATGATAACAATGCTATCCAATTTGCGAGCTATCCAAGTCATAACCAAACTGCACAACCAAATGAGATAGTAAGTGATGAAGATTACCTAAAAAACACACCAACTTTTGACGAGCAATTATTTGATAATCTACCAGAAGTTTTAAGAAAAGGTACAATGGCATTTACAGACCCAAGAGAACGTGATGTATTCTTTACTGGTGCATTGTCTATTCTTAGTGGTTGTTTACCAAATGTATCAGGCGTATATGCTCAACAAACGGTATTTCCTAATCTGTTTTCTTTTATCATAGCTCCAGCAGCAAGCGGGAAAGGTGCTTTAAAATTTGCTAAAGTATTGGCAGACCCATATCAAGAAAGTATTTTAGAACAAAGCAATCAAGATAAGTCCATCTATGATGCTGAATTAGCTCAATACAAGGCAGAACAGCGAAACAGAAAGAAAGACGATACAGAAACCGCAGAAGAGCCTGTAAAACCACCATTTAAAGTTGTATTCATTCCTGCAAACACCAGTTCAGCAGCTATTCTAAGTCATATTAAACAAAATGAAGGCAAAGGAATTATTTGCGAAACAGAAGCAGATAGTATGGGTGCAGTATTTAAACAAGATTGGGGCGGATATTCTGATATGTTACGTAAAGCATTCCATCACGAAACCATTAGTATTTCTCGTAAAACAGATAATGAGTATATCATCATTAAAGACACTAAATTATCAGTTGCCTTGTCTGGTACTCCTGGTCAAGTTTCTAATATCATTTCATCAGCAGAAGATGGTTTGTTTAGTCGTTTCATATTCTACACTTTTAAAGTAGAGCAAGTTTGGAAAGATGTATCGCCTTTCGGCAATACCTTAAATTTAAACGACCATTTTGAAGTGTTATCACAGAATGTATTAGAAATGATAAACTTCTTAGAAACCAATCACACACAAATACATTTAACGCAAGAGCAATGGCAAACCGTTAATTATACAGGGCAACAATGGCTGACAGAAGTAACCACATTTACAGCAGAAGAAGCAGGAAGTGTAGTAAAACGATTAGGACTTGTTTTGTATCGTATTACTATGATATTCACAGCACTTCGTAAGTTCGACAATGGCGATTGTGCAGAAGATGTAACCTGTACTGATGAAGATTTTGAAATGGCGTTAATGATAGCAAACGTATATCTGCAACACGGTTTGTTAATGTATAACAATCTACCAAAGAAAGAAGAAGCTGGCGTTTTTAAAGGTGCTAATAATAAAAAGCAATTCTTTGAAGCCTTACCACAAAACTTTAAACGTGAAGAAGCCATCCTCATAGGCAAGAAGTACCAACTCAAAGACCGCTCAATTGATGCCTTATTAAAATCATTGGTAGGCTCTCACCTCTCACAACCCAGTTACGGACACTATCAAAAAACTACAGATAAACTGTAGTTTGCAATCTTTGCACTTTTTGAAATTACTCTTGTAGTTTTTGTTCTTGTTTATTTTTTATTTGTCTATATTTGACAAACGATTATTTAACAAATAAGCAAGCAATGAACAAATTCGGAGACTTAATACGGTCTAAAAGAGAAGAACAAGAAATGCTACTCAGGCACTTATCCGCAGAGTTAGACATTGATACCGCAATGCTTAGTAAAATAGAAAGAGGAGAAAAAACCGCTAAACGTGAACATATAGAACCATTAGCTAATCTTTTCAAACTTGATTATAACGAACTGTTTTCACTTTGGTTAGCAGACCAAGTATTTCAGTTGGTAGAAAATGAAGAACAGGCATTGCAAGCCCTACAGATTGCAGAGAAGCAAATAAAAACTATATCAAAAACCTAAATTCATTGCTTTTGGAAAACCTTACATTAAATATAATCCCATTCAGCCATCCAGTTCAAGAACTGGAGATTGGCTTTTACAAGCAAGAGAAACAAGGCTATTATTCACTTTGGAAAGGCGAATATCCTCAATCTTTTTGGGATGATTTTAATGAGGAAATGCAAACCTGTGATAAACTATATACCAACTTTATAGATACCGAGAATTGTGATTATAAAGCAAGTGTAGATTTTTCAAAGAACAGAAGATTAGGTGTACATTATTACAGTAGGTTAATCTATAATTATTTTGAAACAGTTGCAGATGCAGTAAAAATCAATTTTGTAAAAGACATTCAAATATGGTTTAAAGATGAAACTAAAAGTACAGCAGTTTATACTTCGTATAAACGCTTTACTATAAAAGTGCAATTTCATAAAGTAACAGAATCACCTGAATTATTAATCTCTTTTGATGGCAATACAACCGTATATAACAAGTCTTTAGCAGAATTAGATGATTTCCCACCAGAGTTAATAAATTACGTCAAATACAAGACCCAAGTAGTTAAATATGAGTTTGCAGATGATGCTATAAAACAGCATATAGAAGAATTATATCCAATACTTTCAAATCCTATTCGAGACTATCTAAAGATAGCTCGACCAGATTTTAAAAGAGGTAACAAATACAAACCGTATTATAAGAACATTACAGACTTATACCATAATCACTTAAATTCTAAAGAATTTAAAGCAATACTACCTATATCAGAAGATGGTTTTTATAAAATGCCTAATCATAAGGTTCATAAAACATCTTTCAACTCAAATAAGCTACGCTTTTTTAATAATACAGATATTGTTCCGCATAATGGAATGAAAAATATAGGACCATACAAAGCAAGTCCGCATTCAAATGTTCGCTTCTTTTTTATCTACCACAAACCAGATAGAAACTTTGCAGTAAAAACACTTTACAAGTATTTTACTGAAGGTTACAAATCGCCTGAAGGCTATTTGTATTTCAAGCCATTAAAAACCTATATCAAGCAACCATTTCTTATAGATAAAGATACAAGTATTGCTTTTGAGAGTCCAGAAACTGCATTAAGAGAAGTAAAACAAGGTTTACTAAATCTTGAAAAGCAACCCAATACAAAGTATGTAGCTATTTATGTAACGCCAATTCACAAAACAGAAACAGACGAACAGCGTAAAATGCTGTATTACCAAGTAAAAGAAGAATTATTAAAACACGATATAAGTTCACAAGTAATCTATAAAGACAATATTGGGCATAAAGATTTTAGTTTCTATTTACCTAATATCGCTATCGCTTTATTAGCCAAAATAGACGGTATTCCTTGGCGTTTAGATAGAGATACAAAAGAAGAATTGATAGTAGGTGTAGGTGCTTTCACTTCGCTCAATCACAACATAAAATATGTGGCAAGTGCTTTTTGTTTCAACAACAATGGTGAGTTTAAAGGTTTTGATTGTTTTAAAGCCAATGAAACCGAACTATTAGCAGGAACAATAGGCAAACAGATTTTAAAATATGTTGTAGATAATGGAGAAAGTGCCAAAAGGTTAATCATTCATTTTTACAAGAAAATAAGCAATAAGGAATTAGAGCCAATCAAAAAGATGCTCAACAAATTAAACCTTACCATTCCTGTAGTTATTGTAACCATAAATAAAACCACATCAGAAGATAATGTAGCATTCGATACCAGTAATCACAATTTAATGCCTGTAAGTGGTACATATTTAAAAATTGGTTGGGATCAATACTTATTATTTAACAACATACGCTACAAAGCATCAGACACAGTAAGCGATAATCCATTTCCAGTAAAATTGTCTTTTTCTTCCACAGTAGATAATTATTTTGACGATAGAAAAGTAGTAGAAGAATTAATAGACCAGGTATATCAATTCAGTAGAATGTATTGGAAATCTGTAAAACAACAAAACTTACCAGTAACTATAAAATACCCAGAAATGGCAGCAGAAATATTCCCTTTCTTTGAAGGCGATAAGCTACCCGATTTCGGTAAAAATAATCTTTGGTTTTTATAATGAATAAAGCAGAGGAAATATTAAACATCAAAACTGTAAAACCTACAGCAATAAGATTAATTGTTTTAAGACACCTATTAGAACAAAAAAAAGCCCAATCCCTAAAAGATATTGAAGATAAATTAATTCATACAGATAGAAGTTCAATTTTTAGAACACTTAAAACATTTTTAGAAAATAAATTAATTCATAGTATTGAGGATGGTTCTGGTATGGTTAAATATGCAGTATGTGCTGATGGGTGTAACTGCGACCCAATAGACCTGCATTATCATTTTTATTGTTCAAAATGCGGCCTAACTTATTGCTTGTTAGAAATACCTATACCAAGTATTCAGTTACCTAATAATTTTAAAATGCAACAAGCCAATATGGTAATAAAAGGACTTTGTGACAATTGTAACCACTAACCTTTGCAATCGAGTTGCACTTCTTTGTACTTATCTTTGAACCCAAGATGAGAATATTAGCATTCATATTATCAATATTTGTATTTACATTGGCAGTAATGCCTTGTGAAGATGGTATGGATAATGCTATTTCTGAAAATGTATCGCTTGTCCATTTTGACGACCAATCACAAAATCATTCTCAAAATAATGAAGACGGGTGTACAAATTTTTGTTTATGTCAATGTTGTGGAACTCCAATTACAATACCATCATTATATACTTATAGTGATTTGAATAAAACAGTTTTGTATTCCTATTCATTTCATTATTCCTCTTTATATTCATTTGATTACACCATTGGTGTATGGCATCCGCCAACCCTAAGTTAAACCATCTTTCAAGGGCTATCTACGTCCTTTTTCCACAATTTTCAATTTAATAAAATCACATTTATATGTTCGATAAGATAATCTCTTATTCGGTTAAGAATAAGTTTGTTATAGGGCTTTTTGTAGCAGCTTTAACAATTTGGGGGATATTTTCACTCCGTCAATTACCCATTGATGCAGTTCCTGACATCACAAACAATCAGGTTCAAATTATTACCATTTCTCCAACGCTTGCTACACAGGAGGTAGAGCAGTTTATTACTACACCAGTGGAGCTTGCTCTACAGAACCTTCAAAAAGTAGAAGAAATAAGGTCAATCTCACGTTTTGGGCTTTCGGTAATTACCGTAGTGTTTGAAGAAAGCTATGATATATACTTAGCACGACAGTTAGTTACTGAACGAATTAAGGAAGCTGAAAATGCAATACCTCAAGGTTTAGGCACACCCGAAATGTCTCCTATTTCTACAGGTTTAGGAGAAATATATCAATATGTGGTTAGACCCAAAGAAGGCTTTGAAGATAAATATTCTGCGACAGAATTAAGAACCATTCAAGACTGGATTGTAAAAAGGCAATTACTGGGTATTGAAGGAGTAGCAGAAATTAATTCAATGGGTGGTTACTTAAAACAATATGAAGTAGCAGTTAATCCTGTCTTACTAAAATCATTAGGCATAAGTATTTCAGATGTATTTGTGGCTCTTGAAAAAAGCAATGAAAATACGGGTGGTGCATATATAGAGAAAAATTCAAATGCCTATTATATCCGTTCAGAAGGTCTTGCAAAATCATTAGACGATATTGGCAATATTGTAGTTAATGAATCTGGTAATACTCCCATATTAATTAAAGATGTAGCCACCTTGCAATATGGTAAAGCTCCTCGTTATGGTGCATTAGTTCGTGACGGAGAAGAAGTGGTAGGTGGTAAAGTAATGATGTTCAAAGGGGCTAATTCTTCGGTAGTAACAGAGTTAGTTAAAGAAAGAGTCATTCAAATTCAAAAATCCTTACCCGAAGGAGTCGTTATTGAGCCATATTTAGTGAGAGATAAATTAGTTAGTACAGCAATTGGTACAGTTAAGAAAAACCTTATAGAAGGAGGCTTAATAGTTATTTTCATTTTAGTACTATTATTAGGTAATTGGCGAGCAGGCTTAATAGTGGCTTCGGTTATTCCTTTCGCAATGTTGTTTGCAGTATCTATGATGAACTTATTTGGTATCTCAGCTAACTTGATGAGTTTGGGAGCAATTGACTTTGGATTAATTGTAGATGGTGCGGTCATTATTGTAGAAGCCATAGTACACAGACTTCGAGTAAAACATTCAGGTAAGTTACTTAGTCAATCAGAAATTGATTCAGACGTAATTTCCTCTTCACAAAAAATCAGAAGTTCAGCAGCATTTGGCGAGATTATTATATTAATGGTTTATATCCCAATTCTTGCATTAGTTGGTATTGAAGGAAAAATGTTTAAGCCAATGGCTCAAACCGTTATGTTAGCTATTACAGGAGCATTAATACTATCATTAACGTATGTACCAATGATGGCAGCCCTTTTTCTAAATAAAAACATTTCCAATAAAAGAACAATTGCAGATAAAATCATTGACTTTTTTCAAAGTGGATACACTCCTATTTTAAACAAAGCAATGCAGTTCAAACGTCTTTTTGTTGGAGGAACTATATTACTATTCTTTATAAGTATTTTGATTTTTAGCAGAATGGGTGGTGAATTTATTCCCACATTAGAAGAAGGAGATTTAGCTATGCAACATATCTTACCGCCAGGTAGCTCCCTTTCTCAGAGTGTAAAAACCTCCAAAATGATTCAAAACAAACTCTTAAAAGAGTTTCCTGAAATTACTGATGTTGTAGCCAATATTGGTTCGGCAGAAATCCCCACAGACCCAATGTCTGTAGAAATAGGTGATTATGTTTTAGTAATGAAACCGAAATCTGAATGGACTTCGGCTAATAGTCGTCAAGAAATGTTTGAAAAAATAGAAGAATCTCTTGAAGCTATTCCGGGTGTTGGCTATGAATTTTCACAACCTATACAAATGCGTTTTAATGAATTAATGACAGGAACTAAGGCAGACATTGCTATTAAACTCTACGGAGAGGACTTAGACGTAATGTTTCAAAAAGCAACTGAAGCAGAGAAACTAATAAATAAAATTAATGGTGTTGGAACTGTAAATGTAGAACAAACTGTAGGAATGCCTCAAATTATTATAACCTATAATTATGATAAAATGGCACAATATGGATTACATATTAAAGAAGTGAACCAAGTCATACGTTCAGCTTTTGCTGGGGAAAAAGCAGGTGTTATTTATGAAGGAGAAAAGCGATTTGATTTAGTCATTCGACTTGATGAACAAAATAGAACAGGTATTGAAGACGTAGAGAACCTTTTCATTTCACTTGACAATGGCACACAAGTTCCACTAAATAGTGTCGCCAATATTGATTTGGTAAATGCTCCAAAGCAGGTATCACGAGAAAATACAAATCGTAGAATTGTTATTGGTGTAAATGTTGGCAATACAGATGTAGAAACATTAGTAGAAAAAATTCAATCAGAATTAGATGCAAATGTAAAATTACCAGCAGGTTATTATTTTACTTATGGTGGTCAGTTTGAAAACCTAAAAGCAGCAAATGCAAGATTATCAGTTGCACTACCTATCGCATTAGCTTTAATATTCATTCTACTTTATTTCACTTTTGGTTCAGTATCACAGGCAGCTTTGATTTTTACTGCAATTCCTTTATCTGCAATAGGTGGTATTTGGGCATTACAATTAAGAGGTTTGCCTTTTAGTATTTCAGCAGGCATTGGTTTTATTGCCTTATTTGGTGTTGCTGTGTTAAATGGTATTGTACTCATAGGGTACTTTAATCAACTTAAAAAAGAAGGTATGAAAGATATCAAAGAAAGAATACTAACAGGCACAAAAGTAAGGTTACGACCCGTATTAATGACAGCAGCTGTAGCATCACTTGGTTTCTTGCCAATGGCTTTATCTACTTCTGGAGGAGCAGAGGTACAACGTCCTTTGGCTACAGTTGTTATTGGTGGATTGCTTACTGCAACCTTCCTTACATTGGTAATATTACCTGTATTATATTATTGGTTAGAAAAATGGAATAGTGGTAAATCAAAATCTATTTCCATATCAAAAAGTAGTGTATTAAGTATTTTGATATTTGTAGGTTTATCGTTTTCAGCACAGGCACAACAAAAACCAATAGATTTAGATAGTGCTATTACTATGGCGATAGCAAACCACCCAAATATAAAAGCAGCCAATTTAGATGTAGAGAAAAACCAATCACTTCAAAATCTAAAATACAATTTGGGTAGTACTGATATTTCTTATCAAGGAGATGGGTTAGTAGATAAACAATTTGGTCAACAAGTAAATCAGATAGGAATTGTTCAAAATTTTCCAAGTCCAAGCATTACCAAAGCCAACAACAAACTACGAGATGAGTTGGCTATTCAGAGTACTTTATCTAATCAGCAAACTGTAAACGAATTAAAGTGGCAAGTGAAACAGCTTTACTTTGAAATACAATACAAAAAGGAATTAGAAAAACTTTATACTAACCTTTCAGCAACCTATTCAAATTATTACGACAAGGCAAAAGTTAGAGTTGAAGTTGGACAGGCAAATGCAATAGAAGAATTGACCTTAAAAGCAAAATGGAATGAATACCAACTTTTATTAAGACAAGTGAAAATTCAGCTTGATAACCTCAATAGGAAATTTCAATTAACACTCAATTCAAAAGAACCAGTAACTACAAAAGAATCTCTTGCTGTTCTTAACTACAGTAATTCTTTAGATACTAATTCAAATATATTTCTTCAACAAAGTAAACAAAATATTGCTATCGAATCCGCAAAAGTAAAAGTGCTTAAATCCGATTTAAAACCAAGTTTCAATATTGGTTATGCAGCACAAAATTTTTATGAGGGCGGTTGGTTAAATGCTGTGCAAGCAGGTGTGTCTATTCCTCTTTTTAATGGTCAAACCAAAAAAAGAGTAGAAGCACAAAAAATACAGATTGATATTGCTAATTATCAGTATCAAAGTAAAGTTTTAGCTATAAATCAAGAGTTAAGTGAAGCAGAAAGTACCATTTTGTTATATAACGAAGGTGTACAGTTTTATAAGGAGCAGCTACAAACAATCAACCCTGAAATAGTTAGGATCGCACAACTCAATTATCAAGCAGGAGAATTGTCCTATCTCGAATTATTAAACACCTTACAGCTTATGGCAACCAATAACAAGAATTATTGGGAACAAATAATAGCATATAATAAGGCAGTAGTAGATTATCAATTTCTTACAAATCAATAAAAGGCATTAAAATGAAAAATAATATAAAATATATCTTAGTAATATGTGTATTCGCAGTCTCCTCAATATTTACTTCTTGTGGTGATAAGCATAAAGAAGGTGATGGGCATAATCACGGAAATACAACCGAAAATCATACTGAAGATGATGGTCACGGTCACGAAGAAAATGCAGATAATGAAGAACACCACGAAGAAGGTTTACATCTAACCAAAGAACAAATAGAAACGATAGGTTTAGAGTTTGGCGAGTTTTCGTCCATCAAGGTAAATGATTATATAAAAACTACAGGTACATTGGGCTTACCGCCAAATGCTTATGCTTCCGTTTCTGCAAAATCAGAAGGCATTATTAATGGAACTAAAAAGTTTGTAGAGGGAAATTATATAAAGAAAGGAGAACTTATTGCGTATGTAGAAAACCCTGATTTTATTGTAAAACAGCAAGAATATTTAGAATCTAAAGCACAACTGAAACTAAAGCGATTAGATTTAGCTCGTCAACAATCTTTGGTTGATGCCAATGCAGGTGTATCAAAAAACCTTCAAAACACAGAAGCAGAAGTAGCAATTTTAGAAGCTAAATCAGTTGGGCTTTCAAAACAATTGTCTTATTTAGGCATATCAAGTACTAATTTAACTCCTAATACTATTAGTCAACGAATTGCAATCTTAGCTCCTATGAGTGGCTATATATCAAACATCAATATCCACAATGGTATGTATGCACAACCCACAGTTTCTTTAATGGAGATAATTTCTTCTGAGCATTTGCATTTAGAATTAGACGTGTTTGAAAAGGATATTGCAAAAATTAAAATAGGGCAAAAAATAAGCTATACAGTACCAGCATTAGGTACTACCATATACAATGGCGTAGTAAGTGTTATGGGTAAAGAGTTTAATCCTAAAACAAAAACCGTTCGTGTACACGGCCATTTAGAAGGCGATAAACCATTGTTTTTAAAAGACCTTTTTATCAATGCCAAAATATGGCTTACCAACAATACAACCACAGCAGTACCAGAGAAAGCAATAATCAAAGATGGAGAAAACTCATTTATTTATGTAGCCAAAAAGGAGAATGAAGCCGAAGAAACTGAATTTACAACCATAAGGGTAATTCCAGGAGCATCCGACAATGGTTTTACGGCAATAAAAATTTTAGAAGAAATTCCTGATGGAATGCAAATTATTACAAAAGGGGCATATTATGTATATGCACAATCTAAAGCTGGGGAACTGGAAGATGATGACTAAAATCATCTTATACTTCTGATTGATCAAATAATGTGCTATTTAAATTAAGTAAATGAAAAAAGGAGATTGAGTTTGAAAGAATTAACATCTAACTCTCATAACAAACAAAATGCAAATACCAATAATACTAATATGAACAATTCAATAAATATACGAGAATATACAACTGCGATAATAAGTTTTTTATTATTAATAATAGGAATAACGTTTGATTATTTTAATGTTTCTTTTTTTAAAGATTGGCTACGTTTAGTATGGTATTTGGCAGCATATTTTCCTGTAGGTTATCCTGTAATAAAAGAGGCATTTAAAAACTTAAAAAAAGGAGAAATATTTACCGAGTTTTTCTTGATGAGTATAGCCACAATTGGTGCATTTGCAATTGGCGAGTACCCAGAAGGTGTAGCAGTAATGTTATTTTATGCAGTTGGTGAATTGTTTCAAGGGGCAGCAGTTCGTAGGGCTAAAAACAATATTACAGCATTACTTGATGTACGACCAAAGATTGCAAGTGTTTTTAGAAATAATGTCTATCAGGAAGTAAATCCAATAGATGTTGCAATTGGTGAAACAATCCAAATTAAAGTAGGTGAAAAAATCCCATTAGATGGAACATTATTATCTGATAAAGCAAGTTTAAACACAGCAGCAATCACAGGTGAAAGTAAACCTCACAGCCTTTTAACAGGAGATAATGTTTTAGCAGGTTCTATTAATATGGAATCTGTAATAAATGTCAAAGTATCAAAACTATTTAACGATAGTTCTGTAGCTCGTATTCTTCATTTAGTACAAAATGCAACTGCTAAAAAAGCAAAAACAGAATTACTAATAAGAAAGTTAGCCAAAGTCTATACTCCTATTGTAGTGTATTTAGC
>JQIA01000095.1_pt1 | contig 38441 bp, 23 predicted proteins | sample 811431 | NCBI WGS metagenome assembly JQIA01 (sample SAMN02998118, study PRJNA258478) | marine sediment metagenome | biome: marine; feature: seafloor; material: sediment; isolation source: oil-polluted sediment collected from 3 locations (0.5 km, 0.7 km and 0.9 km)... | place: USA: Gulf of Mexico ...
GAATTTTTGGTATACATTTCAGGAAAGCCTTTACAACAACTTCATCAAATTGCCTGCCGCTCTGCTTTTTGATTATTTTGATCACCTCACCAATAGGAAGGGGATCGTACCCCTGAATACCATCATCAGTATATTTTGGATAATCTCTCCTGTATGTCAGAGCATCGAAAACGTCTGCAACAGCCATAATTCGCGATGCAATATGAATTTCATTGCCTTTCAAACCATTGGGGTAGCCTTCACCGTTTATCATTTCATGATGAGAACTTGCAATCGTTGGAACATCTTCCAGTGATTCTGGAAAATAGAAGTTCTCAAGGATCTCCTTGGTTTTTACAGGGTGCTTCTCCATTATTTTCTTTTCATCATTGGTAAAACTGCCGTCTTTTAACAGGATTGTGTCTTCAATACCAATTTTACCAATATCATGCATCAGTGCGCCAAATTTAAGTGCTTCAATGGTATCTTCCGGAAGTTTCATCTCTTTTGCAATTAATAGTGAAAGTTCTGTTACACGCTCTGAATGACCGGCAGTAAGAGGGTGCTTCGCATCCACCGTCGCTGAAAGTGTTCTGATTGAACTTTCAAATGAAATTCTGACTTTTTCATGGAGAAGTGAATTATTGATAATCTGTGCTGTCTGATTTGCAATGACAGTGATAAGGCTCAGGTCTTTTTCTGTAAACGCATTGATTGATTCAACAGAGTAGAGAATCATAATACCAAGAATTTCATTGCTGTTGATAATCGGCACGGCAATGGTCGACTTAACACCTTCGGCAATGATTGATTTTGCATCACTGAACCTGCTGTCCAATTCAACATTGGTGGATATGACACCTGTTTTCTTCTTCATGACATATTGCACAAGCGTTGAAGAAATCGTCAGGTTTCTGCTTCCTTCACGGGTTTTATAACTGTGCGGTGACATGATACCATTTTCGTCATTCAGGAAGATGACACCCTGGTCATATTCAAGAAATTCATAAGTTCGCTGAAGAATACGGTCAAGGGTTTTGGTAAAGTCCTGCTCAAGGCTCATATCACGTTGTAGTTCATAGGTTACCCTCAGCTTTTCATAATCAGAACGAAGATCTTTTTCACTTGTGATTTCTTTTTCAGGTAAAAACTGACTTTCTTCTTTTGGTGACATGGTAGTACTGAAAAGACCTTCATCTTCATTACCGATTTTTACCATTTGAGCAGCATGTTCTTTGTCGCCGACAAAATGGAAAAAAACGTTGCCGACTTTAACTTCATCACCGTTATACAAAGTGGTGTTTTTTATTTTTTCCCCATTAACAAACGTTCCGTTGGTGCTCCCGAAGTCAGACAGTCTGCATTTGTTATACCTGCTGATAGTGATGACCGCATGTTTTTTCGACACAGAAGCATCCGGAATCTGTATTCTGTTGGTAGGAAGTCTGCCAATTGCATTAGAACGCAATAGCTCAATTTTTTGTTGACCGGTAGCCGAAATGTGCAGTAGATAGGGCATGTACAACCTCTGTGTGATAGAGTTTACAGTTCATCTTTTATGGCTCAAGCTACCATATTCAAAAAGGTCTTGAAAGATTTTATTGAAAGTTCAGGTAAAATAATTTTCAGAATATGCTTATTGACATGTTTCATTTACGGGATATATAATACTAAAAAAATCAAATATTCTCCTCAATCCTTTAATATATTGAACATCCATTACTGATATGAAAAATAAAAGAGAATATGTGAATCTTGATTTTGTTATAGGTAAATCTGCCAGATTAACAAGATTTGATGGAATAACCGATGATTTGCTTTCAGGTGGTGCTGGCTTGGAAGGTCTTATAAGTGAGAAACCACCTGCATTTAATAATCCGATGAATCCTGAAGCAGATGAAATCAGAAAACGGGCACTATGGAATAACTATCGGGCCCTTATTGACATGTCCAGGCATTATTATGGGAAAATTTACGGGCCGGGAATTAACTGTTCAGGCCCTGAGTTGATTGCAGGTGAAGAATACACAGCCTTTTTAAATGACAATGTTTCTGTCGTGCTTCAAATCCCTGACACATTTAACCCTGATAAACCTTACCTGATTGCCGCACCCTCATCTGGGTCCCGTGGCGTGTACGGAGCAATTGGTCCCGTTGGTGAATGGGCACTTAAAAAAGGGTATGCCGTTGTATATACAGACAAGGGTACAGGGATTGGATACCATGATCTTGATACTGATACGGTTTGTCTTAAAAATGGAAAAACATCAAAAGCAATAATCGCTGGAGATAAATCAATATTTACTTCTGTCTCTGACGATGTTGAACAAAGACAAACCCTTATTGATTCTTTCAAGAAAAAATATCCTAACAGGATAGCTGTAAAACACACCCACTCAAAAATTAACCTTCAGAAGAACTGGGGTAAATATGTTCTTCAGTCTATTGAATTCGCAATTTATCTTATAAATGAAAAATATGGTTTGAATCCGAAAGTAGATAGGAACGGTGGAGTGAACCACAAGGGTAATATAACTGTAATTGCATGTGGTATTTCAAATGGGGGCGGTGCCTCTTTGATGGCTGCAGAGCAGGATGAAAATAACCTCATTGATGCGGTTGTTGTTTCAGAACCAAACATAACACCGGTCTATAATGAAGACTTTGCTATTGTTCAGGGAAATCAAACACCAATTGCCAATCATTCTAAAAACCTTGTTGATTATATAACTCTTTTAAATATTTACCAACCTGCTGCATCTCTTGCTCAAAAGTTTAAAGATGCCCCCTTAACTTTTTCAGGAAAGCTTAGTAGACTGCAATGTGAGGAACGTGCTCTTTCCTTAAGAGAAAAAAGTTTAATTCATGGGGAAACAATTGAAGAAATGGCTTCTCATAGTTATCAGATCATTAAATCATATGGATTGATTGATGAGCAGATGTTATTACAGCCCTCACATTATAACTTTGATATTGTCCAAAGTATAGCCTATACCTACGTATCGCAATATGGCAGATTTGATGTTTTAGACAATTTGTGCGGATACAGTTTTGCGGCTGTTGATAAAAACGGTAAGCCAAGGCCCCTGACTTTGGATGAATTAAATAGTTTATACTCTGACCAAAGCGGTATACCACCCTTTAGCCCAATAGCGCTTATTAATAATTTAGATACAACCGGATCTGTGGCCGACAGGGTTTCTGAATCACCCTCAACAGGTAGAAAGGATATGAATCTGGATGGTGCTCTCAGGTTAAGAAGACTTGTAACAGGTGTTGATGAAAATAATGAACCTTTGTCAGGTAATGAACTTGAGAATCACAAACGTGTGAAGACAGGTATAGAGGAGATTAAAGTCTCAACGAATACCGGCTCTCGTCCGGTTATTATAGTTACCGGTAGATCAGATGCCATACTCCAGATTAATCATACATCAAGAGCATATACCGGTGTAAAACTATCAATCGGTAAAAACTGTAGTTTATTCAGCTATTACGAAATAACCAACGCTCACCACCTGGATGCATTTAATTCTTTATACTCCAATAAAGATCATTGTAAATCACCGGTTTATTTTGCACCGTTACATTACTATTATATTCAGTCTCTTGATTTAATGATAGACTGTCTTGAAAATACTGTGAATATTCCAGAAAGTCAGGTTGTTCGACCTGAAGACCCTATTAAAGATTTACCTGCCATAAGCAGTCAGCCTCATGAAACTGATCGTATAATTTTTAGCGATGGAAAGTTGATAATACCAGATTGATGTAGGCTTTACAGTCTTAATAAAATACAGGTAGATAGAACAAGAATTGCAAATCCAGTTGCAATTGTGATATAATAATCACGTAAAGCTTCACTTAAATACAATAAATAAATTCTTCATAAAAAAAATGTCCTTAGTATTGGCTTCATTCCTTAATTGAATCGCTTAAGTTGTATAATGGAAACTGAATGAGTATGAAAGAAAAGTCAAAACGTAAAATTCCCCTTATTGGTAAACTTGCAGTAAAATTTGAATTTATTACAAAAGAACAGCTTAAAAGAGCTGTGTTGATATGTGATGAATCTGCAAAGGATGGTAAGACTGTTTCTCTTCCGGAAGTTCTTATCAGGACAGAAATGATACAGCCTGAAGAGATAAAAAAACTTCATAAAATAAAGACAGATTATGAATCGAAACAGAATAAAAAAACATCGGGTTCAACTGAGTATGATATCTTAATTTCTAAAGATAAACTGAAAGTAGAGCTTGTTGTTCCTGAAAATTTTACTGGAATTATAACATGCGACACTATTTTGAGTAGGCTTCATAAAGATGGCATTAAGTTTGGTGTTGTTAAAGATTACGAAATTGAAAATTATATAAAAAATATCAAAGAACACGGTAAACCAAAACTAATAGCAAGGGGCACACCGGTTTTTGAGGGAAACCCCTCAAAAATTGAATGTTTTTTTAATGCGGACTATTTTCGCAATGAATTGATGATCCTTGATTCAAATCAAACCAAAACCAATGAAACTATGATCGAAGTTGAAGAGGGTGATTTGTTGATTGAAAAATCGGCTATGATTCCTCCTGACTCAGGTGTTGATGTTTTTGGCGAAACAATCGATGTTGAACCTTTTAGTGATATTGTGATAAGGGCCGGGGTTGGTACAGAATTATTCGAAAAGGAAATGAAAATTGTTGCCAAATCTCAAGGTGTTCCGATTCTGTCTGTTGATGGCAGGGTAAACGTTTACCCAACTGTTGAGATTAATGGTGACTACGGAGTTACGTCCGGCCCTCTGGAAATGGATTCGAACCTTGTGGTGAGCGGTATAGTTACCGGAGAATATAAAGTTAAAGGCGGCAGTATTTCGGCTTTGGAAATACGGGATGCCGACATCGATATTTCTGGTGATATTAATGTAGAAATTGGCATAACCGGTTCAGTGATAAAATGTGAGGGTGATATCAGGGCAAAATATATCCGTGGCTCAGTCATTGAAACGTATGGCAGCGTGATAACAGAGCAAGAGATTATGGATTCCAAAATAATATCAAGCGGCATCTGTATTTCTGCAAACAGTAAGTTTGTTGCTTCAACCATTTCTGCAAAACGTGGCGTCAAAGCTTTAGGTATTGGGACGGAAACCTCTGTACCGTGCGAAATAACAATTGGCAAGGATGTTAATGTTGAAAAAAAAATGCAGGGACTAAATAATACTATCAGTAAAAATATTGAGCTTATCACGGAGCTGAATGATAAAACTCTTGGGTTTACAGAAGAACAGAATAATGTAAATCAAAAACTTAAATCTTTAATAGATCACCATCAGCAGCTCGATAATGCTATTTCAGCGACAGATAGCAACATTGCTGTACTCGAGTTGAAAGAAGCCCCTGATCAGCTTCAAAAAGCAAAACAAACTCTAATAGCGCTCAAGAAAAAACACAAGATAACGTTGTTGTCAATTCGTGAGTTCTCAGAAATGCTAAAAGAGATTGGCAGCGAATTGATAAAAATCCCTGAAGAAGTTATACAGATAGAAAAAGAAAACAGAGAGCTTGAGCTTGATAAAGCATTTATTCTTGGTTGGGCGGAAAAAAATGATGTGATCTCTATTCTGGAGGTTGCTGGAGATATTGCTAGCGGAACTATTGTTGCGGGTAAATTTTCATTTGAAGAAATGAAAAAAATTAACAATGTCAGTATTACTGAGCTGCCAGTTAAAGGGCCCGAGCTGGAAGAATGGGCCATAGATATAAAAAAAATAAAATAGTAAAAAAGCCCTGCACAACAAAAAGAGTGCAGGGCTTTTATTTATATTGAGTTTAACACTAGCGTCATAGGTCTTTCTTCTTCACTCTTTCCTGTAAAGCGAAGTGGGCCGGGTTTTCTATAGTGGTCACCCCCCGGTTCGGCTGCAAGCCAGGTATCGCGCATTCCTTTAATTATTCTAAAGGCATTTGAATCTAATTCCACGACACTCTTTTCAATAACAAGAACCATTTTCCCTTTTCTTTCTTCAAGATGCATCAGTGGGGCAATCGGTATTCCTATAGGTTCCCACTCGGAGAAATGCTTTTCCAGGTTTTTAATGGAAGCCATTTGACCAGTTGCTCCGTTTGCAACAAGATTGAAAACAGTATAGCCAAGATTGTATGTGTACTTGCAATCGAACCGTGTCGGGTCACCACCCCTTCCATCGTAGCCGTAGAAGTGGTTTTGTGTTTTTAGCTGTGGTACCGATTTGTCATAAATGCCTTGAATTGCAGGGTAGACATTGTGTCCTTCCTGCAGGATGCCGGCTTTTTCAAAAGCCTGGTTCAGTGTCTTGTTTGTGAAAATTGATTCTTTAACAATGTAGAATTGGTCTTTATTGTAGTTATTAAAAAGTATTGGACCTATGATGTCCGGATCCAATCCCGCTTTTTTCATCGTTTTATTGAAGTATATGTTTTCAATACCGATTTTATACCGGCCTTTTTCTTTCAATATGTTCAGGTAGTCCTTCACCATTGTCATGACAACCTCTTCAGTATCGACCTGTGAAAACTGAAAATTGCCATGACTATCTCTTTCTGTCAAAAGCCCTTCCTGAAAAAAGGATGGGATATCGTTAAATAACTCATCATCCCTAGAGTTCCAGATAGCAGGATTATCTGTTTTTCTAATGCCCCTAACGAGTCTTCTCAAATATTCAAGTTTGTCTTCAAGGCGTGGGAAAGAAAGGTGAAACTCAAGATCATGTACATTGTTGTATTGAGCAATAATAGTATTTAATTTGATGATAAATATCTGAACCTCATCAATAAATTCAAGAATACCTTCAGGTAGGACAATTACACCATAGTTTTTACCAACAGCAGCACGTTTCATTATTGCACTGCAGATGACTCTGGAAAGGTGTCTTAGTGTAATTCCGTATGCATGGTAGTCAATGACACCATCTTTTTCAGCCTGTTCAACTTTCTTTTCATTTACATAACTGGCCAGCTCTTCACCGATGAGAGCCACATTTGCATGGGTTTGAAGGACAACTTCAAGCGCGAGGTGACTTGCCACCCTTCCCATAACCTTGCAGACATGCCAGTATTTTACATCTGAGCTGCAATCTGTACAAAGGTCGCTTATATTTTTTGCGAAAGCCCTTGCTGCTGTGTGGAAACCAAAGGAGATCGCACATAAAGATTCTCCGTTATCATCGCTTACCTGAATATCCCCATCAATTGTTTTTGGAACGCCAATGACCTGAATCCCATCGTCGAACATTTCCTGAGCCATAAATGCTGCATTGGTGTTTGAATCATCTCCGCCTACGACAACAAGTGCCTCTAGATTCAGGCGTTTACAGGTCTCTCTTGAAAGGGTCATCTTATGGGCAGAATCAATTTTTGTCCGGCCGGTTTTGATCATGGAGAAACCACCGATATTTCGGTATTTATCAACCAGCTCTTTTGTTATTTCAACAACTTCACTTTCAATGATTCCATCGGGCCCTGCTAAAAATCCAAGTAGCTTTGACTTTGGATTGGCTTGTTTTACAGCGTCATACAGACCGGCAATAATATTATGACCACCGGGAGCCGGGCCACCGGAAAAAACAATTCCTACCGTTCTTTCTTTCAGATAGTTAGCTTTTTCATCATCTGAAGCTTCTTCACCAAGACCTACGACTCTTTGAACTTTATTGTTAATGATATTGGAAAGGAGTTTGTCTGCTTCCATATCGAGAGTAAATTTAAATGATTCATCTTTCTCGAGAATTGTATAAGGAGATGAAAATATTTCACATCGTGGTGGTACAAACTCTCTTCGTTCTTTAACTTCTCGGCTTACATCATCTATTATTTCAAGAACTTTTGCGTTGTTTAAAAGTTCTTCAGTGTTTACAAGATTTTCAACTGACATTTTTCCTCCGAAATTAAAATACGATTCTATTTGCTTTTATTTATACTCACTCTTTGTATGTATCAGATGAGTATAAAACGATTATGTTTTCCTTAATGGATTAATATAGTCTATAAAATTTAACAAAGCCGATATATCAGATAGTTAACCTGATTGGCAAGCTTTAAGGTTACCTGGCTGAGTAATTTGGCCCCGCGATCAGAAGGTTGTTTGTAAGTGTGGATTGTATTTTTTCCATCTTGCTCCCAAAAAATATATCTTTGATTAAGCCGTGGCCAAAGGCACCCATAATAACAAGAGCCTCTGGTGACACTTCGTAAAGGTTTTCTTCAAAGGAATCTTTTTCAAAATAATTCCATTTTTTCACATACTTTTCAATATCTTTTGAGATATTTTCTTTTTGAACGATCTCTTCACAATGTTGCTTTGTTGTTTTCCCTTCAACTTGTGTGAAGACTTCAAGGGGCATATCGGTATTTCGCGCAATCCTTATACCTAGTTTTAATGCCTTCACAGCATTAGTTGAGCCACCAAAAAATACAGTTATTCTATTCCACTCCCTGTAAGCGGGACTGGTGATGATAACAGGGAAGGGTGCTGTTTTTATTATACGCCTTACTTTTGAGCCGATATGTCCGATACCGATTTTGGAGGTAATATCACTAATGCTTCTTGGGCAGCACATAAAATCAAAATTAACCGAGATGTCAGGCAAAGTTGATGCCGTAAAATTTTTGGGTACAAGGAAACCAGGCTCAACACCACCCTCTTTTGTTAATGTTTTTGCATGTTCAAGTGCTGTCTGCGGGTATGAAAGATACGAATTGTCAAGATCAATCTGTACAACCTGATTATCAAAATACATCAGAAATTTTGTGAACTCAGGAATGTATATGGTTAGAGAAGAGCCCGTCATGTTACAAAAAAAGATAGACTGTAGGAGAGTTTCACGCCCTAATGGGGTGTTTCTAAAAATATGAAATAGCTGCGTTTCCATCATTTTTTTAATCCTTATTCGTGTTAATAATTATTAAACCTTTTCTATATGAAACCCTGTATATACTGTCAAGCTTGTGTCTGAACCATGAGCTCCTTCCTGTACTGGTCAAGAAGAGTTGCCTTGGAAATCATTCCCATGAATCGGCCATTGGCTACAACTGGCATACTGTATAGATTCTTTGTATCCATAATCCGTAGAACTTTTGAAAGATCATCTTCAAAATGTACGACATCAATATTCGGATTCATAACCTGTTCAATATGTACTGCATCATACATTATTTCATTGAGAAGATAGGGTCTGATGTCATCAAATCTCACTATGCCAATGAATTGACCAGTTTCCTGATGCTCCACGGGATAATAATTTCTTTTTGACTGTTTAACAATTTTAAGAAAATCTCTTAACAACATACCCGGACTGATGGCAATACAGTCTTTTTCAAGTAGTTCTGAAATGCTTAGATCAGTTAGAACTCTTGCATCGGTTCCTGGTCTTAAAAGTTGACCTTTATCTACAAGATCTTTCATGTAAAAGGAGGCCGGTTCAAAATAATGACATATTGTTGTAGACAGTGAAGAGACAATAATAAGTGGAAGAATCACTTCGTAACCACCTGTTATTTCGACAATAAGGAAAAGGCCGGTTAATGGTGCCTGTAAGATACCTCCAATCAGACCAGCCATCCCCAATAGTGCAAAACAGCCTTCATCAACCCAGGGAATTGTTGGGAATAGATAGTCAAGGCCTCGTGCGTATGCAAGCCCGGTGAAACTGCCGATAACCAGGCTCGGAGCAAAAATTCCACCGGAGCCGCCCCAGCCAAGGGTTAGTGATGTTGCCAGTATTTTTGCAAGACAGGCAAGGGCAACAAGGTAAAAACCCTGCGTGTAAACACCTTCAATCATATCCCGGATAGAGTGATACCCCTCTCCAAGTACATCAGGGAACACAAAACCTAAAAGTCCAACAGCACAACCACCGATTGCAGCTTTCAGCCATATTGGTAAAGATATTTTATCTGATGTATGGTGCATTGAACGAAGCATTCGGGTAAGAAGAACAGAGATGAGTGCAGTTAAGAGTGCAAGTCCTATACAGGCGATAATATCCGGGAATGTTATATTGAAAGAGTGGTGGCTAAAGGCAATCTGGTTACCTGCCAGAAGCCGGCTTATTTCTGTACCTGCCACTGCTGCCACTGCAATAGGAACAATATTTACAGTTGACCACTCTCCAAGAACAATTTCCAGCACGAACACAAGACCGGCAATCGGTGCATTAAAGATTGCTGAAATAGCACCGGCGGCCCCACAGCCTACTAGAGTAACCCTCTGACGATCATTTAAGGAAAGTAATGTTGCTATGTTAGAGCCAATAGCCGCACCACTCATGACAACAGGTGCTTCAGGACCGGCAGAACCACCGCTGCCTATGGTTAAACAGCTTGAAATCAGACGTGAAAAACTTGATCTTAATCTGAGTAGGCCACCATATCTTGATACTGCATATATGACCTCCGGTACGCCATGACCTGCACCTTCGTTAACAACCTTATTAAGGAATAATGCTGATAATGCTGCTCCCGCAGCCGGAAGAAGAAAAGCCCACCAGAATTCTCTGTAATGATGCAAAAAATTGAGCATTGTAATAAGAGATTTGTTGAGAGCAAGGGCTGCAAGGCCGCTGCATGTACCGACAACTATTCCGGCAATAATCAATAAGAGGCGGTCGTCAATTCTGAAAACAGGCCAGCTTGCCGGTAGTCTCCATGATAGTAATCTTTTCATAGTCTGTCCTGTTTATTATTTTCTTTTTTCAAGTTCTTTTTCGGTTGTACTTATTGTTGAATAAAACTCATCTGGTTCCGGGAGAGTATTTAAAAACGATATGAAAGATTCTTCCCTTACACAAAATGAAACCATCGATAAGAGGTGTAGATGAGACTGAACAGAAGGGCAAATTATTACGAACATGACAGTAACAGGTTTGTCATCAATAGCTCCGAAATCAACAGGATCTTTTAAAAAGAAAGTTGCAATCACTGGAGGTATCGTTTTGTCTGATATTGGTGTTCTGGGGTGTGGTATTGCCACGCCTTTTCCAATACCGGTTGACGTCAGTTTTTCACGTTCCAGAAGTTTATCAAATAAAATTTCCTGTTCATTTTGATCAAGGCACGGGACCATAGTTGACGCTTTTTTTAAGATGTCTTCAATGGTGTTACCTGAAATATGGTGCACGCCACCACGTTTCATAGCTGCGGTTAAAGTCTCATCAGTCTCTAACGGAATATTCTCTGCTGTTTCAGTTTTAGTCTCTAGTTCATTTCTCGGGGGGAGCGTAAAACCGATGTTGTGTTTTTTAGCCCATTTTTCCAGAACAACTTTTTTGAAGATACACACCGAACCAGATTTACGTATCGGCATACGGCCCTGTCTCACCCATCTTTCAATTGTATTCATGGGCAGATCAAGACACTTTGCAACCTCTGTTAATTCAAGCTTCATAATTTCTATACAACCTTTCTTTGCAAAGAAACTCACAGTTACACATGGTTCAAGGGCTGCTGTGTTATTCAATACAAATGTAAAAAAATAATATTCCATAGTCGATGAAAAACGAAAAATCGACAAACCAACTATGTTATATAATAATGTCTATAAAATCAATGATTTTGTTAGATATGCTGAGCTGACTTTCTACCTGAAAAGGTTATTGAACATGCTTTAAAATGTCTTTAAGAGATTCCTGGTCAAATTTAATTCTGAACTTCATAAAAGGTCCCTGGGCAGTGTAGTTTGCACGTGAAAAGTCCTTATCACTAAAACCTTTTATGTTATATCCAAGGCTGAACCATACATTTTTAAAAAGGTTGGTTCCGAATGACAGGCCTGTATTATAATCTGATTGTTCTGAATTCCATGTATGAAGTATTCTTCCATGGACTCCGATATCAAATCTTTTGTTAATATCATATCTGGCTTCAAGCCCTAAAAGGTCTGTAAACCCGCTATAGGTATCAGTATCAAATGTATCAACAACGTACTTGAGACCGAGCTGTAACGAAAGCTGGATATCATCACGAATCTGAATGTTTGAATTTAAATTATTTACTATTCTCCAGCTATTGTAACCTATACCGGTGGTTCTGTCATCTTCCAGAATAAAGTCAGTTTTATTCAGCGTTGTAATGTCGCTATATAAAGGTCTATATGCGAAACCTAAGGAGAGTTTGGCATCGGTAGAGTAATCACCGTTTTCAATATCTGTTCTGAAAATCTGAGTAGCAGCTGAAAGACCTATCCCAGGTATGGGTTCACTGTATATGCCTGTTGCAAGCCCCCATTTATCTTCAGAATCAGCAACCCTGTATTCAACCCTGTTGTCCCAGAACCAGGTTTTTTCTCTGAAATTAGCACCAAGAGAGATTGCAGTGAAATCTTCCGTTGTATCGTCTCCAATACCGGTGTCGGCTTCTTTGACTGTTCTGCTATGATCCAGGCCAGAGCTGATACTTAATTGAGAATTAATCTGCCATACCTGATTTAAACCTAAATTTGCATAAACACGTGTCTGGTTTTCAATGGTTTCCTGCTGGATGGAAGAATTTAACTGTCCTCCTTTCCAGGGTGTTGCTTTTAAACCTGCTCTAGATCCAGATGTGTCCTGATTTTTTCCCGAGGTCATTTCATGTTCTGCAAAAAGACTAACAGGTTTTGCTATCTGGTAATCTGCACCTATCACAGTTCTGGTAGGATAATCATTTGACTCGTTGTTTCCAGCGACGGACTGTTCATGATCGATTCTGAGATTCAGCTTGTTATCAAGCAGGCTTTTGCTCGCACCGGTTCTAAATTGATCAGATGTGTATCTTGTGTCATCGCCTGTCAGGTCTTTTGTGTGGCTGAGACCTCCATATAGTGAATAAGAATCTTTATAATATGTTACAGTAGTTTCTATATGGTCCTGCTCAGCTCCGGTGGCCAGGTTGTCGTGATGGTGTATTTTACCTTCAATGTCATAATTATTATTAATATAATATAGTCCATCGGCACCAATTTTCCGCATACCGGCCTCACTGCCGTTTTGCTGCCCAAGGCCAAAGCCGGTCTGAGATTCTCTAAAATAAGCCTTAGCATTTGTGGTATCTGAAATGTGTATGATTTCAGCAAGGTATGCGTTGCCTTTTTGAGTGTCGTCAAACTCATCTTCTTTGGATGCAGCCATTTCAGCTTTGATTTTAGTGGTTTTGTTGATTCTGTATGTTGTATCGATACCACTAAGAATTCCTGTGCCGGAAGTTTTATCTTCGTAAATGCAGGTACCACCAACTTCCAGTTTTTTATTAAGCAGAAAAATAGCACCTCGTCCACCAACACTCATTGTATCATTGGACGTTATGTCACCTGTTTCGTACTCAGCGACAATATAAATCGGGTTCATGTCGCTATCTTTACTGAAAACCGGTGATTTAAAAAATAATGCTCCTGAGTTATAATCAATTGTATAATCAATATGTCGTGTCAGGATTTCAGTTGAAATGATCTGTTCACTTCGAAATCTGTCCCGTGTTTCGATGAAAATTTTTTCAGAATTAATTGCAATATTGTCTCTGGATAAATGGTACAGCCCTGAAGTACCATCACCTTGAATCTCATCCTTCACAAAATCAGTACCGGTCTCACTGGCAAAAACATTATAGCTGAAATTATCAGTCTTCATTTCAGATTTTACACCATTAAGACTTCTGTTGTATTTAGATAATTCTGTGACAGTCAGGCCTGTGTCAAAGTCACCGAACATTGCATAGAATTGATTTTTTTCAACTTTTATATAAAGTTGTCTTGAGCTTTGAGCGGCATATTGCTGTTCAGTATTGTCAGCATACAGGTTGTAATATTTATCCGGGTCAATGCCCTGGAATAAACCGCCATCAGAACCCGTTCTCTCGTTTTCGGAATTGTAGGAAATGGTTGTCAGCCATTCTCCTTTGATTTTACCTTTTGCGAAAAATGAAACCTGCCCATCTGAGTAAAGCTCGTCATCTGTACCTTTTAGACCGATTTTATTTCCTGATAAAGTGTTATAGCCTGCTGTACCTTCAGCAAAACCGACAAGAATCCAATCACGCTCACCTGGCTTAATCCAGGCTCGTATTTCCTGTTTTTCATTTTCAAATGGAAAATGTAATACGGCTTCACCGGAATCAGAAGTTGGCTCGAGTTTTATATAGGCGATACCATCCTGTAATACGTGGTATGTGTTTTTCCCGAGTTTGGCATTGTCTATACTGTTGTTCTGAAAATTATCATTTTCTTTAAAAGCAGAATGGGGTGTGTCTATGTCGAATTCTCCGATAATTCCATCACGGGCAGGGTAGCCATCGATATCGGTAAATCTGACAGCAATTACAGGGGATGTTTTTCCATCGGCAATCAGAAATGATTTTTCTTTTATAAGTCGTGCGTAAGCAGGGGTTTTAGCATAATGTACAACTTGTTCAATTCTACCTGTTTCTTCCCCACCGCCATTGGTCGTTATCACTTCAAAGATGTTATCTCCCTCGATGAGGTCGACTCCGCGCCATTTACTGACAGCGATTGTTTTGGCAGAGTTTTTGACAATACCTTCATAATTGAGTCTGCTTACTCTGTTTCCGTTCAGTAATAATGTAAGACTCTCATGGGGGGTGTGCTTAACCGCAATTTTTATACTTGGAATCGGTGGGCCATAGTCTTCTTCGGGCCACAACCATTCAAGCCCCGGGTTTGAGCTATTTAAAAATGCATTGTTGAAAGCAGGCATTGCCTTATCAATCTTTTCCGGCTCCCATGGGTTTTTCCCAGAGGCTTTTCTGAGTTCCCCTTGTCTTAAGCCAGTTGTCTCAGTGGAAGTTTGACTGTTGCCTTTAATGACTTCCACTTTATCATTGTTAAATCCAACAACATTTATTATCGATTCTGTCCGCTGATTTTTCTTAACAGGAGTATTGAATGTCAAAATACATTTTGAAGACAATTCAGTCTCATTTTTATCGTTTTCAAACTTTACTTTAAACTTTATTTCTTTCTCAAGAACTTCGGGGATATCTCCAATTCGATAGATCAGAGTTCCAAAGCCTGTATGTGGATCCTTGTATTTTATTCCATTCAGACGGCTGCTTCCCGGAACATATTCTGCATTTTCAGGAAGAAGAACTGACAGTCTGGCATTCGACAAAGGCACTCTTTTTGCGAAAAGTTTGATATTGTAGTTTATATTGTTTTCGTTATCAGGCAATGCACTGAAGTTTACTTTTACATTTCCTTTGGTACGAGGCTTGGGTGCCACATGGAAATCTGCTTTCCATAAAGAACCCGGCTGAATATCGATAAACCTTGAGAATGCTTCTCCGGCGAAACGTGTATTGTCTTTTTTCAATATGGCCTGATATTTTTTAGGCAGGCTGTCTGTGTCGAGCTGCAGAACATGTGTGCCAGGTCTTACACCTTCGAAGTGGTACATGCCGTTTTTGTCTGTCAGCACATAGGTTCCGTCTTCAAGATATATTTTTGCACCTTCAATACCATTGTTGTTGAAGGAGAGGTCCTTAATATTATCGGCAATTACACGACCCATAATGGTGCTTCGACTCATAAAGAAGTCTTCATCGATGGTTACCTCTGCTGTGGCAGTGTTGGACAATACACCGGTATTATTTGTTACAAAAGCAGTGTTGGTGGCTTTTCCGGTTTTGGTTCCTGCTCCGACTTCAACAATATAGGTAATGGTCACTTGTGCAATAGGGGAGAGTTCGGTTACTGGAAAACCAAGAGTTGATCCGTCTCTGGAGAAAACCGGATCATCAATTCTAGTATTATTTTGCCTTGCTGAACCTTTCTGGTAACTGAGGCCAAATGGAAGAATATCAATAACGGACAGAGTGTCAAGTAACCCTGTTGTGGTATTTTCAATAGTAAGAGAGTATTGAATAAAATCTCCAACGGCTGCAGTCTCTTTACTTGCCTTTTTTCTAATCCAGACAGATGTTACTTTTGGGTCAACAGGAATATCAATATGAATAGCCGGTCCTGGATTGATTCTAAAGCTTTCACCTCTTGAACCCGGCTCTGCAATTGCAAAAGGTGCAGAGGGTAGGCTTTGTAGAACAGGTGTTGAAATAATCGATGGTGCTGAGTATTCATTTTGAGGCTGAATAATAAACCGATACTCGCCGGTCATCAGGTATGGGAACCGATATCCACCGGGAGGGAAGTTGTAAATTTTACCGCTGCTGTCTGAAACAGATGAGCCTGATATCATAACATTCGGATATGTGCTTACGCCGTCGTCACCGTATACGACTGCCGCATCGCCTGTATTGCTGTTGACAATACTGATGGTGACACCGTCTAGCGGCATGCCGGTCATGCTGTCAAAAATGATACCGTATGGATCGACAAGAATAGATGTTGATACGTTATCCGCTGTGTCTTCCACATCGGTGTAAGAGGCTGTACAGCCAGAGTTGTCGGAAATGGAAAGCTCTCCATTGTTATAAGTATCACCAGTATCTGAGACGGATTGAATATAACCTGTAAAGATACCGGTATCGTTACCGGTTTCTGTCAAACGAATATGTTCAATGTCTGAAGATGAATCTGTTGCTACTTGGATTGCAACAGATTCAATGGATAACCTGTTGATGTTCTGATCCATATCCGTCAATCTGAAAAATATGGCTTCGCCTTTATGGAAAATACTGACCGGTGCCAAAGGAACCGGTGCACTGATATCAATTGGAGCTGATGATGATGTCACCGGTTGAGACATAGGAGTAAAGGCTTTTGTTGTTTTGCTGTTGACAGAGCTTTTACTGCTGTCATCATAGTCTGTAGAATTAACTACAATGAGTTCTGCGTCTGGAAGTAATGGCGCATATTGAAGTATTTCAAGCGCAGAGTAGGTGCGTTGGATTTCAGTAGTAATGACTACATTATTTGAAAAAGAAGCTCCAGAACTGCTATTTATGGTATATGTTGCACTGGCAGTGCTGGATATTGCTGTGCCTGCAGGTACAGCAAAAGATTTTACGGGGGCTGCTGTTGTAAATAGACACAAAAAGGATAAAAAAACTAAAAATTCCCACAAACAAAAAACAGGTTGCCGTACCGGTTTAGTCGTAAACCGGCCGTACAACCTGACTCTTGAAAAGGATGGGTGTTGCCTGCCGACCTTTGCAGTAAAAAGAAACAATACTCTCCAGATTGTGGCAACAGTCCCACAAAAGATATTCATGAAAGTATTTATAAAGGTCGGTTTATTCATATTCTAATTCAAAATATTATACATCTCAGTTGTCTGACTGATGATCGTCAGACAGCTGAAGAATTAACTGTTTTACTGAATCTCAACATTAAACGTTACAGTTACACTACCTGCAGCAGGGATTGTTCCTATTACTGCAGTTACAGCATTGGTTTTAGTGATGTTGTGATCAGCAGCATCAGCATCAGCCTCATCTGACATGTCAGTTCCGCCAATTGTTATAGAATTTGCAGAGTAATCGGTATTTACTGGGATAGTATCAACAACTGTAACAGCATCAGCAGCAACGGTTCCTGCGTTTGAAACAATGATGCTGTATGTAACAATAGCACCTGGGATAGCTTTTGGATCAGAACCATCATTGATAGGATCAGAAATAACAACTGACGTCTTGGCTATTGTGAGGACGGCTGAGGTAATAGTGTATACTCCACTTGCAGAATGCTTACCATCGTTAGCCGCATCTTCTGGTCCTGCGGTAAGGGCAGGATCAAGTTCATTATCAGCAAACACAACGTCAACACCAGCTGTGTCCCCGCCAACAGTTTCTTCAGTTTCAGTTGCTGTTCCTTCGTCAAGAGTGATTGCTAAAAGGCTGTATGTATCAGTAAGGCTATCAACAGTAGCTGCCGCAGGTGCATTTGCTACAATGATAACGTTTATTGAATCTAAACCAGGAGCGCCATTAGGGTTTAGGTCTCTAACGTTTGTACCCAAAGTGTACTCTGTATCACCAGTATCATAACTCCCTGGTGTCGTACCTTCATCAATGTAAATTCTAACTGTTGCAGGTGTCATTGGGATATCAGTAGTTCCCGGGACTGCCTGTAATGAATAACCCTGCGTTGTATTACCTGTGTTTGTAATGGTGAAAGGTAGAGCAATGTTGACTGCGCCCGGTGTTACATCTCTGTCACCATTTGAAACAACATTAAGGTTTACAATGTTGTCTACAAGGAAGTCTGTGTCTGTACCTAGACCTACACCAGGTGTCGAGTTACCTGCCTCGGAACTTTCAATAACTGTTTGGGGAACGGTACCTACACTGTAGCTAATGGTTGCCCTGTTTGAAATTGTTGTGTCGGATTTAGTTCCAGCTGCCATTACAGATTGTACTGTTAGAAAAACAGCGAAAATTGCCATAACCAGACTTAATACGGAAGCTCTTTTAAATTGTGTCATGATTTCTCCTTTGGTTTATTGTAAAAATAAAAAAATAATTAATTACTTTAAAATTGCTCTGAAACTTACATCACCCTTTGCAGATGGAACAATCGGTTTGATGAAAGTCCATTTAATGTGGGTGTAGTCTTCAGGACTGGCGCCCACTTTTTCTCCTTCTTTGGTTGTGATCATCAGATTTTTTGGAAGATCATAACTTTTCCCATTATCGACTGAAAAAGAAATATTTGCCCCATCTCCTGTTACTGATCCGTCTTTGAAAATCATGTGTTCCGGAACCGGATTAATTATCTCAGCCTTCTCGGCATCTTCTTTGCCAATATTGGTATACAAAGTTGTGAAAACAACCTCAGTTCCTGGTATTACCTTTGTTGCAGGAACTCTTTTTGTTATTTTCATTCCTTCTTCATTAAAAGCTTCTACTTCAATTTCAGCGATTGATTTGAGATTGATACTTCCGTTTTTCTCGGCTGATGCCGATATCGGAAAGGTAGAAAAAACAAGAGCTGTTATAATTAAAATTAATGAAAGTTTTTTCATAATGTGTCTCCTAATCTATGGTCACATCAAAAGTTATTGTCTGTATAGGTGAGGTTGCCGCCAGATCACCCAGTTCAACAGTGATTTTATCAGGAAGTGCGGTGGTGTAGTAACCGGCATCACCATCTGCATTGCTGTCTCCCAGTGCAGAGCTATTCAATGTGATTGATTCTGGGGTATAAGTTGTGTTTGCTGGGATATTATCAGTAATTGTTACGTTTTCTGCAGTACCGCTGCCAGTAACATTAACAACCATTGTGTAGGTTATCGTAGCTCCAGGCACTGGTTTCGTACCACCAAACTGATCTGTCACTAAAGCTGATTTTACAATAACTACTTCAACTGTTGAAATGACATAAGTACTGGATATAGTGAATTGCCCAAGGAAATTACCGACAATCGCATCTGTCCCACCATCTCCGGCTCCGGATAGAACATCACCAGCAGAAGGCGAACCTGTAATTGATTGTGATGTTATGGTAAATTCACTGTGACCTTCCTGGTTATCGGTAAGAGGAACTCCTGGACTGGACTCACTTGGAATAGTATTCAACACAAGTATTGTCATTGAATTGTTGGCTGGATCATTACCGTCCAGTTCTAACGGATTTGAAACAATGTATTGTGTGTCAATAGTTGGATCATAAGAACCGTTGTTGTTAGTATCATAATAAATATCAACCAATGTCGGGTTGAAGTCTCCTGGGATTGCACTGTTAGCGGATAGATCGTATGTGTCTATACCATTACCGGTATTGGTGATGGTAAATACAACCGGTTCGTTTGTGTCACCGGGCTTAACTGTAACGCCTGTGCCAGTGTGCTGCCATACTATGTTTGCTTCAAGAATTTCAGCAACAATAGTTTCAGTTGGATCACTGATCTCAGTGTAGGTTGCAGCACCAACATTGTATGTTGCTGTTGCAGTGTTGGTTATTGATGTTCCGGCAGGTGTACCCGCTGCCAGAATTTTTGATGGTATCATCAGAACCATCAAAGATAAAATTACATATAATTTTTGCTTCATCGCACCCTCCTTAGTCGCTTTTTAAAAAACATATCAGTGTACTTTCTGTTGTTTAAATTGGTCACTAATATGGTGTTAATATGTTTAAACTGAAAAAAAATCAGTGTTGTAAAGTGGTAGAATTAATGGATTTTAAAAGACTTTCATTGGTGATCCCCCTCGATCTACAATCAAAATTAATAATTAATAATTAATGATGTTTTATTTAAAAAGGATTGCTATAGGGGCCTACGAAGCAGACGGGGCAGCGCTAAAAGCGGAAATAAAGGCAAAAACAGCCTGTTTATCCAATAGTTATTGTATTAAAAGCCTACAAAACCACTATTCTTCTGTTTGCACAAACTGTGCAAGCAGAATCATTATAAAAAATACCTGTAACTAATATTTTTCATTCTGTTAGTTTGTAAGTTCCTATTGGATAAATCTTTATTTTTCATTCAATTAAAAATTGAATGAGTACTCAGATGTAAAAAAATAGTTTCTGTCACACCTGATATTACAATGTTACAAATGCTAATAACTAATGTTCTTCGAACGATTGCCCCCAAGCATCCCTTCATGTTTTACATATGGGTAAACCACTACCATACAGTTATTCTACTGGCAATAGGTTTTTGTTATTTCTTTGAGTAATACTTTAGGTTATAGGTGGTTTTGCTCTTAAATAGTGACGATAAGTCGTTTGTCATGTGGTGTTAAATTACTCGATAATGTGAGTTGTAATTAAAATGAGAGTAAAAATAAATTATCTTAGTTAAAAAAAATACATTATTAGTAAATTTAGACTGCACTAGTATGAGCCTCTTCAATAATGACTAATTTTTAATTATCACCTATAAATATTACTATACAAGAGTAAAAATAGATGATTCATAAATACTCATTAGTGTGAGGTGACAATATTGAAACAACCAGTTATTTGTACATGTGTAGAAGTTTGAAATGAAATAAATAAAAAATTTAAATAAAAAATTAAAATAATGAAAAATTTGTATGAAAACATGATTATAGGCCAAAAAATAGAAAATTTATAGCTGGTCATTAAAGTTACCACCTGAAGTTACCGATATCTATTAAACACTCTGATTATACATATCTGCTAAATTTATATCAATTCATATACAGGTGGTTCTTATGAAGAATTTTCGATGGCGTCTTATAATCTTTGTTTTATCTGTTATTGTAGTTAGTTGCGGAGATAATAAAACATTATTTAATGATGAAGAGATTTCAGCGAAAAATTTTAGGCTGGTATCTGCTGATGAATTTTTTGCTGATGGTTCATCTGAAGACAGATCAGTTGAGATTACATACAATGAGAAGAGTAAAAAATTGTATAAAGAAATTGATGGTTTTTTAATTCAGTACACATACTCTTCATTAAAAAGTAAAAATGCATATAACGAACATAGTTATGAAGGTAGTAGCGCTGATGGTATATGTACACTTATTCTTGATGAAAATAGGGTTGTAGAAAAAAGATTTAACTTGATTGACAATTTAAAGGGCTCAGTATCGCAAAAGACGACTCATTTTTTTTATGATGATCATAATAATATAATTAAAGAACAGCACCTTGATGCAGAATCAAATGTTGTCTTGGATATTTTTTACAGGTACGCATACAACAATGATGGAGGAGAGGATTTTATATTGATAGAAAAGCATTATGTTTCCAATGAAGATGATATAAAGGCATATTTCAGATACTCTTCAGGTTCTCAAAAACCAAGTGGTATTGAATATGATATCAATGGTGATTACAATATCGATTATGTTACTGAAATTAAATATGATGATCACGATAACCCACTTTTGGCTGATAATTGTCAATACAATGATACTGGTTCAAAAAGAATTGTTAGTACGGTTACTTATTCATGGGAAGAGGGTACCGGTGATGAAAATGATCTCACTCAGTTATGGGATGACAATGAAACAAGCTTCTTATTAAGGTTCAGGTAAGGATTCTTTTGAACCGGTAAACGAAAGGTACTGAATAAATAAACCTACTTAATTCTCACCATAAATACAGCACTGCATGAGGGTGCTGTTCCTGTTCCACTATAAGCACTAAAGGAACCCGTAGGGTTGATAGTGAATGACGTTACATTTCCATCATAACCAAAACCATCCGGGGACGGTGTGTAGTTGCTTGCACCATTGAAAAACTGAATTGATCCCGGTGTTGAATATGAATAGGTCAAACTACTTGTTCCGGTTGTAAAATTAACCGGGCCGTTGACAGGATCAAAATATAATTCTGTATTTGATGGTAATGAGTCTGTGATGATAAATGTGTTATTATCAACAGCTACCGGGCCAGTATTTGTTATAATGATTGAATAGCTTACAACTGCTCCCGGAATAGCCTTGGGGTTAACTGACCCGTTTACAGGGTCAGAAATAGTCATTACACTTTTCAGGACTGTAAGGTCAGGCATTGGCTGAGTGACAGCAAAAGAAATAGTTTCAACATCAGTTACAATATTTTCAGTTCCCTCTAATGCTGTGATACGTGCCGACCAGACCCCACTTAGCTGCCCTGTTGTGTCAAATGTGTATTCATAGGTTTTTTCTGCAAGCCCTGAATCATCCTCCATATTCATTTGCATGTCGGAAATAACAGTTATTCCATTCGGATTGATGATATCAATTGTTGCATCCGAGATATCATAACTGCCAAAAGGGTCGGAAATGGTTGTCCTTAAATAGACTGTATCACCGGGTAGAAAGCTTGACGGGATAGAACCGCCTGATGAGAATGTTGCATCATAAGTATTGAAGCTGTCTATTTCAATAACAGTTTCGGAATTTAACTCAACACGGGAATTAACACTTCCTGAAATTGAGTGAATAATAATTGCTCTATTTCTAGCACCCGAATCGTTATTCACTGTCATTTCGATAGAAGAACCTGCAGGGATAGTTACTGAGCTGGATATTATTACATTAAAAAGTATATTAGTGATCCCTGCATCACCATCAGTAGCAATATTCACTGGTAATAATCCAGAGGAACCTATTGTTGTTGTGACAGATGAGGTTGTGGCAGTTAGCGTTACTATAATATACCTTGTGTTAGTCCTACGATTTCTTTCAATATTTAAATATATTGGGTGAGAGCCTGAAGCTAGTTTTAAGTCTTTAGCTAAGAGTGGCGAAAGTGTCCAGGTTTCACTTCTATTATCTCCTCTGATTCTTGTTTCTTCTAAATTTGTGTCCATGGTTCTATTTAATTCCTGGCTAGGAATTAAATAGAGAGGTTTGTTTCCGGCATCTGCCCCCATAACTGTTGTGACGTCACTATCCGTATTGTTTGAAAGGACGGTATCTGTACCTGAAGCTGTTACTGAGACAGTATTGGTAATAGTCGGTACAGCATTTGAGTTCGGTACCATGGTAATAATTAAAGTTGGCAGGCTGTTACCAGCATTGACTGGGCCAGAGTGTGTCCAGTTTACCTCAGTGGACGATATGATATTTTCGGTCCACCCTGTACCGGAAAAACTCCCATAAATAAGACCTGTTGGTAAAGTATTGGATACTACAACAGGGCCTGGTTCAGTATCAGTTCCAAGGTTGGAGACCACTATCTCATAGTTCCCAGCGACTCCTTCACTAAATGTATTAGAGTGGCTCATTTGAATCTCAAGATCAATATCCGGTGTCAATACTGTAATAGTATCTGTTGCTGTGTTGTTTGACAGAGTAGAGTCTGGAGATGTGCTTGAAACTGTAACTGAATTCGTAATTGAAGGGGAAGCCGCAGCTTCAACGTTAACTGTTATTGTGAGTGGGGTTGTGCTACCACCTGAGGCGACAGAGTTTGCATAATTAAACGTTATATCTGTAGCAGTGACACCACTGACAACCCACTCAGGTTCTATGTGGGATATGTAAGTAATTCCGGCGGGTAAGGCTGCAGTTAAAAAAATTCCTTCCGCAAGATCAGGGCCTGCGTTAGATACATTTACAGAATATTCACCGGTAGTGCCAGTTAGAAAATTTCCAGAATGCGTTGTACTTACGGAAAGATCTGATGGCCCGACAAGAACAGCCGCCCTTACAGTTTTGTCAATTTGTGTAAAATTATCACCAGAGACAGTAAAATCATTTTCAAATGTACCGGGTGTATCTGGAATAATAGCATTAAATGAAATTGAACGTGATCCGCCCGGAATAACAGGTGTTGCTGAAAGGTTCCAACTGAGAACATGTCTGCCGGGTACTGATGCAGTATCAATAACAGGTTCAACCGTTGTCGCACCGCTTGTTGATCCTGGTACGTATGTAACGCCTGTCGGCAGGGTGTCAGTTATCTGGGTACCGAAGGCTGTGACAGTACCATTGTTCTTTATATCTACTGTATAAGTAGCAAGCTTGGGGTTTTGAGTTGTTAAGAAACTACCAGGCGTTACAGATTTATCTGCATCGACACTGGCATTGTTTGCCACGATAGACTGCTGGTTGTATGCGCCACCGGTTGATGCTGTATAGCCTATGTAAACATCTGTTACTCCGCCAAATATAGTGTTAATAATATCTTTGTTATAAGTAAGTCTCAGGTTGCCGTCAAAATAGACCTGCATGGTCGATGTTGAAACATTCCATGTTATTCTGAAATCATGGTCAACACCATCTTCAATATTCGTGGACGAAGTACTTGCCTGAATAGGGCCGGCAGCGTTATGGTCTGGAAGGCCAGAGCATGTAGTGCCAGAACTTGAATAGACATTTATGCCAAGGTGGTCAGCATTTAAATCGCCTCTTGATCCATTTTGATAGGTGTCGACTTCAATTCCCAGAGCTGGGCAGATTCCGTTCATTCCAACCCATTCACCACCGCCGCTGGTGTCGCCGAATGTTGATGTTCCTGCAGGGTCATTATGTAGTGCAAATGATATACCATCAGCACCACCGTCATTGTTTCCAAGGTTTATTTCGAATGAAATATCAAAATCGTTTGAAAGGTCTATTTTTGTTTCAATCCAGGCAGAACCGGCTTCATTTGTGATTGCGTCGGTTAAAATTACCCTGTCGCCTGAAACGTATGCATCGCCATTCACAGCCCAGCTTGCTAAAGATTGTGTTGTGGGTATTAAGATGAGTGTCAATACAGATAAAAAACGGCAAATATAACTTTTCAAAAATATCTCCAAACGCTTTGATGTCAGATGCTACAAAGATTATAATCATTGTAAGTTTACTCCCAGAATAAACATTATGTTTACTGTTTGAGTCAGAATTAATAATGTTATACTGTGAATACGCATACTCCCCGCCAATTGAATACCTAAAAGGTTTAACAGTGTCAAGTATAAGGATATAAATAAGATATGAGTTTTTTATCTTTACAGATAGGCGTATACATTGTAATTTATATATGTACACACCTGTTGGAACTATAAGAAAATACCGTTATCCTAAAAATATAATCAGTAAACAATTGAGACGAGCTATTAATGGAATGTAAAATTGGTGGAATAAAGCTGTATTATGAGGTTTTTGGTGAAGGCCGACCGATTGTTTTTATTCATGGTTTAGGTTTAGATTACAGATCTTTATATGAGTTTGCAGAGCCACTTTTTAATAAAAATAAAGATTGGAAACGTATCTATCTCGATTTACCTGGAATGGGCTTAAGTGAATATGCTGACTGGATAAAAAACTCTGAACAGATGCTTGACATCGTTTTAGATTTTATAGACTTTCTGATTCCGGGTGAGTCTTTTCTCTTAGCTGGTTATTCCTACGGCGGTTATCTTTCGATGGGAGTTGCATATAAAAAAAAGCAGAAGGTTGATGGGTTGTTTCTATTGTGTCCGGTTGTATTGGCAGACCATGCTAAAAGAAGACTTCCCTGTCATAAACCATTAACAATAGATCTGGATTTTTTGAATTCGCTGACAGATGAACAACGGTCCGAGTTTACCTCTATTGCGATTGTTCAGAATCAGCAAATGTGGGAAAAAGCAGATCGTACCATATTTACCGCTAATAAACTGGCAGAATCAAAATTTATAGTCAATCTGGCAATAAACTCGAGTTATCCGTTTTCCTTTGAGAGTGAAATGCTTTCTGAAAAATTTAATGAGCCAGCACTTGTTGTTACTGGGCGTCAGGATGCTGTTGTTGGAAGTGTAGATACCTGGCGAATAACAGCAACATTTCCTCGTGCAACATTTGCAACTCTTGATATGGCAGGGCATAATCTACAGATAGAAAAAGAAACACTTCTTGGCAATCTTGTTGAGGATTGGCTCGACAGAGTCGTTAATGAGCAGCCGTCAGTTGAACTATCAACCGACGGCTAAAGAATTATAGTTATATTTCGCTGGTTTCAACACTGTCGTATTCATCAGTGATTTCTTTTGATGGTTCATTATCTATAAGGCTGATGATTACAATCGCTGCTATTGAAATAATAAATCCCGGAACAATTTCATAAAGATCAAAAATACCACCGCTCAGGTGTTTCCATATAAGAACAGTAACACCACCACCAATGATTCCACCCAAAGCACCATTTCGAGTCATTCGTTTCCAGAAAAGGGAAAGAATAATAATTGGACCAAAGGTTGCTCCGAAGCCGGCCCATGCATATGACACAAGTCCAAGAACAGAACTGTCAGGATTCATTGCAAAAACATAAGCGACAAGTGAAACAGCTATTACAGCAAAACGGCTGATCCATACCAGTTCTTTTTCTGAAGCGTCTTTTCTGAAGAGAACATGATAAAAATCTTCTGTTAATGCTGAAGAGGTAACAAGAAGTTGAGAATCAGCTGTACTCATGATTGCTGCGAGTATTGCAGCAAGGAAAATACCTGCAAGTACCGGTGGAATAAAAGAATTGACCATTACCATGAATACAGTTTCGTGTGTTCCTTTTGCCAACGGTGTTTTCAATGCGGCAATGCCGACAAGTCCGACAATGACTGCACATGAAAGGCTGACAACAACCCATGACATTGCAATCCGCCTTGCTTTTTTCACCTGATCTGATGATTTGATCGCCATAAATCTTGCGAGAATATGAGGTTGGCCAAAATAACCAAGTCCCCATGCAAGAAGTGATATAATGGCAATTGCGGAGATTGTTTTTCCGTCTGTTGTTGTAAATGCATTCAGCAGTTCAGGGTTCACAGCTTTAATTAAAGTTAGTGTGTTAGTTATTCCGCCAGCATTATAAATTCCGGCTGCGGGTACAATGCATATTGCGATAATCATTATGATTCCCTGAAAAAAGTCAGTCCAGCTGACGGCAAGGAATCCACCTAAAAAGGTATATGATATGATAACAAGTACACCAATTGAAAGGGCAGTAATATAGGATAAGCCGAAGACTGTACTGAACAGTTTAGCACCAGCGACAAAGCCAGATGAAGTGTATATTAGAAAAAAGATCAGGATGAAAAGCGCTGAAATTATTCTCAATAACTTTGATTTATCATTGAATCGATTTTCAAAATAATCGGGTAGGGTTATCGAGTTACCGGCAATTTCTGTATATTTCCTTAAACGCCTGGCAATAAATTTCCAGTTAAAATAAGTGCCAACAGCTAATCCCACAGCTATCCAGATAGACTCAAGCCCTGCTATATAGGCGTAACCAGGAAGTCCCAGAAGAAGCCAGCCACTCATATCAGATGCCTGTGCACTCATTGCAGCAACCCAGCTGTTGAGCTTTCTGTCACCTAATATATAATCTGATAATGTGTTGGTTTGATTGTAATATACCCAGCCAACACCCAGCATGAATAGCAGGTATACAATAAACGAGATTAATATACTAATGTTGTTTTCGATCATAAGTCCCCCCCCAGGATCAGTCAAAATTTAGTTATTAAAGTGCTTTAAAAAAAATGAAGTAATTATCACATGATTGACTAAGAGTCAATATAGCTATGTTTTAATTGTTTAACGATGATAATATAAGTTTATAAGTGATTCCAAGTTATTATGAAAAAAAATCAGAAAAAAACTTGTTAGATTTGTAACATTAGCATAAATTAACCCTTTAATTTAAATTTTAAGATTAACTAAATATATAAAAGGTAAAAATATGAGAAACAAACCGGGTTTAAGTGTTGATATTGGTGGCGTTGTACTAAAGAACCCTGTGATGACAGCATCAGGAACTTTTGGATATGGTATAGAGTTTGAGGATGTTGTCGATCTGAATTCTCTTGGCGGAATTATTGTGAAGGGCCTTTCACTTCATCCGTCTAAAGGGAACCCACCGCCTAGAATTGTTGAAACATCCTGTGGAATGTTGAATGCCATAGGTTTAGAAAATGTAGGTATCAAAACTTTTATTGAAAAAAAACTGCCTCTACTGAAAAAATTTGATACGCCTGTATTCATTAATATATATGGAAAAACTGAAAGTGATTATGCAGAACTTGCAAAAGTTGCAAACGATTCAGAGGAAATTGCCGGGATGGAAATTAATATCTCCTGTCCGAACGTCAGTGCAGGTGGTCTGGCTTTTGGGGTTGACCCCTGTTCAGCGGCAGGTGTTGTCTCTGCAGTAAGAAAAAACACAGAAAAACCATTAATGGTTAAATTGACTCCGAATGTTACTGATATTACTGTTGTTGCAAAAAGTGTCGAAGATGCCGGTGCTGATTCTGTGTCATTAATCAATACAATCACAGGAATGGCTATTGATGTTGAAAGCAGAAAACCAAAACTTGCAAATGTTGTTGGTGGTCTTTCAGGACCTGCAATTAAACCGGTTGCACTCCGAATGGTTTTTCAGGTTGCGAATGCTGTAAAAATACCTGTTATTGGAATTGGGGGGATTATGAATACAACAGATGCACTTGAATTTATTATAGCAGGTGCTACTGCAGTTCAGGTTGGGACTGCAAGCTTTGTTGACCCTGGAGTAACAGGAAATATTGTTGCTGGTCTTTATGATTATCTTATAGCTAATAATATCAGTGATATCAGTGAACTCCGAGGCAGTATTCAATTGTAAAAAAAACATAATAATATAAGATAATTAATTGCAAAATAATTTTTGATATTGACATATGTGGTTAACCAGTTTATCAATGCAAACGAAGTTTATCATGAGTAACGGAATTTTTTGAAACACTGTTTTATAAATCGAAAAATCAGTATTACTAACAATTAAAATTATTTGGAGGCGGTATTATGAAAAAATTTACACTTGCGGTTATTGCTTTTTTTATGATGTGTTCAGTTTCTTTTGCACTTGATGCAGATGAAGTTAAAATGCCAGACGTACTTAAGTCAGGTACTTCTGATCTTGTACTAAACGGGTCAGGGATACGTACAAAATTATTTTTAGATCTTTATGTCGGCGGTCTTTACCTTGATCAGAAAACTACTGATGTTGAAGCAATTGCTAAAGAAGATAAAGCTATGGCGATAACACTTACGATCGTATCTAAGTTAATTAGCGGTGAAAAAATGGCAAGTGCGACTAATGATGGTTTTGAAAAATCAACGGAAGGTAATACTGACCCAATTCAAGCAGAAATTGCTGAAATGATCAGTGTTCTAAAAGAAGATATTGTCGTTGGTGATAAATTTGATTTTATTTATAATCCTGTAGCTGGTACTCAAATTATTAAAAACGGTGAGGTTAAAGCAACTATTAAGAGTGTTGAATTCAAAAAAGCTCTTTTTGGTATCTGGTTAGGTAGTGACCCTGTTCAGGATGATCTTAAAGAAGGTATGTCCGGAGTTTAATTATTTCGATGGGTTGATATAATTAAAAAGGCTGCACAGATTGTGCAGCCTTTTTTGTTTGATGTCTCTGATAAATTACAGAGTATTTATTGAAGCAGTTGGATTTGCCTTTATGTGTTCAAGTCGATTTAAACCATTGATATAAGCTTTTGCACTTGCTGTGATAATATCCAGATCTGATCCTCTTCCCAGAGCCACAAGTCCGTCTTCTTTGAGCCGAACGGTAACTTCACCCTGCGCATCGGTTCCATCTGTCAAAGCGCTTACAGAAAATCGTAACAATTCGGCTTTTGAGCCTGTTAAATCTGAAATTGCATTGAATGCAGCATCAATAGGTCCGTTTCCATTTTTATTTCCATTAACGGATCGACCATTGATTAAAAGTTTAACATTCGCAACAGGGGCAACAGTTGTCCCACTTGATATGTGCATATATTCAAGCTTGAAAAGTTCATTGTCCCTTAAAATATCTTCGTTAACAAGAGCTTCCAGATCTTCGTTTGCAACATCTTTTTTCTTATCTGCAAGGTCTTTAAATTTTTCAAAAATACTTTGAAGTTCATCGTCGGTAAGGTTGTAACCCATATCAATAAGATATGATTTGATTGCATGTTTTCCCGAATGTTTACCAAGTACAAGTTTGTTACTGTTAAGCCCGATTGTCTCAGGTCGCATGATTTCATAAGTTGTCGGATTTTTTAAAACGCCATCCTGGTGAATACCGGACTCATGAGAAAACGCATTTGCACCAACAATTGCTTTGTTTGGTTGAACAAGCATTCCTGTTATCATCGTAACAAGCTTACTGATTGGATAAATTTTTGTTGTATCTAATCTTGTATCAAGAGAATAAAAATCAGCCCTTGTTTTGAGAGCCATAACAATTTCTTCCAAAGAGGAATTTCCAGCTCGCTCTCCTATACCATTAATAGTAACTTCTGCCTGTCTTGCTCCCGCTCTGATTGCAGCAAGTGTATTTGCTGTGGCAAGACCCAGATCATTATGGCAGTGAACACTCACAATAGCCCGGTCTATATTTTTTGTGTTATCTATGACATATTTTACAAGAGCACCAAATTCCTCTGGGATTGCATAGCCAACGGTGTCCGGAATATTTAGGGTTGTTGCGCCAGCTTCAATTGCTGTTTCAAAAACGCGGCAAAGATAATCAGGATCTGTTCTACTCGCATCCATCGCGGAAAACTCTACTTCACCGCATAGATTTTTAGAAAGTTTTACGGCTTCACGTGCGATTTCTATAACTTCATCCTGAGATTTTTTCATCTGGTATTTAAGGTGAATCTCGGATGTCGATACAAAAGTATGCAGTCTTGGATGAGCCGCAACATTAATTGCTTCAGCACATCTATTAATATCGCTTGGAAGTGCTCTCGCAAGTCCGCAGACTTTTGAATTTTTAACCACACCTGCAATTTGTTTAACAGCATCAAAATCGCCGGATGAAGCTGCAGGGAAGCCGGCCTCAATAACATCTACCCCAAGTTCTTCGAGCTTGGATGCAATTCGCAACTTTTCAGCTGTGTTCATTGTTGCACCCGGTGATTGCTCTCCGTCTCTTAAGGTTGTGTCAAAAATTATTACCCTGTCTTCCATAATTTCTCCGTTATTATTTTACATTTGAGTTTTTATTACATTTTGTCAGTTTGTATTGAAAGCTGTCTTCCAACGCTTGCCAGCTCGCTTCAATAATATCTTCAGAGACACCGATAGTACTCCAGATGTCATATTCATCACGTGAATCGATAAGAACCCTTACTTTAGAATCTGTACCATCTCGTCCATCCAGAACACGAACTTTAAAGTCGACAAGGTGCATGTCGCTTAATTGAGTATCGTAAAAACTTTCAAGTGCTTTACGAAGGGCGTTATCAAGAGCACCAACCGGTCCTGAGCCTTCAGCTGCAGAAATTTCACTTTTACCATCAACTGCAATTTTTACAATGGCATGAGATGTACATGGCCGCTCTTTATCTTTTTCAATAGTAACTCTGAATGATTCTAATTCAAATTTTGGTTTATGTTGAAGATTAAACTTGTCCATCAGAATTTTTAAAGAGCCGTCAGCTACATCAAACTGATAGCCGTCCTGTTCCAGAAGTTTTATTTCTGTGACAAAACGTTTTGTATCAAAATTGTCTGATTCTGTATCGATTCCAAGTTCTTTTGCCTTATATATGATATTGCTTTTCCCGGACTGGTCAGAAACAAGAACTCTTCTTTTATTACCAACAAGTTCCGGATTTGTGTGCTCATATGCAATTGGGTTTTTATTAATTGCACTGACATGAACCCCAGCTTTATGTGCAAAGGCACTTCGTCCTACGAAAGGTCTGGTTGCCAAAGGAATCATGTTTGATAGTTCACTGACAAATCTTGAAAGTGTCTTAATATTTTTTAAATTTTCAGGTGTTATACACTGGTCATTCATTTTGAGAGATAATATGGGTATGACTGACGTTAAATCAGTATTCCCACAACGTTCTCCATAGCCGTTAATTGTTCCCTGGATCATAATAGCACCGGCTTGTACTGCCATGATTGAATTTGCTACAGCAACAGCAGAATCGTTGTGCGCATGAATCCCTATTTTAACATCCGGGTAGCCTGCACTCGAAAGAGAAGTGGTAACTTCTTGAATGATATCTTCAATCTCATTAGGAAGTGATCCGCCGTTTGTGTCACAAAGAACGAGAAAATCAGCACCGCCTTTTTGAGCTTCAATCAGTGTTTTTATTGCATAATCCGGGTTAGCTTTATATCCGTCGAAAAAATGTTCTGCATCATACAAAACTTCTCTGTTATTATTTTTCAGGAACTCAACACTTTCAAAAATCATTAAAAGATTTTCTGAAAGAGTGTTCTCCATGATTTCTTCGACATGAAGATCCCACGTTTTGCCAAAAATGGTAATAGCAGGAGCCCCGCATTCAATCAGAGCCTGAAGATTAGGGTCATCTTCAGCTGATATTCCCTGTCTTCGGGTTGAACCAAAGGCGGTTACAACAGTATTATTGAAATTTTCTTTTTGCAGCAGTTTGAAAAATTCCATTGTTCCAGGGTTTGAACCCGGCCAGCCGCACTCTATATAATGTATGCCTATTTCATCAAGTTTTTTAGCAATTCTTAGTTTTGCCTCATTGGTAAAACTTATATTTTCACCCTGGGTTCCATCTCTTAATGTTGTATCAAATAACAGGGTTTTTCCCATTTTGTTCTCCAGAATCAGGTATAAACCTGAAAAAACCTGTCTGCATTATTATCTGTTTTGAAAATAGTGCAGACAGAGTAAAATTTAAAACTATTAATTGCTACTGCCACGGTACAATGCAACACTTCCTGTTTGTACAATTTCTTTAATACCAAGTGGTTTTAAAAGCTCAATAAAAGCATCGAGCTTATCCTCTTTGGCTGTTGCCTGAATAATGTAACTGTCAGTACTGACGTCGACAATTTTATATCTGAAAATATTTACGATTCGAACAATTTCATCACGGTTTTCACCCTTTGCGTTTACTTTGATAAGGGCAAGGCCTCGCTGAATAAAATTTGAGCCAGTAAGATCGTTTACAGTAATTACATTAATCAGTTTGTTAAGCTGTTTTTTTATTTGTTCCATAATGTAGTTATCTGCAACCGTAACCATGGTTACTCTTGAAATTTCCGGGTTGTCTGTAGCCGCAACACTTAGGCTTTCAATGTTGTATCCTCTTCCAGAAAAAAGTCCGGCAATTCTTGACAGTACACCCGGCTCATTATCAACCTGTATAGATAGTATATGTTTTTTTGTGCTCATTTTAAAATCCTCGTATTAAACCAGAAGCATCTCAGTTATTGCCTTACCGGCAGGAACCATTGGGTAAACGTTTTCTTCTCTGTCTACTACAAATTCCATGATTACTGTTTTAGGTGTCTCAAGACCTTTTCTAAGAACATCTTCAACCTCAGAAGGTTTTGTTGCTCTAAGACCTACCGCACCATAGGCTTCAGCTAGCTTTACAAAATCAGGGTTGTGATCCAAAGTTGTTGATGCATACCTTTTGTCATAAAACAATTCCTGCCATTGTCTAACCATACCAAGATATCTGTTGTTAAGAATGATAATTTTTACAGGAAGACCATACTGAACGGCTGTTGCCATTTCCTGTATATTCATCTGTATACTTCCATCACCTGCAATATCTGCAACAATTTTGTCAGGACAGGCCATTTGAGCACCAACGGCTGCTGGAAGGCCAAAGCCCATACAACCAAGGCCACCTGATGTAATAAAATGGTTTGGCTTTTTGAAGTTATAATACTGAGCCGCCCACATCTGGTTCTGTCCAACTTCTGTTGTGATGATGGCCTCACCATTTGTCATTTCAAAGAATTTTTCAATAACATACTGTGGCTTTATCTTATCATCCTGAGCATAAGCTAAAGGAGTTGTGTCCTTCCAGTGTTTAATTTCTGCAAGCCACTCATCTCTTCCAAACGACATTTCTTCGATTTTTTCTGACTGTAAAAGCTCGTTCAGTTTTTTTAATGCTTTTTTACAATCACCGACTATCGGTACATCAACAGCGATATTTTTCTGAATCGATGTTGGGTCTATATCTATCTGAATAATTTTTGCCTGGTTCGCAAATTCATCCGTCTTACCGGTAACACGGTCATCAAAGCGAACACCAACTGCAATCATTAAATCACAGTTTGAAGTCGCCATATTTGCGCGGTATGTTCCATGCATACCAAGCATTCCGAGCCACAATGGGTCTGTTCCAGGAAATGATCCCAAGCCCATTAATGAGCCGGTAACTGGAATATTCATTTTCTTTGCAAACGCAGTAAGTTCTTCTGATGCTCCTGACAGTATGGTACCACCACCTGTAAAAATCATCGGCTTTTTTGCTTGCTTTAAAAGCTTAAATACCTTCTCAAGCTGCTTTGTGCTCGGGTTTGTATTTGGCTTGTACGTTTTCATCTGAATTGCCTCACCAGTTGGAGGTGTATATTCAGTAAGAGTTTGTGAAATATCCTTTGGGATATCAACCAAAACTGGTCCGGGCCGACCTGAACGAGCAATGTAAAATGCTTCTCTAAGCGTTTTTGCAAGTTTTTTAACATCAGTAACAAGGTAATTGTGCTTGGTACAAGGTCTTGTTATTCCGACAATATCAACTTCCTGAAAAGCATCATTACCGATTAAGGAGGTTGGTACCTGGCCGGTGATAACAACCATGGGGATCGAATCCAAATAGGCTGAAGCAATACCTGTTACTGTGTTTGTTGCACCAGGTCCAGATGTTGCGATACAAACGCCGACTCTGTCACCGGCTCTTGCGTAGCCATCTGCAGCATGGACAGCACCTTGTTCATGACGAACAAAAATATGGTTAATATCAGTCTGGTCAAGTGCATCGTATATGTCGATAACTGCACCACCCGGATATCCGAAGACCGTGTCAACACCTTCTTCTTCAAAAACTTTCATCAGGATTTGAGAGCCTGTGAGTTCCATAATGTTTCCCTTCCTTATTATAAATACTAAAAATAATTTATTTGTTATTTACTGAACGTCTATTTAAAGATTGCTCCTTCACTTGCAGAAGAAACCTGTTTTGCATAACGTGCCATGTAGCCTTTCGTTATTTTTGGGGCTGGTTTTTCCCATTTTTCAAGACGTTTTTTAATTTCTTCATCTGAAACTTCAAGGGTGATTTTCTTGTCTGGTATATCGATTGCGATGGTATCACCTTCCTCAACAATTGCAATCGTTCCACCATGTGCAGCTTCTGGAGAAATGTGACCTATTGAAGCTCCTTTTGTTCCACCTGAAAAACGACCATCTGTTAAGAGTGCAACAGAGTCATCAAGTTTCATACCGGCAATGGCAGCAGTTGGAGAAAGCATTTCACGCATTCCAGGTCCACCCATAGGCCCTTCATAACGAATCACAATGACATCTCCTTCTTTTATTCCACCGCCCATAATGACTTCGGATGCTTCTTCTTCAGAGTTGAAAACTCTTGCAGGACCTTTATGACGAAGCATTTCATCAAGAACTGCAGATTGTTTAACAACGCATCCGTCAGGAGCAAGGTTTCCAAAAAGAACTGCAAGACCTCCGACCTTATGGTATGGAGAGTCAAATGGTCTTATGACATCTTCGTTTAGAACTCTTGAGTCCTTAATGTTTTCGGTGACAGTACTGCCGGTAACTGTCATACAGTCACCAACTATTAGTCCTTTATCAGATAACACTTTTAGTACAGCCTGAATACCACCTGCAGAATTTAAATCTTCAATATGGTCTTTCCCACCAGGTGATAATGAGCACAAATGAGGTGTTACTTTACTAACATCATTAATTTGATTGAGTTCAACTTTTACTCCGGCCTCGGCTGCGATAGCTTTTAGGTGAAGTACTGTATTTGTAGAACAACCCAGAGCCATATCAACTGCAAGAGCATTTTTAAAAGCATCTTCGGTCATAATTTTTGATGGCGTAATATCTTTTTCAAACAGCTCCATAATTTTCATACCGGCTTCTTTAGCAAGACGATCCCTTGAAGACATAACCGCAGGGATCGTGCCATTACCGGGGAGGCCCATACCAATAGCTTCAGTCAGACAATTCATGGAGTTTGCTGTAAACATCCCAGAACATGAACCGCAGGTAGGGCAGGCTGAATCTTCTATTTTTGTCAGTTCGTCTTCAGTCATTTTATTTGAAAGTACAGCACCAACTGCTTCAAACACAGTAATAAGGTCAATTTTTTCATTTGGTTTGCTTGGGTGTCTTCCCGCCAGCATAGGACCACCACTTATAAAAATGGTCGGGATATCCAACCTTGCTGCTGCCATTAACATACCCGGTACAATTTTATCACAATTCGGGATCATAACGATTGCATCAAAGGCGTGAGCTGTTGCAACAACTTCAACTGAGTCAGCAATCAGTTCACGGCTTCCCAGAGAGTAACTCATACCGGTATGATTCATTGCTATACCGTCACAAACACCAATTGTTCCAAATTCAACAGGTGTACCGCCAGCCATATAAATACCGGCTTTGACTGCTTCGGTAATTCTGTTTAGATGGACGTGCCCTGGAATAATAGTATTTGCAGAGTTTGCAATACCAATCAGCGGTCTTTCAATCTCTTTATCAGTGTAGCCCATTGCTTTAAACAGTGAACGGTGAGGTGCTCTTTCAATTCCTTTTTTTGTGCTATCGCTTTTCATATCAGCTCCCAGGGTGATAAATTAAAAAAAGCCGTTATCAGTTTTACTGATAACGGCTTTTATGTTGATTTTCAATAAGTTATGTTAAGCCATTATCAGTATCTCCTTCGCAGGTGCAGTCCGAGGACTGGGAGAATACCCACGAGGACGAGAATAATAATTGTAATGACTTTAAAGCTTTTCATGATCTTTCCCAAATTTCTTTTTTAATAGAATATTATTTATATACACACTCAGAATTTTTGTCAACCAAGAATTTTAACAATGAGGGCCAGTTAATATGGGGGCCTAACTGGTAAGTTATGTCTGAAGATTTTCCATAGCTTCTTCTGCAGCCTCTTTAATTTCGTCCGGGTAATTTCCATCAAGTATTTGATTGACCCTTTCAAGAAAAATCTGATTACCAGTTTCACCAGTTATATATAAGATGTCACCTTTTACAGGGTCATCATAAGTTGTGAAATTTTTCCAAAGTTCAGAAATGACAACTTCGGCAAGAGTAGGGGCCTTATCAAGCAGTTCTTCCATTACTACCATGGCTCCTAATCTAATCGGCCATTTTTCATAGGTTACAAGTTTATAAAAGGCTGGAAAGATTAATCCTGAATCTATCATCAAGTCGCTTATGAGAGAGGCCTTTCCGGTCTCCAATAATGTTATCAGAGCAACTATGCTTAAATTCTCAGGTTTGGTGTTACCGATAACTTCAGCGATGTCTTCAGGTTTTACCGTGCCGGTCCACCTGAAATTTTCATTGTAGATGACAGTAGGGGCTGAAACAACTTTGTCTATATTTGCGATTTCCGTGAAAAGACCAGCATCAATTACTTCTAATCTGATATTTTTTTCTGTAAATGCGAGTTGCGATACATCTGAAACAACCTTGGGGCAATATGGGCAAAATGAAGATATGTAGATTTTTATAGTTACAGGTAAATTGAAATTGATGAGATTCTCATTAACTTTTTCTGATATTTTGTTTTTATCGAAGGTTAGAGTATCTAGAAAAGTCTCCAACATCTTTTCTTCGGGAACTGCTTTGAAAATCAGATTATCATTTACCTTTATATATGGCTCTTTAATGTTACCATCTTTTTTGGTTGTAATATTAATCTTTGATGTTGTATCAGAAAATTTATTACAGAAGTCCCTCAAAATATCGCTTACTTTTTGATTATTGATTACAAGTTGAATCTCAACTATTTCTTCGAGAGAATCGGCCCATTTGGAGATTGTTTTTTGTGTTTGTTTATTCATCATGCGACCGGATTCTAGTTATATTTAATAAATGTGTCAAGAATTCTGATGTTTTTGACATTGTTGTTTTATTATTTTTGTTATTAAGCATATTATTATACGATTAATTAAAACAAGTTTGATGGCGTCGTAAAAAGTCCCATCTACTTCGCTTTAGTGATTGGCCAGACTTTTGATGTACAACATGTATTACTTCAAGCCTGGCCAATCACTCAATCTTGTATATGGAACCTTTTCCTTAGCCATCTATATACTTTTTACGAG
>JQIA01000096.1_pt1 | contig 38409 bp, 44 predicted proteins | sample 811431 | NCBI WGS metagenome assembly JQIA01 (sample SAMN02998118, study PRJNA258478) | marine sediment metagenome | biome: marine; feature: seafloor; material: sediment; isolation source: oil-polluted sediment collected from 3 locations (0.5 km, 0.7 km and 0.9 km)... | place: USA: Gulf of Mexico ...
GAATCGCTTGGTATAAACCCACATCATGGTCATAAAGCCCATACCATGTTAACCCCATTAATGAATTTATCTAAATCGGAAACAGTGCTATTGGCAAAACAATTGCCCGGATGCTGGGATGCTTTAGCATACACCCACACCAGCTATGACGGAAAATACCCACCCACGGATAAAAATCATGCAAATGTCCTCAGGGCAGAGGGGTTTGAAAAAGCTGGCCTCCCAGACCCTTTAGTTTTAAGAGCTATGATGGAAGGGCTTATGTCTATTCCCATGACCCCCAATTATGATAGGTTTAGGGTATCTATGGAGGTTTAATATGGACGTTTTTACTCATGGGGTTGCAGGAGCAGTCACCGGATCTGCTTTCGGGAGACCTGTGTTAGGTGCTTTTATTGCAATCTCTCCTGATATTGTTTTGATTGGGAAACGAAAACAATACCCAACTCGATCTTATTTATTTTTGCACAGTTTCTTTTTTATTATTTCAAGTTGGTTTATTGTAAATATTTATGATAAAGATTTAGGCTTGTTATTTTTTTATTGCCTACTATCCCATTTAATTCTGGACTTGTTAACACATGGAAAAACTTGGGCTCCTTGCGTATATTGGCCAATGAAATTAAGGCCAATATACTGGCGGGAGTGGGAATTTTTTAACCTTCCTTGGTTTTATGGCCTTGGTTTAACCTCAATATGGTGTGGATTATGGTTGTAACAATTAGACACTGGGTGCCTATAATCACATTCTGCCCCCATAATAACCTCCCTGATTTTATTTACATATCACTCATATATAAAGACAAATTCCGGGAGCTTTATAGCATCAGAAAACGAATTCGTTCCTTAATTTCAGGAAGAAAACTTTTCATGGAGGATATTGCCAAAGAGGTAAGTAGTGAATTCACAGGTGCTGATTCTGTTGAAGTTCGTTTATTATTTAATAGACATATTGTTAAAATACAAAGGGGGAATGATGTATAAAGTCCATAGATATCACGATATTTGTGCGGGTCATAGAGTGGTTGGTCATGAAGGTAAGTGCCGACACCTCCACGGGCACAACTACAGAGTTCATTTCACATGCCAAGCGGATCAATTGGATAACGTTGGTCGTGTTATTGATTTTAGTGTGGTTAAAGAAAAGCTGTGTATGTGGCTTGAGGATAATTGGGACCATAAGTTTCTTCACTGGGAAAAAGACCCTGTTATTAACGCTATAAAACGAGATTTTTCACATAGCTTATTTTATAGCACAATTGAAGATTCGTTAATAAAGCTACCTTTCAATCCAACAGCGGAAAATATGGCTGAATATCTAGTTGAGACGATTGGCCCTAGTCAATTGAAAGGTACTGGTGTAAAATTAACTGAAGTTAGAATTGAAGAAACTGCCAAATGCAGTGCTTCTTATTCCGGAGTATGAAATGAAAGTTATTTTAAATCACAACAACATTGAACTCTTATGTACAAGAATGAATATTCAGCTCAAGAATATAGCAAAAGTCGGGAAATTTTATAAATGTTTCCCGATTCCAAGAGGGGGGGTTCCAGCAGCTTATGCCCTATCAGGATATTACAATATTGAAATGGTAGATAGCCCGCTCGATGCTGATTTCTTTTTTGATGATATTATTGACAGTGGAGCTACGATGGAAAAGTGGTGTGATGCTTATCCTGGAAAACCCTTTTTAGCATTGATTGATAAAACAGACCCAGAATGTTATTATTTCAATAAGTGGGTTGTGTTCCCTTGGGAGGGTACAGCAGAGTCAGGCATTGAAGAAAACATTACAAGGATTCTCCAATGGATTGGAGAGGATGTTGATCGTGGTGGGTTGAGAGAAACACCAGCTAGGGTATCAAAAGCCCTTGGTGAATGGTTCAGCGGATACGGAAAAGACCCCAAAGAAGTATTGAAAGTATTCACAGATGGGGCGGAAGGCTATGATCAAATGATTGTGGTTAAGGACATCCCTATTTATAGCAAGTGCGAGCACCATATGGCGGATATTTTTGGAACTGCTACAATTGCCTATATCCCGGATGGAAAAATTGTAGGGTTGTCTAAACTGTCACGTCTCGTTGATATGTTTGCCCGTAGATTACAAGTTCAGGAACGGCTCACGCAACAAATAGCAACAGCATTAAACGATAATCTCAATCCTTTAGGGGTTGGTGTGATAATCAACGCTCGCCATATGTGCATGGAGAGTAGGGGGATTTGTCAACAAGGGCATTCAACAATGACTACAGCTTTAAAAGGGGTATTCTTAACGGACACCGATGCACGAGCAGAATTTATATCTTTGGCTGGTCGTTGAATGAACATTTACATGGCAGCAGTGCATTCTAACGGGTATAAGCACACCAATCGCTATGCTAAGTTAAATGAAGTTGAAAAGGCTGCTGTCCATAATTTACCACATTTATTAGAGTCCTATCACTACATTCATAAACCCGCTTTTGTACAGGCAATACGACAAAATGAAGACAAGATTTTTTTAGATTCCGGAGCGTTTTCAGCTTATACATTAGGCGTAGACTTAAACCTAGAGGATTATTGTACTTATATTAAAACAAATGAAGACATAATCCTCAAAGAAGATGGCATATTGATGGCGTCGGTTCTTGACGGTATTGGAGACCCATTAATAACATATCAAAATCAACTTGCAATGGAAGGGTATGGTGTGAAACCTTTACCGTGTTTTCATGCAGGAGAGGACGAAAAATATCTAGAATGGTATGTGCAAAATTATGAATATATTACTTTGGGCGGTATGGTTGGGTCGAGCAGTAAACAATTGATAATTTGGCTTGACAGAATGTGGGATAAGTATCTAACTGATGGTAGCGGAAATCCAAGACTCAAAGTTCATGGTTTTGGTATTACAGCCATTCCAATCATGGAGCGGTATCCGTGGTGGAGTTGTGACTCATCATCGTGGATTCAAAGTGCTGCATTTGGATCAGTAATTACCCCTCAATATGGCCCACTTTCAGTTTCTGATAAATCACCTTCACGCCATGTAGCAGGGCAGCATGTTGAAACCTTTACTGAGATAGAAAATAAAAAAATACATGAACTTTTTCATTCCCAAGGATACGATTATACAAGGCTCTCCACTGTTTACGAGTCACGTGCTGTGTATAATCTATGGGCTTTTGGGGAGATTAATAAGCAGATGGATCTTTGTAATGTTCAGGATTTTCAGTCTGCACAACCGGAGTTGTTTTAATGTTGGATGAATTAAAATTTGTTCAAGGTGCCGTGTCCAAGAAAAACTTTCTACCTGCTTTGACCCATTTTAGAATTGAGGCTGGTAATATTCGGAGTTTCAACGGAACACTTGCACTTAGTTCGCCAATCAAATTAGACATTGATTGCACCCCAAAAGCTGACCCATTTATAAAAGCTATTCAAAAATGTACCGAAACTGTATCCATGAGCTTAACAAAAGCCGGGCGGTTGCGTATTCAATCTGGGACGTTTAAAGTTTTCATCAACTGCACAGAGGAAGAAACCCACCACGTTGAACCAGAAGGCGAGTTACATGATATTGACGGTGAAGTATTTTTAAAAGCAATCAAGACAATTGCCCCCTTCATTGGAATCGACGCTTCCCGACCTTGGTCCAATGGTATATTATTAAAAGGTCAAAGCGCATACGCAACTAATAATGTATCGCTGGTTGAATATTGGGTTGGAAATAGTTTTCCTGTCATCTGTAACATTCCAAAATCTGCAATAGTTGAAATAATACGAATTAACAAACCGCCAACAAAAGTCCAAATTTCAAACAAAAGCATATCTTTCCTATATGAGGATGATAAATGGATAAGGACATCACTTTTGGATATTTGTTGGCCGGATTTAGATAAGATTTTAAACACACCCTCCAACCCAGTGCCAATAGATGAACGCATTTTCGAAGGGCTGGAGAGTATAAAACCTTTCGTGGATAAATTAGGCAGAGTTTATATTCAAAATGAAACTATTTGTACTAGCATTATTGAAGGTGAAGGTGCGACTTACGAAATACCCGATTTTAAAAGCGAAGGTGCATATCAATTAGGTATCCTGAACCTCCTCAAAAATACTGCCACAAAAATTGATTTTTCAACCTATCCAAAACCCTGTTTATTTTTCGGTGAACGATTGAGGGGCGCAATTATAGGTATGCGTACATGAGGTCGGACGCTGTTGGGATGTTTTGGGAGGAAGTTGATTATAAAACAGATAAAAAACAGACATTGTTAATTGAAGAAGGTTGGACTGAAGTAATCTCAGGTTTCTGGGCCGAACAATATTTATTGGATAATGGTGCAGATGTCCGTGAAGTATCCAGCACATTGGATAATGCCTATTTAACTGCCCGTGCAAGCAAGACAGGTGCAAAAAGAACCCCACCTGAACCTGTATGGCTACATCCGGATTATCTTCCGGGCTTGGACGAAGCTAGAGCCTTTAACGTCCCGTTATTTTCAGAAGAAGAACTCCTCCAAGCAGCAGTTGAGGTTTTTACAAAAGGGGTTCGCCACAAACTTATTTTCGACATTGAGTGTTATGGTAATTATTTCCTAATTGCCTTTATTTCACTAGACCTCGGCAAAGTTGTTTATTTGGAACTCAGTGATGATTCTGAGTTAGATTGTGGGAAACTAAAATGGATATTTGAGAATTTTTGTGTCATAGGTTTTAACTCAAATAACTACGATATCTGGATAGCTTCAATGGCTGTCCATGGGTGCTCCACAGCAGCTATGAAATCTGTCACAGCTGGTATTATTGAATATGGAGAAAAGGGGTGGCATTTATTAAGAAGGCACAAGGTAAAGAAATTAAAAACTGACCACATTGATTTGATAGAAGTGGCTCCGTTATTTGCTTCCCTCAAAATTTATGGTGGGCGTATGCACACCAAGCAAATGCAGGACCTACCTTTCCCGCCCGGAACTGTTTTATCAGAACCCCAGAGAGCAATTATAAAATGGTACTGTGTAAAAGATCTGAGGGTTACATTAGAGCTATACCGGAAAGTAATTAAAGAAATTGTATTGCGGGAAGAGATGGGTCATCAATACGGGGTTGATTTACGTTCAAAATCAGATGCTCAAATTGCAGAGGTTGTCATCGGGCAAGAGGTTGAAAAACTAAACGGATACAGACCTTTCAAGCCAGAAATAGAACCTGGCACATGCTATTATTATCAAGTACCTGAGTTCATTAATTTCCAAACCCCTCTAATGAACAATCTTGTCAACATAATCAAGAAGACGCCATTTGTGGTGTCTGAGTTTGGAAATGTTGGCTTGCCACAAGAGCTTAAATCCCAAGTTATTAGAATAAACCAAACTGACTACAAATTGGGGATTGGAGGGCTGCATAGCGTCGATAAAAATATGTCTCATTATGCAGATAAGAACACTATTTTAAAAGACGTAGATGCGACTTCCTACTATCCTTTTATAATTCTACTCTTAGGACTATACCCTAAACACCTTGGCCCTAATTTCCTTACTGTTTTTCGTACCCTAGTTGAAAGACGTGTCAGGGCAAAGGTGGCAAAAAATAAAACAGCAGCAGATACAATTAAAATTGTGGTCAACGGATCGTTTGGTAAATTGGGCAGCGTGTTTTCTATTTTATATGCACCTGATTTGTTAATCCAAGTGACAATTACGGGCCAACTTTCTTTACTGCTTCTTATTGAATCGTTGGAACTTGCTAATATACCTGTCGTCAGTGCCAATACAGATGGAATTGTTATCAAATGTCCCAAACATCTTGAATCAACTATGGATGTAATTATTAAGCAATGGGAGATCAATACAGGGTTTTCAACAGAGGAAAGTTTATATGCAGCATTGTTCAGCAGGGATGTTAATAACTACCTCGCTATAAAAGATCCTAGTTGCTGGAAGGAGGGGGATACCACGGATGATAAGGTGAAAACAAAGGGTATTTTTGCAAAGCCCGGACTATCCAAAAACCCACAAAATGAAATCTGTATTGTTGCCATCAAGGAACTTTTAATTAATGGTATTGCAATAGAAGAGACAATTCGAAATTGTAAAGACATTACAAAATTTGTCAATGTACGAACAGTAAAAGGTGGGGCGGTTAAATTGCATAATAATGAAGGGACGAACGGGCTCTTTCTAGGTAAGGCAATTAGATGGTATTATGCTAAAAACATCGCTGGTGAAATTGTTTATGCTACAACAGGTAATAAGGTTCCCAAAACTGAAGGGGCCCAACCTCTCATGGATCTTCCAGGCACATTCCCACAAGACGTTGATTATAATTGGTATGAAAAAGAAAGCTTCAAAATATTAAAACAAATCAGTTATTCTAATTAAGTGGATTTATTTCTGTTATTTATTTGCAAAGCGGATGCTTCTAGTTTATTATTACCTTACTAACTTAATAAACACCAAGGAAAAGAAGATGAAGATTACAACAGAATTTAAAACAGAATTTGTAGAAACATTCATTGCCCTCGCAGCTCCAAAATTAGAAAAAGAGATTGAGCCCAGAAATTGGTTTTTGATAGCAGCAGCATTGGGAAAAATGTCCCAAGCTGAGAATAAAGGACTATGCAGAAGAGAGCAGCGATTAGAGCTGAGAAAGGTATGCACAGCAAACCTTGAAGATAAAAACATAATAGCCTTCGTTGAAAGCTCATTTGTAAATCTAAGCCATGAGTTTGACAGAGTTACTGGAAGTGACACGATGGAAGAGTTGATGTTCTGGATCAAACAAAAAGCAATTAAGGCATGAAAAAAGCAAAGAAAGCGAGGAAAACAGCTGCTCAATTATCAATCCCAGATCCAGAGGACATAGAGATATTTGCAGGCAAATATCCTGAATATGTTATGGGGTGGAACAAAGTAAAACACAAACAAAGCGCACAAAAGTGAAAATAATGTTTTACTTCTCTTCTAAAAGGATTATAATAGATGTAAGTTAGATAAATAGACAAAAAAGGGAAAAGAAGATGTCAAAGTCACTACAAGAAATCATTGCTTCAAGCCTAACTCGCTGTCAAATTAACAAATATAGAAAGGATGGATATGTTTATGTGATTGCGGGTATTTCCGGTGATAAAGTAGTTGACCTTCGTTATGCTAAAACTTTGGAAGAGGCTGCTGAACTGGAAAATCTTGTTTCTGGGTCTGCTTCAACCATGCGGTTATCCTATCTTTAAGGGGGAAAGAAGATGATGAGATATGCACTCAACCCAAAAGGGACTTTTCAATTCACATGCCCAGCACAGACGATAGAATCCTTTAATAGGAGGATGAAGGCTAAATATTATGATTGGAAAGGACTGCAGGCAAAGGGTTTTGAACCCACATTTGATAACTTTATTCAACAGTATAATGTTGTAAAATTAACAGTTGAAGGGGTACAGCATGAATTTCCTAGATGAAGAAGGAATTAGGCAGTCAGCCAGGGCTAAAATCAAAAACAGAAAACCCAAATTGTTATTGAAAAAATTATGGGCAAAAGCAACCCAGCCCTGGAATTGGGATGATAAACCACCCAAGGTAAATAGAAGGAAGAATCCTGAAACTGGAGTTATAAAAGGAGCTGATGAAAATGGACATTAATGAAATTTTAAACGAAGCAAGAAGAACAATTTTAGCACAAGCACTCACAATCACAAGACTGCACGGCATTCACACAAACAAACTCACAGCAGAAGAAAACAACGGTATAGTGGAGCTAAAAGAGATTTCTCTTCAGATTTACAACAAGCTTGAGCCAATCACTGCTCGTTATTCTCCAACAAAGCATGATGAATACTTACAGTATTTATCTATCGAATATGATGTGAATATAATTGCCGTCAGAGCTATTGCTGGAGTTCTTGGTATTAATGAAGATCATAGCGGACTTATAAATGCCCTGAAGGATTACAAGCGAGATTTATAATTTCTCAATATATTTCCCAATAGCATGATATTTTGAACAGGACAGTTTAAGGTGGCTGTATTTCTCCCCCAATTGAATCCTTCTTCCAGGATGTCTATAACCCGAATATCTGGTCGGGACAGCAGTTACAATATCAGAGCCATTGCGATAATCCCTAAAAATAATACAGGGATATTTTTTATGAGAGAAGAACATCACAACCCGTGGCGCCCCGAACGTAACACACTGCTCAACATCGTAGCCTTCAGCAATTAGCAACTGAGCAAGGATTGGCGCTTCCCCACCACCCTTAGAATGCCCTGTGATAAAAACAGCCTTTGTTTTATCTAAATAAGGAATGATATGTGGCAGTGCTTTTCGTACAGTTTTCAAATATCCAGGATGAACCCAACCTGTTCTTTTATCATACCAAGGGGGCAAGTGCCTAATGTTATTGATCCAGTCCAACCAGCCCCCTTCAGCTATTAGATTTTTACTCTCAGTTCCCCTATGAGCAATGATTTGATAATCTGTGAACTGACGAATCAAGATTTCAACTTCACCACTCACAACAGTTTCACATTCGTAAGCTAATTCGCAATATGCTGCTAAATCTTTATCTGATGGATATTCCATTATGAGCCCTCATTAAATAAGGCAGTTCTTGCAGTAGCATCCAGTGCAACATCATAAACCTTCATTTGATCCACTGCACAATGAGCGTACTCAGTTCCGTGATTAAATCCCAATCGGCCTATTGCTGCTGATCTAACCATAGTGCCAGTAGACAAGGCCACTATTGGCGTTGTTGCCACTTCAACATCATCCAAGAATATTTTTGCATTAACCCCATCACCCCACCAAATAATATGATGTGAGATTGTGTCTGTTATGATTGCATCAGCAGACCCAAGATCTGTAACAGACCCTCCCCCTCCCCCATTGCTTAAATATAAACGCAACCGCCTATCAAAATTCTGATCATCAAAAAGGAAGTTGAAGCATTTCACAGAGGCACTTCGATCATTGCCTAAAATGTCATGCTCATTGGTATCATTCGGGTTATTAAAAGTCACATGGGCTGAGACTGTGAATATGCCCGTGTTGATAATAAAGCTGTAATCAACGTCAGTTCCTGGAAGATTTATATAATCCCCAACCCCATCCAATTGAATCATTGAGCCAACTTGACCAGCTGGGAAAGTGGGTGTTCCCCCAATGGTTCCAATTCTACCATTTACCTCACTATATAGATCAGTAGAAACGCCACCAGCTCTAGCATCCATGCTATATGAATCAACAAGGTCCAAAACATTTATTCTAGTGTCCATATCACCAACAAATGCTGCTGCTGTAATCTGCAAAGCCTCTTCATCTGTTATTGATCCATTTATATAAGTTAATCGGTGACCGTGTTTTGGCCACATGGTTCCGGCGGCTGCATAGGCAGAAGCGTATACCCCAAACTTCCCATTCCAGTTTCTGTTTACAGGGCTACCAGTTTGAGTGGACAGGGTTTGTGGCACTCCATCAAACCACATTTTTGACGCTGCATAATTATTAACAGTCACTTCTGTAATTATGCAATGCCACTTATCATCCCCAATCGCAGCAGCAGCTCCTGCTATCCCATACACACTAGCTCCCCCTCCTGCCCCAAGCCCGAAGCTGTCTGTTGTGTTGTCATGCCACAGAAAAATTCGATTGGTTACATCATCCCCCAATCCCCACAAAACACCATCAGCAGCAGCGTCAAATTTCATCATAGCAATAACAGTCACAACCCCACCTGTGATATCCAAGGCAGTTGTGGGTCTGGAGTACGCGTTGTTTGCAAGCACACCGTTAGATTCTTGATCAGGAACTGATTGTAGGTAAGTTGGGGTTCCTGTTACAGGAGCATTAACAGCGCCAATTGTATCTAACCAAGTTCCAGAAGCCTCATCCATTTCCCACAAATGCAAAGCGCCTAAATTTGCAGCTAATGTAGCATAGGAAAGAAACCCGCCAACTACTAACGTCCCAGTCAGCCAATCATGGAATATGCTATCAAGCTCAACAGCCCCATCATCATCCACAGCCCCGATCAAAACCCTCCCAGCCCAATTTTCAGTCGCAGGTGTTGCTTCATCACCCCATTCAAGAGTGAATGTCCCATCAGCTGCTGCCTGTGTTTCATCCAGCACAGTAAACACCGGACTCCCTGCGAGATTAACTTTTACAGCAATCAAGTGATTAGTGTGGTTCGCTCCCAGTTGCTGAGTTGTGTTTGTATAGCGATATAAAGTCATATTAATATCTCAGTTAAGTCATAGCCTTCCGATGGAGAAGCTGTAAGATTAAAATCAATAGGTGGGGTTGTTCTTGTGAATGAATGAACGTAAGTTTCCCAAGAATCTTTCCCTGCTCTTTGTGTGCTTATCTCAACTCTCAGGCTACCAGCAACAGCCCCATTCTCAGTAGATTCATCTACCATCGTATATGTGAAACTTGTTCCTGTATAAGCGATTTCTTGGTGAAGCAAAGTGTTGAGCGTGTGATTGTAAATTTCAATCGTATATGAAGCTGCTGTTTCAATTGTTACGGAAGCATCAACTTCAAACAACAATGGATAATTAACCCTGTCATTATGTTTAAAATCAATTACTAGATCACCAATCACTGAAGCTGGATATCCTACTGTATTTATTAAAACCTGCCTGGGTGGGTAAGGTCTGTCTGCTCTGTCGTTCAGTGTAATTGAATGTTCTGTAGCATCTGCTATAAGCAAACTATCATTTAAGTTGTTGGTCAGGAATTTATTGTTTATGGTGTCTGTAGCTGTATAGGAACCAGCACTGAGGCCAAAATAAAGCACCTCGTAGCACCGCGCAGCTGTAGTAAAGGCTTTAGGTAGGGTATCTAGCAAACCACGCTTAACGCTGACCAAGCTCACACCACCAGCTGTAAAACTCGCCGTATAATAGGCCATAAACTCATAGGAGCTGCCTTCAACTATCAGTATGATATTCGTTGCATTGGATTTTACTGTGTTTTCAGTGGCCACTACAGCAGGATCATATAGCTCTGTGACCACAAAAGTTGAATCAGTTTGGCTAATGTCTGCAAACAACAAACCTGATTCAACAAAAGTGGCTCCATTGTAATCTAATTCATAAGGATCTCCAGGAAATCGATTCCATATGTCATAATCAACATGACCTGTTGGAGCCACAACAAAGTTGAAAAAGGTTGGGGTTGGCGCTTCATACAACTCTGAATAAAAATAGGGCATTTCAACCAACTCAACTATAGCAGCATCTGTAGCAGCACCAACGAGGGGTACGAAACTGGTTGGGGGGTTGTCATTGAATATTGCTGTGCCTGTTGCGAAAACATCTTGAACAACTTTCAGCTCAATTGTGTTCTTTTTTAAGTCGCCGTAATCAGTGCTTAACACACGCGCAACAAACAAAGTGATCCCATATTTCACACTGACTAACTTAAACACTGACCCCTTGCGCAGTCCATATGAGTTAATTGTTCTGCGTAGCGAAATTGAGATTTTTATCAATGGGTTCGTGGTTGTTTTCAGCTCACGCCATGATACTTTTGCCGCCAGTGCATTTGTCCTCAGCCCATAATATTCCAACTCGCTGCTTCTGGATCTTCCTATCAGAACTCTCGCTGCTGAATTGACACTTGGGGCTATGTTCTCCATGTAATTATCATTGCGGTCAACATATTTAATTTTGACTTCGGAATTTACAGTATCGAGCGACCCCTCTTCTTTGTTTGTGATAGCTATTATATCAGCGTCTGTTATTTCTGGGATTGTATTGATGTCATAGGTGTCTCGAACTAGCCCAATATTCACAAGTCCATCTGCTAGATCTGAAAATAAATAACCATTGATATGGCGCAAAATTTCCCCTATCGCATCAGAACCAGTTGTAGCACTGTCAAAAGCGAATGTGACACCAAGACCCTCATTGAATAGATCCAAACCAGCAGCTATGAATGAAGCTGAGTCAATTCTGGATGTTTCTATTCCAACACCGGATAATTTATTTGTCAATATTTCATAAATAAAATAGGCAGCGTTTGCATCTTCCCCAATAATATGATTTGCTTGAGATAGTGGATTTGGGTATCTACTTGCCTCAATAACCAGCTGTTTTATTGAGGGGGAGTTCCCCCAGTACATTTGCTCAAATGAAATATAGCTCAGGTTGCGATATGCTGGAACACCCGCTCCGCTGTCAACCTTTGACAGCAAATACGGATCTTCGGTTTGTGACGTTGACCCTGTATAAAATTTAAAGCTGCCAGCAACACCTCCTTCTTTTTTCTTTGGTCCAAATAAAGTTGGCTCATCTATTGTTCCGGATGCTCCATCAGTGTTAAGTGTTCCTTCCCATGCTACAAAATTGCCAACTCTTATTTGGTGCAGCGTCACACCAGCCCCATAAGATAGGGCGAGGCCAATTCCAAGTGATATTTTCTCCCCAATTTTGGTGCTAGTTCCACCAAACAACCCACCTGAGCTTTCTTTTATCGCCTCTACTTTCAGATCACCATACCAAAAAACATTATTTCCTCTCAGCAACTCTTTACCACAAAAATAAACAATTGACCGCTCAACATTTGTCGTATTTACCCTTATATCACCAAGGCCTGTTTTCTTTGTTTTTATTTCAGGGGTTTTCGTTGTTAGCATGAAAACCAGCATCAGCAACCCAAACGCAAGCCATCCCATTACACTTCTCCTTTTATGCCGTCAGGATTATGTAATTCAATATTCGGCGTGTCTTTAAAACCAAGATAATTAATGTAGTTACCAAGCGCCTTGCACCTGTCAGGGTCTTGCTGGCAGCCTGGAGCTACGCGAATCGTTGCACCTGCTTCAGCATCGGGTATTTCATTGAATACTGTGATTTGCGTCCCTGAGTTGGTTTCAATCATTACAGGAATTCCATTGAGGTTTTCTAACACACCACCAATTAATTCGTCATTTCCAAATTGCCCAGCCAAGCCTGTTAAGTTTAAAGTAAGCCCAACTTTATCAATAACTGTTGTTTCAAATTGATTTGCAGCCTTTGACAAACTGCAGAATTCATCATAAATATTGTGGTTACATTTACGCTGAAAAGTACCCCTTAATATTTGCTGCTCCAGCATTCCTAAAGTGGGCCTACATAACAGTTCTGCCCTGAAGCCTTGCTCTTTTTTACTAAATACAATCCCATCCCAAAACAGTTGTACCTCTGAGTCTGGATCTTGTAGATGAACTCTAAATATTTGTAGGGTGATTGATTGAACTGGCCTGGCGCTGCCAGGAAAGAAATCTTTAACAGGGGGAAAACTTTTATCTGTTTTTATTAAGAGGTCACTTTGCCGCGCTTCTTCAGACTCAGCAACTTTACCGCGCCCCATTGGGTATGGAACATACACAGCACCAGAATAGGTGAAAGGACTATCTGCACTGGTATAATAAGAATGCACAGGACCAAAGCCAAATTTGTAAAGCTCAACAGGGCTACTCCCTGCCTCACTGGTTTCATATGCAAGAAAAGTCATAGAGTTGTCACCATTGGGGTGGAAATTTTCAAAGTGTCTTGGTCAAAAGTATATTTTAACCTATCAGTATCAAGCCTAACAAGTTGTAAAAATGAAAACAAATGTATCTCTCCAGGCTCCACTTGCTGTCCTAAATTGGAATCAATAGTGACTGCTCCTGTTTCGCTTAAATCAGCTAGGCGCAAGAACACAGTGCCGTCTGTTAATTCAATATAGACAGCTTTACCTCCAGCATCCTGATATCCTCCATAGGCATTCTCCTCAATGGTTATATTTACAGCAGCAGCGCCAATTGTAGCTAGAACTTTTATGTCATTTCGCCATGTTGGAAAATAAAAATCTTTTTGCTTTCCCTTGCGTGATTCAATTAGTTGGATTAATTCATACCTCGCTTGCTTCCCTTTGGCAAGCCAATTCTGAGCCATGTATTCTTTAGTTTTATTTCTCAACGCAAAAAGGGAAAGAATGCCTGTTTTTTCATCTATCATAATTCTGTTTTTGAAATTTGAATCATTGATAGAACTATATGTGTAGTTCCGATCAATGACTAAATCTTTGCCGTTGTATTGTGTTAATACTGGATCATCCTCGACATAGTTTTCAACAATATTAAAGCTCACTTCACTTGAGCTAAAATCATTATTCAACTTGCCCAACTTTGGCCTTCCTGCCAGCAATCCGTTTCGCATGGGCACAATAAAAGCACGGGCTGAATAGTTGTTTTGAATTGGCGTGTTGAAAACCAGACCTGTGGCACTGACAGAGCTTATTTCTAGTGCCTCAAAATTCACACGGTCTTCCCAAATTAAAGCCAAGCCCCCTGCTTTAAATCGCAGCCATTCAGCATCAAATAGTAAGCTGGTTGCGCCGGATAAAATATCACCGAAATAAACACCAGCATCCATCCACAATGGAATCCCGAATTGCCGGTCATTGGCATCATAGAGCATCCCTGCTAGAGCAGTGAAATCACTCCTCTCCAATTTATATTTAGGCTTTATCACAGCTCTGGGCACAGATCTCAGCGCAATGCGAGTTTCCCCCTCAACCCCCATCTGCACTTCAGTCAAAAATGAGCTTTCCATTGTGGCAGGGTTTTCATAAGGGAACTGTAATATTGTAAGGCGAGACCCTGTTACTGTGAGAATTTCTGTACCCACATCAAATGCGAATTCATAAGCAGCGTTAATCACTGGAGGGCCGTCTGTGCTGATGCTGAGATTATAATCAACAGACTCAAGAGCAGCAAAAACAGCAGGTGGAGGTTTTGGACTTGTATCAAAAGTAAGCCCATCTGCATTACTAGCAGATATGCTGAGCAGATTGGTTGGGATAAAATAAGCCGCCCATACTTCCACAGACACAATTTGATTACTTGTCAATGATCCTAATGCTATTGGGTTTGGGTTTACATGAACTCTATTGTACCAAATGTCTGAAAATGAGCCTGTAGAGTTGCCTTGTTTCAGTCGGCTGAGTGGCTGTGTTGGTGTATCTCGTAAGTGTGTAACCCCATCCGTTGGGAGCGCACTGCCCACAAGTACACCCTCAGCAGTTGGCTGAAACACAAGCGAGCTTAAAGCAGCTGTGTTAAAGCGCGGGGATTGTCCGTAAACTATTGACTGTGCTAATAAGCTCATTATACGCTCGTATCGTACGCAATGCCATAAGTGCCTGAATTATACTGATCAACTGCTCCATTCTTAGCACAAACAGGGAATATTTTCCAATTTGCCAGTATCACCTCTTCTGGATTAATGTTGCTTATATCACAGCATCGCATTCCTGACACTTCCCCTATTTTGAAAAAAGTATCTGAAGTGTCATTGACATAGACTCTAATCGGAAGAAGCGGTGTCACTTCATTTATTGTATTGGGGCTATCCCTTAATAAATAAACATTAGTTCCACCCCAGATGTTTCCAATAGCTTGATTGCCAATCCCAGATTGATGCCCAAACCCTGCCCAATTGGGGGATAGACCTGTGTGATCAGCTCTAACAACACCTCCCCTACCTGATGTGCCACTTGAATAATAGTCACTGAAGCCAATTGAATGGGCGTTATCCCTAGGCACGTCTATGTCAGTTGCGGACGTTGACCAGACATGACCACAAATATATTCATCACCTGTATATGCTCCGTATTTTATCAATCTGCCAAAATTGATATGTCTATACACACCAGCAGAAGCCTCAATCACACAGTGAAAAGCGAGAGAATCAACGTAGAAGAAATAACTTGGAAATGGGCCACCTATCGCATTCGCATAAACAGATACAGTAGCACCTGAATCATCTGTTTGCAGACCCCAATTTACATTGGAATAGGCAGTTGACAGGCTTAGATAGATAGAGTCTGTGTCATTTCTGGCTTGAAAATTATAAAACTTCCCATCTTTGGTTAGATTCAAATTCCATCTATCTGTGATCTCTTCTGCCCATCTGTTTACTGTGTAGCCGTTCGATGCAGCGAATAATCTTAGCTTGTCTAATAGATCAATTGGATCTGTTGCTGTGCCTGTTTGAGTTGGCATATTATGTTAGCCTCACTGCCATATAATCACTGAATCCGGTTCTGAAAACATTTTGTATCACAATGTAATCATTACCACCAATTGATAAAATGTTTTCAGATGCGTTGGCAAACCCGCTGATCCAGAACAACCCATCCAAATTACCAAGAACGTTCCCACCATCATCATCGCTGTAAATCACAGCTTCTTCTAATGAATAGCTACCATCAATATTTTCACGAACAGACTGGTTATTGTTCCAAGGCCATATGTTCGACTTAGTTTCTGTGACTTCGCTTGCGCCTGATATATATTTATTGCGAATTGATAGCCACTCGCCGTTTAGTTTTCGCAATCGGACATTGTTGGTTGATGGATCAAAAACACCTCTGTGGTTGATGCTCTCACTTGACCACCTCAACCCTGTGGTTGAGTATGTCCCACCAACTAGAATTGGATATGGGAGTTGTCCTGGAGTAGCATAAGGCAAATAGAATCCAAAATAGCCACCTTGATAAACAGTTGATATTTTAGCCAATAGAATAAATCTCCTGCCATCTGCTATGATCCAATATGGGATTGAATCATCCCAGAATTGCATTGAAACACCCCCAGAAATACCAGGCTGATTATCAGGTGCTAAATGCTCAACTGAGTTATAATCAATAGCACCTTTGAATAGGAGATTGTAATAATCCTCAGTGCTGTTAACATCGTTTTCAACAATGATATGGATTGCATCAGTTCCAGCAAGACCTGGCCCCTCCAAATACAACCTGCCGTTCCATTCACCATCTCCATTGTTCACAGCCCATGATTCATCAGTGGCTTGTGTGGTCAATGTACTTGGGGCTGTGGAGAAAGTAATTGTTTCAGATAAGCTAAAAGAATAGGTGCCTGGATTCATATGATATGTCATTTGATTTGCGTCATAATCCTCATTCGCAAATGCAGTTTCCATAGCCCCTGAAACTGATCCAGATACTGTGAACTCAAGCGGATCAGTAACCACATTGGCAACAAAGCTAGTGACATAAGAATCAGTATCAACATTCGCAGAATCATATGTTTTTAGATAAATGCTGAGGACAAACTCACGGGCAAGAGCTGGGATTTTTATGTTGTGAGTTTTTGTGAGTAGTGAATCAGGGAACCCAGCTATATCTTTTGTAACGCTAGCTGAACCAATTGGTGCTGACACTGCATCCCTGAACAGCACCTCAATTCGTGCAACATCAAGTCCGTTTGCCGATGCTTGCAACCATGATAATTCCAGCAACCCTTTCCCAGCATCAATACCTGTATTTGCTGTTCCTGGAATAGCAACTATTTGTGAAAAGTCAGTTGCGTCCGATGCTAAACCGTAAACAACCCAGTTGATTCCTAACTCAGGCACTTGTTTTACAGCAGCACCAGCAGCTCCAACAGTCCAGCTTGTCATATCCTGTGTGGTAAATTCACTGTTTGCAATTGAGCAGGGATGATTAGCTGATCCAGCTCCTGTATCAGCAACTGTCAAAGTCACATTTTCAATTGCAACTGTTGGAATCAACCTCACCTCCTCAAGCACTGAATCAGCTCCAACAGGATAGCTAATGTCCCCAACAGGTAATAATTTATTTCCTGTTAGACATTGACGCATTCTGAACAACAAATCTAGATAATTTAAAGCTGTGCCTTTTTCAACTACGCTCATAATCTATTATCCTAAGCCAAGCCGTTCTTTCACAGCAGTTGGATTATTGCCAATAAAATTAAGATATGCTTCTTGCCCTTCATCAGTTTGCAAGTAATCAGAAACCATCGACATATCCACAACATTAATTGAGTTTACAACAGGGGCAGGCTGGGCTTGTGGCTCTGCTTGTGCCGCTTGCTTTTGGCCACCTCCTTGTTTTGGAGCTGTTGAAAGTGGAGTGACTCTGCCTCGTTCAGGTGGAATAAAGAACTGCTCCCCTGTGTTTGAAGTCTGGAACACTTCTGGCCTTGACCCCTCACCAACTCTGGACAGCTGCCCTTTGTTAAGATCACCACCAAGCCTTCGAGCTGAAGCAATCTGAGCAACATTTTCAAAAGCCATTGCTCCAATCGCTGCTGCTGCAACTGGTCCAGCAATGGGGCCTAGCTCAAGTGCTCTGTTCATTGCTACAAAAGCTGACATTGTGGCATCAACAATGGCAGCAGCTTTGCCTATTGCAGCTAGCTTTTTATTCTCGCTATTAGCCAGCCCTGCTAATGTTCCATAAAAATCCCTTTGTTTTTGCATTTTCTGTTCGAGCAAATCATTGTTTGCTTTTAATTGCAACTGGCTTGCAGTCTGGTCTGAAATCACTCTATCTTGTAACAATTGGTCTATTTGCGAAAACGATTGCCTGTGTATCTCAACGAAAGCATCCATCTGGGTTTGTGTCCCCTCTAAATCAAATAGCCCAGACCTGAACAAATCAAGAGCAGCCTCACCTTCTGTTATCTCACCCAGGCTTAAAGCCTGTCCAAGTCCGCCAAGTTGATTTGAAATCTCTTCTTGGGAGCCTTTTATTCTATCTAAAATATCAGCTTTGACTTTTAACTGTTCAATTTCCTGTAGCTTGAGTTTAAAACCTTCTGCCTCGGCATTAGTTAAGACAATTCCATCTTCACGCAATCCCAGCTCTATATCTAAAAGCTGTTGTTTGACTCGTGCTGATCTACCAAAGCCTTCAGTCAAAGATGCCTCAATAGCAAGCATCTCATTCACAGCGCCTAACGCATCAGCTCTGGCAATTAAAGCTGACTCATCACCACCCCCACCACCAACTTTAGCAGATCCAGGCAGAGGTTTTTTCTTTATAGTGGCAGGGAGTTCTATTTCTTGCAATGATCTCTCCTGAGCTATTTTTTTAGCTCTTGCTGCAAAAGTATCAAACACATCCCCAGTAGTGCGGATTAAATCATTTGCAAAATTCTGAATGTGATCTCCTTTCAGCCCATCTGTAAATGCTTTTGCTATATCATCCCCTAGCGTTTCAACTTCATTATCAATTCCAGGAGGTAGGGTTAGCTGAACTGCTTCAAGCTCACTGATTGTTTTCCCAAATAAGCCACCGATTTTGTTTATGCCACGGATTATTTTATTTAATACTGTAGTGAAGCCAGATAACAGTTTATTGAGTGTGTTTGTGATGACCACAAGTGCAGTATCGATCGGGTTGGACATCACAACAGCTATATTCTCAAAGATAACTTTTATGACATTGAAAGTTCCTCTAAACAACCCGACCAGCGCATTGAAAGGCGCTATAAAAGCATGAGCGAGAGCAGCAATAGATTCCCCCAAACCGGAAGTCATTGCAACCCCTTCCCCAGCAATCCCAGCAAAAACAGAAGAAGCAAACCCCCCAATTGAATCAAAAACATCCTTGAAGTCATTGAGGAAAAAGTCCACAGATTCACCAATAACTTGAAAAGCACCAACCCCCAAATCACCCAATGTGGTTAAATCATCCCCGAAAATCATTATATCAGAGCTAAAAATAGCTAGGCTTGAGATGGCGATTGCTATAGCAGTAGCTATTAAGCCAATGGGGTTAGCTGCGAGTGCTGCTGTAAGCCCCCACACTGCAACAGCAGCACTTTCAAACGCTATAGCTATGGCAGGTAGCTTTACAATTAAAACAGCAGCACCAAAGGCTAAAACAGCCTTAGTTACAATGTCCATATTTTCAGCAAGGTCACGAACAACAGTAGATGCAGCTCTGATACCTTTCGTCAACGCGCTAGTATTGCCAAGATCTCCAAAACTGATAACAGCCGCTTCAGTTGCAGATTTCAGAGCCAAAAAGGCACCGTTGAGGTTCTCATCCATTGTTTTTGCAATACGTTTTGCTGTTCCGTCTGCATCCCCCAAGGCCATTGAAAGTTCCTGTAGTTTGGGGACTGAATTAATCAAAACTCCTAGAGCAGGCCCACCCCGAACCCCTGCAATTTCAATTGCATCTGTTACTTCAACGCCTGCTGTTTTTAAGTCATTCAGAACAGCAATCAAGCCACGCTGTTTTATGTTCACATCATCAGCAGTAAGTCCAAAATCATTTAAAATAGAAAGGGCTTTTGATGTTGGAGTTTGCAGTTGGATCATAGCAGTTCTGAGACCTGTGCCTGCCATCTCACCCTGTAGACCAGCATCTGATAAGACACCAATTGCTGCTGCTGAATCCTCAATGGAGACCTTTAAACCTGCTGAAATAGTTCCAACAAATTTCATTGCAGAGCCTAATTGTAGAACGTTTGTATTTGCACTATTAGACGCTGCTGCAAGGACATCAACCACTCTCCCCATTTCATCAACTTTTAGACCAAAACTTGTTAAGATATTTGAGGAAATATCAGCAGCTGTTCCAAGATCCAATGCTCCTGCTTGAGCAAGATGAAGAGTCCCTTCAATTGAATTTAAAATTTTATTCGTTTTGAACCCTGCCCTTGCTAAAAATGTCATTCCTTCAGCTGCTTGTGTAGCAGAGAAGCGAGTTGTTGCGCCTAGCAATTTTGCCTTTTCTCTCAAAGCTGTAAACTCAGCTCCTGTTGCCTGAGTCACTGCTTTCACAGTACTCATTTCTTGCCCAAAGGATCTGAGAATTTGAGTCCCTTTGAACAGTGCCAACCCAGCTCCAAGACCACCAAGACTTCTTTTCAACAGACCAACTGCGCCATCTGCTTTAACTGAGCTATCGCCAATTGAATCAATTTGACGCTTTACAGTTCGAGCACCTTTGGAGTTGACTTCAAGTAATAAGGTTTCTTTTGGCATTTTATCGCCCCTGCACCCTTGACATTTTGGATGATTTTATCACATTTCTTGCCGCGGATAGGGCAAAAGCGGTCATTCCATTTGGTGCTTGACGCGAACTCCCATCGTTAAGATATCCAATATAAGATATGTCGTTTGCTATATAAATTGAACCTTCGTTTTTAAAAGTTTCAATTACTGCCACCCCTTTGTTAATTGTTTCTTGAGCTTGTACAGGTTCAACCTCTGTGACAGTTTTACCTACAGGCTCATGGAGTGTCGTGTACCACCCTGAACGGGCAACCCCTTTATCAACAGGGGTTGATCTAACTGCTGCAGATAGGGCAGCCATTGAGGCTTTTCGAGTCACCTCAGAACTGTATTCAACAAAATCGTCACTGGCTTTAAATATAGCTTTTGAAAATGACTTAAACGTCTTATGAGTTGCCATTTTTATTTGCCAAATATGTTAAATAAGTATTATCTAAGGCTTTAATATGATAAATCATTGCTGCAATTTGTTCGTTATCTAGACATAGAAGATTGCAGTATGTTACTATTGATTGTAGCATAATTGCACCTGTACTTAAACCAGATACACGCTCATTAGTAAGGTCTTCAAATGCGATAAAGTAAAAATCCAGCCCCAGAGTTAATTCTGGGGCATTTTTGATTTTATTCGGTAATTCTCGCCCTGCCCTTAAACATTGGGTAATAATGTTACGCTCCATGGGCCCTTGCTCCAGGCAGTAGAGCAAGAACTCAGTTAGTTTTTTGAATCCTCCTCATCTTCAAGTTTGCGAAATGCAGCTGCACCATCCGCCATGTCCTTGATATCTAAAAACAAATCATTGAAAGCGTCTAGCACTTTCAAAACATTTTCAGAAGTGACGGGAAGAATGTTGGAAACGTCCTCTGGATCTGCAATTCCATCTTTGAAAACGCCATCTACTTTTATCTGCCATCCACGAACAATGGTTTTTGCAAATGCAGTCTTTAGGATGTTATTAACAACGCTAGGATCACAAGCATCAGCAGCAATTGCCCTTCTGTGTGGCTTTGATAGCTTCTCAATAACAGATTGATATTTTTGATTCGCACCGCCAGCGCGAGCCAGCTTGACTCTGAAATCAGAGCATGGCTCATACCATATGCCATCTTTCTCAAGGTCTTTTTCAGTATCATATAAATTGTACATTTTTAATCCTTATTAAGTGAGTGTAAAAATTAACCTGCGAGGTCAGGCAAATAATCCCAGAACATGAATAACAAAGTGTGATCAAGGCCAGTGTCTATTTTTGCGCCTGTTGCAGCATCCATGCTGACAGGAATTGTTATAGCTGTATCCTGTTCAACATTTGGAGACCCATCACCTAGGCTAATTAATGGGAGATCCATTGTCACCCCTTGATTAGCCTTTGCTAGATGAATTTCAAGGGAAACATCTTCGTTATTGACTACAGCATCAACAGCAGCAACATCTGAAAAATACCCAGTCATTTCACCACCAACTTGGAAAGTTCCAGCACTGACGTCAAAAGCACCAAGAACCCCAATGGCTTTGTTGGCGTCCAGATTATTGTTGATTGTTAGTGTGATGTCCTGAGCAAAAGCAAACAGAGCTTCAGGTGCAGCATCACCAGCAACAACCTTTGATATTTTAATCCGTGGGATATCACTCGATGTATTAAAAGCATCTGACTCAACAAGAGCTGCCCTTGTCCCAGCCTTGACTCCAACAACCCCAGATCTGTTCTCAGATTGGGTGCCTTGGAATGTAATGTCCATTTCAACTTTTGCAGCAGAAGAGATATTTAAACTCAGCTCAGATGCAACTGCGCCAATTACATATTGCGATTGAATTTGACTTGGCAGGGCATCATCAGGAGCACCCAGTTGACGCTCAAGCTGATAAGATCTGCGCTTAATCAATACCCCAAGCTCATTCTTGCAAACGCGCCCAAAGAACATATGAATTGACAAACCTGTGCCAGTTTCTGTCACCATAGTTGCTGAAGTTTTATCAAACTCAATCCGATTTGCAGCAATTGAACGCACTCTACAAAATCCATTGTTTGCTGCTGTGGCAAATTGATTTGCTGTGACATCACCACCAATGAAAACAAACTCCCCAACAGTAAGACCAAGGGTTGTTAGATCCTTGGTTGTTGTGGTTAAAGCAGGCAAAGTACCCGTCATATCAATATTAGCATCAGCAGAAGCAAACTCAAAACCAACTCGACTGATAGTTCCAGTCTCCCCTGTAAGAACAGGGAGGGGGGTTGTGACAGGAACTGAAGTGGCTGCTGGAATACCCCCAACAACTTTCAACCCATTTGCTGTTGAATCACTGAACCCTTTTGCAAAAAGCAGATCATTGACTACATATGAATCACCACCAGCTGCTGGCTCATAGTCATCTGTGGTGTCGCCTGTATCAACTGTTGCAACTGCCAGCTCATCTTTAGTCCGCATATCAGCAAACATAAAGCCCTGAATTAAATCTTGGAAATTCTCTTGGGTGAAATCAGTGCCCCAACCAGCAGCAGCATCCAGATCAGTGACAACACCTTTTTTTCTCTGTCGGGATGGGTTAATTGGATTTCGTGCAACTGTAGTGACTTCCCCACCAAAAGAAGCATATCCATTTGGCTCCAGAGGATACCAAACTGGAGCCCCAGGAAGCACACCAAGCGTTTCCTCTTGGGCATAAGAAAGCCCAGTTACATTACTATCAATCTTGTTTACTTTTGCCATTACCGTAACCCCTATTTGATTTGATCATACTCTGCTGAAACAAGAACATTGGTTTGAAACCAATTTCCGTCACTGCCAATTTCTTTTGAAAAAACATCTTTAAACCAAAGACTACCAAAACCTTTTCCTTGAAAAACCTCCACAAAATATTGAGATAAACTGTCGTTAAGAACTAATCCATCGTTGAAAGGTGTAAAGAGTTGGAGTGTTATTAGAATATCACGTGAATATCTAATTTTGCCCCCACTGTTTGAAAGTGCCTCTTGGCGACCTTGCAAATGCTGAATTAATAATCTACCCCAAGTGATAGCAGATTCAGGAGGGCCGTCCTTTTTTCTATCTTGGAAAAATAAAGCAGACGGGTCTAAGCCACCTGCATAAGCTCCCCAAGCTATGTTGATTTGACTACTTATAGTATCACGAGCTTCTGCAGTATCCATCAAACCCTTGCCTGAACTAAATAAACAATTGTAGTATTTCCCGGTTTAATTTCTTTTACAGTTATGATTTTTAGTTGTTGTGAACCATCAACAATAGTATCGTAATTTATTAAATTTTCATCATTAGATAAACTATCTGCCGCAACCAGAATTTTCTTGTCCCCAAACCTGATTAAATCATCAAATTCTTCATTTTTAAAAGAAAGAACTGCTCCTGTAGCTGTGACTGAGTTTGGCTGCCCTGCTTCTTTTGTTCGCCAAGGTTTTGAAGGATCAACCGAGCCTTCTTTTTCCTTTTGAAAAGTAAGACTTCTTCCATTCTTTTCAATCAGTCTTTTTGCAGTTTGTGCGAGCTTTACGGCATCAACCATTAACGAATAACTCCACCTAAACCACCTCGCAAAAGAACCTTGATGAAAGAATCTGCTGCTGGATATTTACGTTTAACACTAATGGGCATATTTTCTGAATATTCAGTTGACTCCAATATGCCCATGACATCTTCAACCTTTTTCTTTACAAACTGTCCGGAAGCTTCCTGAGGCATTTCGGGGGTCAACCCTAAATCTGTCGTCAACTCAATAAAAGCATATTCGCAACAAGCATTTTTCAAAGCCTTAGGAATAACATTGCTAACATTAAAATTATTCCTGTCGTAAGCCCCGTATCTCGGCCATTCTGTACCTTGTATTAGTGTGGTCCGATACCCACTATACGACATTAAGTAGTTAGTGTCCATATAAGAAGTTGCTTTAATAATTGCAGCTTCAACAGCTTCAGTATCATAATCATCTAAATCCTTATTAAGATTTAGAAAATAAGCCAGGAAAAATGCTACATCTATATAAGCATTCGCATCATCAATGGAACCAGCATCATCCTGAATTAAAAGCGCCATAATCTAATCCTTTGCTCTATCTTGCTCAATAGTGTATTTGCCCTCAACGAATGTAATTTTTTCACTATTCGCATCAAGCCCCTGTGCATCATAATAATATTTTCCAATTGGCAGAGTTCCACTTGGTACAAAATAAACTCTCCCGTCACTACCATCAGTTGATAAAGCCCCTGTGATTTTAGAAACTTCAGTTGAAATGCCAATTGGAGCTTTAACTGTGTGGAGTGATAGCACAAAAGCAGTCCAGGCGGTTATAGGGACAACCGTCCCTGCTCCATCTTTGACCACAAAAGTATGGCGCCTTGTGTCGCCTCGTTTTTTTACAATATCAATTACAGTTGTCATAAATTATCCACACAAATCATCATCTAAAGAAACAACCAAATCACCTTCTAAGCTGACTACAGTTTCATCAAAAATTTGGATTTCAATTGGGGCGCCTGTCTGCGTAATAGATAAAAAATGATTTCTCGCTGAATCAGGGGAGGGTAATTGACTAAGCTCAAGCATTCTTTCTCTAGCAGTTGGCATTACAGCACCTCATCCCAAACTTGTTCTTTTGCTAGTCCTGTTGTATCAACAACTGTTCCAGCTGAGTTATTAATTACTTTACCATTCCCTGATACTTTTATCACCCCATCAATACAGCTAGCATCTATTGTCACTGTGCCTCCGGTCATTGCAATTCGCATATCATGTAAAGCTGAATCAAACCCCTTTAGAACCAAATCGCCAGAAAAATTATCCAATATTGATCTATGAAGAGCACCTGTTGGCATGATCAACGCAGGTGCTGGGAGTCCTGGCACGTGAGCAGGGGCGAGATTGGTGAATAAACTGGCATTATTTGCAGCGAGCGTGACCTCCCCTGTAATATTGATATCAACGTGACCACCAAGAACACCTGACAACCCATGTTCAAAGCCACCGACTATCAAACTCCAAAAATTAGGACTATTTGATACACCTTTCAATATGACTTGTTCAAAAGATGTCCCTGAGACATCTTGCCCATTGAGATCAATTGCGGACAATCCAAGCCCATCAATTTTAAAATTCTTTACATTCCTGTCTAATGTTGCATCTGCCAAAAACACTATTTGACGAATTTTATTAAGTTCAGCAAAGTCCAGACCGCCACCTATTGTATTAAAAGGAGTACGGGCAGATCCATCCCCTGCTGCGATTTGTTCAGTGTCTATGAACACTGTTTGGGCTTGATATTTGACTAAATTCGCGTTGGTGTTCAGGTCGTCATAGTCAAGCGTCATTCCTCCAGTGTTTGTTACTGAAAAATGACCTCTTAAAAAAATTGTGCCTGATGAGCTGGCTGCAACTATTAGCTTTCCTTGCCCCTCGTGAGTGATTGTGTGAGTCCCACCCCCAGCATTTGCATTTCTATACTCCATACCCCCTGAATAGTGGCGATTAGATAGGGTCTTAACCTCAGCTGCAAGCTGAAAATCAATTGACGGTGTACCAGAGCCAGCCACTTCAGAATAACATTGATCCATAATGGAATCGCCTGGTTCTTGGTGGACAATATCACCCCTAAGACCGCACCCATGGAGATGGTGCTGTCCTATCGTATTTGACCCCATTGAACAGCCAATATATTGTGTTGCTACAATGTTTGCTCCAGAGTCATTGCCATCAACAATAGCATTCTGGAATAAAGTACCATCTACACTCTGACCTCCTAGAGCGATAGTGTAGCTGAATCCGTCAAATTCAAAACCAGCAACACTTGAAGGCAAAGTAATACTTGATCCAGGCAGGAGTCTGAATCCAGGTAATTGAACAGAAGCTCTGATAATTAGAGCGTCTGCAATATTGCTGACTGGGTTATTTACAGTTCCATTTTCAAAATCAACAGTGCCAGGGGTTCCGTTGATTGTGTCGATCCAAACATGGCCCCCTTCATAAACCCCAAAATCTTGCAATGTTCTCAACCTTCGCCCGGCAGAACTCGCAATGTTATGAGTTGCGCCAGTCAATGGTCTGTCCCAAGTGGCTTTGGCAATCTCAATCATTCCTGTTGCTGTTGAAGCAATGGCATCTAACCCTGTAGCAGCGAGAGAAAAACCTGTTTTTCCTGAAACATCTCCTCCAGAGGTTACACCCAAAGTATTACCTGAAGTAACAGTCCTACGATAAAGTTCTATTGTCCGATCAACAGGAGCCATATCTGCTTGAGTAATGTGAAATATCATCTCCTCAGAGTCATTCCCAGCAGCTATCGTCATATCCTCATCCAAAAGTAGTTTATATACTCCCGGCATGTTGATAGCATCAACCTCTGTGATTGTGGGTGTGGTCATAACTGTGGAAGCGCCACCATCCCTTGATCGATAGACTGTAAATGCTGTCAGTCCTGTTTCTCTTGTTTTTAAGTCTGTAGCATCAACAGCAATGAAATACATCACCTGATCTACAATACCACTTGGTATTCTCACTGTAAGATGCCCCCTAGTCCTGCTGCATGTTGCGCACCAAACCCTCTATCCAATGATTGAGCTGGGTTGAATATGTCGTCTGGGGCAGGAGGTGCTGAGACAACTTCTTGCACAATACCCAGTCCTGGAATCAGTAATTGATCTCCACTGCCTGAGTCTGTAAACAACCCGCCTCCTGGAATTAACAATTCAGACATTATGCAACCTCAATTTTTGGACAAGCGTAAATTGTAGTTGAAGGCTTTGCTAAACAGGCCCACACTGTCACCGCTGCATTGTCTGCCCCTGTAATAGCTGATATTGTGTGAGACGCTTTTCGATGATCTGCGCCGCCTGCGTCTCCTGTCCAAGTCTCAGCGGATGCAGGTAGATTAGCTGGTGTATCCAGTAGTCCTATTCGAGTCTGTACAAATTGCCCAAGCGCAAGGTCAGTTGAATCAGGATGTTCCACTTCCAACCAAAATTCATCATCCTGAAGAACTGTTCCAGCGTCTTGGGCAATGTGAGCAGTGAGCGTTTTTGCAGAAGTTAAGTCCAGCCTCAGCTCTGCTATCTTGAAGCGCAGAGGCTGGAGACCCTCAACTACAGATGTGGTCGATGTCATTTTTACGCTGTAACCATTAGTCCCATCATACGTTCCACCATTGTCCCTATATATAGCAGTGCTCTCTTCTGCTATACCTTCTGCACTGGCTTCCTGAAAAGAGTAGTATGTATCTCCATTACCAAATCCATGAATTTTAAAGGGAGCTTCTATGCTTGACTGAAAATCAGACCCTGCAATCATAGTGAATGTTGCAGGGGTTTTTATTCGTTTCAACTCAAAGTGACAACCAGCTTTATTTATATGTTTAAAAAGCTGTTGGCCAGAGGTCATTGCTGAACAGTCAAAATCAGCAACATCAAGCCTCGCAGATCCATCCCCCACTGCATAGCAGCCAAACATTACCCCATTGCTGTGACCTAAAGCACCTACAAGCCCTCCCCCTCTTATCATGAGGCGTATGCCTGGCTCAAAGTAAATTGCGGAAGTGGTAGAGCTGTCGATCTTACAAGTCACATTTGTATTCAATAGAGTGACAGAGTTGTATTTGTTAACGCTATTGAACCCACCGAGCCTCCAACTTGACGCTGTGGCTGTGCTAACGCTATTAAACCAGCATTCCTCTGCAATTATTATAGTATCTGATGTAGCATCTGGCCGCAGAAGGACATTGGATGCCCCTTCTGCGTAGAATTCAATGCCATAAAGATAAAACATTCCAGAAAGTTTGTCTGCTGTTGTTGAGAACTGGAATTTTGGGTGAATTGGACTGTCTTTTGTGACAAGGGTTGTGGGCGGTTCAGGATCACCTGTATCATCAACTGCATAGCAGCGGATGATATTGCCTATAGTGCTAGATCCCCCTGTAATTGTACCAGTGAACCCCTCTGCATGGCCTTTTGCAATGTAAACAGTGCCACCATTCCCAGCAGCAGACAGCGCAGAAGCCCAAGTTGCTTTGGCCAGTGCCCAAGTCAATCCACTATCAGCATCATTCCCATCCGCTGCACGTAAATACACGACAGCCATTATCTATCATCCCATTGAGATTGGATGGCACTCGCATTTGCCATAATGTCAGGTCTGCCAGATGCAGAAAGATATTCATACATTGTTCTGATTCTTGCCCATTCAGTAGCCTCAAGACCTGCACCTGCTAGATTCACAGCCACTTGACTCATGCTCCAGCCTCTCACCAAGCGATAGTTGTTGAATTTGATCAAAAGTGAATAAGCATCAATTGCTCGCTTTTTCCCCATAGCAGCGCGAAGATATGCCACTGCTCGTTGTTCTGCTGAAGCCTCGCCCACAGATGTAATCTCAGTGTTGGCACCTATTCCAGCATCAGCATCTCGCTTTTCTGCATTGTTCTGGACAACATCTGGGAGGTCAGCTAAAAGCTGGTTCCAATCTGCTAGATTTGCTGCCCTCACACCCCTACTCACAGTCCGTCCGTCATTAAACGCAAACATCAACTGCCCGTGGTATTGGCCATCAACTTGGATGTGCGGGCCTGATATTACAGTTGTGGCATTTATAGGCATTTTTATCAACTAACCTCGATTGATGCGATTTGATCTTATTGAGTAGAGGCGTTTTACTTTTCCGCTCTCAATTTTCATTTTGTCCAGACGCTCTAAATCACGGGGTGTTGCCTCTCTTTTTGATTCAAGCCTCTCAAGTTGGAATATTTCAGATTCAACCATTTGAAGCCTCTGCTCCAAGGCCCACAAATCAATTTTTCTATCAATTCGTTCAATTGATGTTTCAACTTTGAGGAATCTCACATCAACAACCACTTTTTCAGCAAACACTTGATATGAGTATCCTAGCAAACCACCCCCTGTCAGAATTATGAACAAGAACAGCCAGGGGTGGCGCTTGAATGTTTGCTCTGCAACAGATTCTATAAGCCCAGGCACTACAACATCCTCTTCAATCGTTGTTTAACGAATAGATTTAATTCTTTTAAGTTGTTCGGATTTCTGATACGCTTTAATATCATTGGCTGTTGTACGGCCAGCAGCCTCATCCTCCCGTTTCCGGATAATTACATCCATTGAAGCATTGGCTTTTCGCAATCTTTCCTGAGCTTCACCCATATATTTACGAGCTTCACAAAGCTCTTGTTCACAAAGCTCCTCGTTACTGAGATCTTTATTAACCCCAACATCAGCTTCAACATCAGCTTCAACATCAGCTTCAACAATCACTGAATTTTTTCTTGTGAAAGCCCCAGCATGTTCTGAAATATCTGCTCTCGTGACTGCTTCACCAACAATTTCATTGACAATATCAAGTCGAGGGAGCCCGTCTGTTGTCCAATGATCATCATTAGCTACATCTAATTTAGATAGTGAATGTAAAATTTTATCTTTCATTGCTCCACCCTTAAAGGTTATCAATACTGGTTAAACTTTCTATTTGTCTTGCAGTTTTACCAGAAAGAAGTGAGTTAAAAATGTCCTCTTTCTCTGCACCAACAAGAATTTGATTCGTACCTGTACCATCATCCGTAAAGCTGACCACATTAGAACCTACTATGGCTTCAGCTTCGGTTAGGTGCAAGGTGAAACTATTAGCGTCATTTGATTTAACCCAGTATTGGGTTACTGCGTCTAATCCAGTAGGCAGTGCGCCTCCCGAATTGTCCAGGAGAAAAGGTCCCTCACCATCAACAAATCCATGAGTTGTTAGATTTACAAGATTAGTAGCATTTGTGAATGTGACAGTTTGACCCGTTCCAGTTCCGGATAATCGGGCCGCTTGGGTTTGTAGGAATTCTAGAAAGTTCCCGCTATGGCGCAATCTATCATAATGCCTATAACGGACTTTTCGTGCGTAAATGGACATAGATTATCTCCGTACAAAGAAAAGCAAAGGCCCCGAAGGGCCCTGACAAATTAAAATTCGCGGGTAATAAGACGGGCTATTTTAATTTGTTTCCGTTCGGAATAAACACGTTGCCAACTGTCCGCATGGGCGAGGTTGTTGGTAGTTGCTGCATTACTAGGGCCACCTTTTGAGGTAGTTCCAGCGTAACGATGGCCAACAGGGTGAATGGCCCATTCTGTCCGGTTGTAAATGACTTCTTGTCCACCACCATTACCAGCATCAGGCTTGCGAGCCATTTCGGTTGGAACTTTAGGCGCCCCCATTCCAAGAGCACCGGCACCTGAACCAAACATCCAAGTGTGATAAATACCGGACGCGGGGCTTGGTACACCGTCGTCTACAATTACAATGCGGCCCAAGAAGGTTGGAATTTGAGTTTCACCCCTTGCGTCCGGTATGAAGTCAATAAGGTTGTTCTTCTGCATACGAGCATACACAATGGAGTGAACACATACCATCGAAAGGTCGCCCATCGAATCGCCCATAGTTACGGCAGCATCAATAAAAGCAGGAGCACTGAAATCCGTTACGCCAGCACTATAAGAAGCGCCTGAAATATCATTAGTCAAGTCGCCTTGAACATGCTCCGAGCCTGTTGGCACAGCATCATTATCCGCAAAGATACCATTCATTGTCGCAACATAGGCCGCTTGTAATCGTCTTGCCCAGTAATTAGAAATCCGGTTTGCAATGCTGTTCATTGGATCAACACCAGCAAGCGCATCAGTAAGGTCAGCCGCTGACCAAGATTGGTTTCGTGATAGACGAACTGCTATTTCAGTAGCAGTTCCAGTTTTTACAGGTGCAGAATTGGCAGTTCCACCCGTAAACGAATCGTCACCGTCATCCGATGAAATATTGTCAACATCATTGTCAAGGTCTTTAAAAGATGGTACGTTAAAGGTCAACCCACCACCAGCCAAATCCTCGTCCAGTTGCCGTGAACGAACTAGAGCTCCTGAGGCAATAAGGTGAGATTTTTCTTCAGTGATTTGTTGAATGTAAGGGTTGAAAATTTCGGGTACTACAACGTCTGCAATTTGAGTGATCGGGCCGGTAGCCATTTTAATTCTCCAATAAGGTTGTGAGGCCTAGTGTTTAAACCAGAGCCGCGCATCCCATGACCGCAAGCCCAAATAAATAAGGATAACCCCACATTGAGGTTATCCTTATTATAAGCAACAACATTAATATTGCAACAACTATTTAGTTGGTTTTTGCCCCCCTATAGTCGTTCCTGCAATTTTTGCAAGTTGTTCCGCCTTATTTCTATCCTGTACGACGATTCTACCTTGCTCTGTCATGTTCCAATTATCTTTAGTGAACGGATTGTGGATGACACCTCTTTGTCCGGGCCCACCCATAGCTCCAACACCTTGGGATGCAGGCCACCAGTGCGGTCGTGTAGTCTTAACCTCAGTGAACCAAACGCTTGGCTCAATTCCTGGAGTTATTCCAACATTGTCTTTAGTGACCACATTACCAGTTTCATCCACTACAAATAGATTTTCAGCAATGAGCATGGCGTCTTCAATAGCTGTGTCATGTATTTTAGCACCCACTCCGGCTTTTCGAACTTGATCGTGAATCGTGCGTTTAACATTGGCAAGTTCATAATTCTGGAGTTGCATGGTCTGATCATCACGTTCCGCGGTTAATGTGGTTATTTTCCGCTCCAGAGGTGCTGTCCGTGATGTAATTCGTGTTTCAACAATTTCATTGATTTTAGCGTCATCCAAGTTTCCACCAGATGCAGCTTCCAATTCAGCAAATCTGTCCAATTTATCATGCACTGCTTCAGCATCCAAACCATTGAACAACCCCAACTTCCGCTTGGTTTCTTTATGATCCAGGCGCTCCTTTCGCAAGCCTTCTTGCACTCTTGAAACGTCAGTTGGGGTTTTAACTTCACCAACGGTAAAAAGAATCCATTTACCCTCACTCTCTTTGAATAAATGCTGCACTGCTTTAGGTATCGCATCAAAATTATCATATACATCTTCAAACATAGGAATCACTCCAGTTATTAATAAAGCGAACATTTGCCTTATTTGGGTATTTCAAGTCCTTTCTTAGACAACTCATTTAATGTCAGGACATCACCGTCCCGTGCTACAAATTTATCGAGGGTAATATTACCCTTTCTAAACATCGTTGCTCTTGTAGGCCCCAGAACCTGATCCTGGAACTCCTTTGTCTGTGTTTTCAGCCAACTATTATATGTAGTTTTAGCAGGCACAGTCCCTACCAATTCTAAACCTTTTTCACGTGAGAAGGTATCGTATTTACTTTTATGACCCCTTGGCAAATCCCCACGATTTTTAACGGGACTTATTTTAGCTTTATTACTGTATTCTTGCAACAGTTCCTTCTGAGTTCTACTATCAAACCCTCTAGTTAGGGCATCTTCAGGTTGTATAAATGGAACTCTAATTGAGCGGCATCTAAAATGGAGTGGGGGGATTGGCCCTTTTGCTCTTGGGTACATCCCTACACCTAACCCATATTTATCAGCACTCTCAGCCCCCATACAAGTCATGGTTGTACGAGCATCCAACGTGGCTACAAACTGTTCAACCTTTACAATATCTGAGTTTTCTTCATACAGGGCTTGTTTTGATTCGTTCTGTATGCCGTTTGTGAGGGTTAAAATAATACTTTCAGTGTCCCTGAAAGATTTCCTTGCCACCCCATCCATTCGATTAGCAGCCCGCGTCCCAACAATAGTTCGCGCAACTTCAGTGGGCGATTGCCCTTGTATAATACCTATTTTTGTAGATGCCAATAGTCTTTGCACATCAGCTTGATGTGCATTTTCCAGCCAACCTTTTAACGTCCGCCCTTCAAAAGGTTGGCTGTTAATTATACCTTCGAGCCTTGATGTTAAGGGTTGAGTCATTTCCAATATCACAGGCAAGGCGTCCTCAATTGTAGCTGCCCCAACTGCTGCTTCATTAACAACAAGCTCTTTGAACTGATTATTAATGACCGCTGTCATTTCAGCCCAAGCACCAGACCTTACATCGTTAAGTGCATTTCTAAAATTGGCTTGCCACTTTCGTCCAGCAGCTCCAGTTAATGTACGATTCCCTTGAGCTTTATTTACCCATTTTATAATTGTGTCATGTAAATCTGCTTCTGTTGAAGCAAGTAGGGGTAGGACTTGATTCCGTAAACCACCAGCATATCGTATTAAATAAGTTTGGTGACGAATTGTACGATCTAATATTTGCTCGTTGGAGGTTAATGTAGGGGGAGCTCGGGGGTTAGTAGTGGATTTAGATTTTGACTTCGTGGACGTGGTTTTTTTACGAATGGGTTCAGGCTCAACCTTTGCTTCAACATATTCCCCAATCATAGCGGCCCTTGTATCTTTATTTTTTACATCAAATGAACCATCCCATGATGTTCCTAAAAACAACTCTTTATACTGAGAAAACTCTTTAGATAAAATAAATACACGAGCGTTGGTTTCACTCATTCCGCCCATTCTCTCTTTTAATTTTTTAAAAAGGGTTGGGTTTTTCTCCTTTTTTGAAATCTTTAAAACAGACAAAGCACCTTCATTTGGGACTGCCCCTTTTCTAAGCCAAGCATAACCCCCAACATCAAGACCTGCACCAACTGCGATTTTTTTTATACCAAAGGTGTCGGTGATCTTTAGGCTAGTTTCTGCTACAACATTTGAGATACCAACATTTCGTAATTTTTTTCTAAAAAACAAAAAGGTGTGATCTAATTCTTTATTTTTAATATTTATACGACGAGAAATCGATACAGTATATGCCTCGTCCTCAACTGTGATAGTATAGTTATTTCTATTTCTGACACTAATATGGAACCCCCAAACTGAATCAAGTTTTCCAGTCAATTCCCCATATTTAGAATTAACCTTATGGATCATTTCTAAATAAAGTCCTTTTATTTTATCAAAATCTTTTTTATCAAACCCTAAATCATCAAGTTCTTCAAAACTATAATCAATGTTAGCCATCAGCATGAACCGCCTTACCATTTACAATAGTTACTTGTTCATAATTTGTTGCTCCAGCTTGCCTTAGTTCCTTCTTTAATTTATTTATCCTATCGTTCATTTTCTTTCCGTGAGCAACACCCTCAGCTCCGGTTAACAATGTGACCTTATTAGTTGCCATATTACTCACCTCCATCTAAGGGGCTTGATACAGCAGTGCCTAAAAATGGTTCTTCATTTGCAAGCTTATCAATCTCTTCATCATAAGTCATTTTCGTTACACCGTGTTCCTGTAACCACACATGAAGCGACTCCTCACTGATCGGTGCTCCAAGTGCTTTAGCTTGAACAATTTGCATTAAAGTCTGACCGTCCAAATCAGAGTCTGAAAACTCAAGGTTGGGTGTGACTTTGACTTCATCGGGGTCCGCACCATACCATTTAGCCAACGACTTTAACACTTTCTCCAGAGCAGCTGCTCCAGTTTTTGCAATTTGTGGGAGTGTGGCAGTTTGAGCAGAAACACGGATTCTTAGAGCTTCACCACTTTCCTTAGCTCGGCTAGTAGCATCCATCAATTGACCGCTTTTTTGTGATGCTTGCTTGTAATCGTTTTCAAGGGCCATTCGTTGTTCGGGGAGACCCTGTGAATCAACCCCGATATATTTAGCATCCCCGTTAATGGGCACGTCAATTCTTGAACCTGCACCAGTGCGAACAGTTTCATCATCGTCCGTATGAGAGCCAATAAGAACCAATGTGTCCTGCCCCTGCATAAATAAATTCTGGCGGTAATCAGCTTCCCCCCTATAAATAGCTAGACATAGGCGAGCTAACCCCTCAAGAGGTGGAACATCTGGGGTTGGTGATAGATCCTTACTATTGACAAATACAAAAGGGATTTCATTTAAATTGTCACCCAGTAAATTCGGAGAATCTAAAAGACTTCCTGCAATATCATCCCCCTTCTGCAAAACACCCGAAGCATAGCTACCTTCGGTGACTATTTCTTTATTTTCACCAATGAGGGCTAAGACACGATATTTATTTTTATAAAGCCATGTAAAATCAGCTTCGAGAACATAACCAGACTCATCTAAAACAACAAGCCCAACATCCCCATTTGCGGAGGTATCATCCCAATTTATAATTGCCAACTCATTATACAGTGCAACTATTGAACTCAGCCCCTCGGTGGTGTCCTTTAAATCCCCCAACAAACCAACACGACCTGTAATTATTTGACGAGTGTTGATTTTACGCAACAGGAGCTCCAACGACTCCCCCAATAGTGTTGACTTTTCTCGCATGGGCTCAAGGGCAGCAGGTAACTCTATTGTTGGCGGTTCCCTGTGCATAATACCAACAGCCGCTTCAACAGCTTCACGAAATATGGAGTTATAGACCGCTCTTGTTTTATACGCCTCATAGGCCTTCGCACCGGATGAAGTTGCATTAACATCAGCACCGTCTTCAATTTGACCTGAAGTCATTGGAAGATATTTTGTACCACCATTCTTAATGGCTTCTTCCCCGTCATAACTATCGCAACACAATAGCCATTTTTCATATTCTGTTGCATAGAATGGGTGTGCAGATTCAACAGACATTAAATTCCCCTTGTTTAAAAATGACCAGAAGTTGAACCGCTTGTAAAGCGATCCCCCATTGATAAAATAACATAGCGCACTTCATCCCCGACATGGTCTTCAGCTTCAGTATCAACATCATCAGGGTCTTTTATGTCACGCGGTAAAGAAGGTACAGTTCTTATAAACCCATCTTGACAATTACGAAACACAAATAGCCCGGGATATTCCCGTGGCCCATTGTCGGGCTGTGCATTAAAGATAGCAATCCGCACCTTTTCCCATCCGTTCTTCCGACTCCCTGGCGATTTGTCACTTGGTGTCCATTTCACACCTTTATATTTTGTACCATTAATAGTTACTTTTTGCAACATATCCTTCCCAATACAATTGCCATTTTGCACATCGTTGATGGAATTATCAGCGGGGCCGGGTTTAACTCTACCATAATAACCCATTTTAAGCTCTCTTTGTACAATTCCTTTGGCAATCTGGGTCGCCAGCATTCGCAACCCTTTATTCGGAACCCCACTCCATCCATACCACTCAGCAATTCTAAACAAATCACCTTTGATTGTAGATCTCCATTTCCCATCAGGTAGCAATACATCACACCCATCTGATTCTGCCCACCAACCGACACTAAAAGGAGCTGATGAACCCCAGTCAAATGATCTAAAAATTCTCCAAGTGTTGGGTATTTGGAAATCGTCCACTATATTATATTCAGATGACCACACATCATCAAACATACCACCACTTGTAATATCCCATTCGCCCCAAAGCCACGCTTTCCTTTTATTGATATCAGTAATTGACTCAAGCTCTAAAATGTATTCGGGTGATAAGTATATATTTTCTTTATATGAACCAAATAACCTGACTTGCGTCTTAGTGACAGATTCACGTTTGTGTGTCCTTGGGTTGAAGACGTCTTTTGTTATCTTTACAACACCACCCGGAGGTGCTGGGTCTACAAACCTCTGTTTGACCCAATTGTGGCCAACGCCATATGGGTTAGTTGTACTGAACACAACTAATGGTATCTCAGGGAGTGTTATCGCTTGCTGTGTAGCATGGTCTATAGTGCTATGCACACTGGGTAAATATGACGTCCGATTCAATGACATTGCCATATCATAAAGTTCTGAGCTAGGTTGCTTTGTTAATTCGTTCCACCCAATAAAAGGGAACTCATGACCGTGATAGTTCCAATAATCCTGTTCTGTTTTCATTACCCTGAACCAGAGTTCTTCACCTGTCGGCCAAACCCATTTAAGATGGCTCGGACTACTAATGAATTTAGCCCCATCCCCGAACTGTCTAAACCATCGTTTGGATTTTGATATTAAATCATCTAGGTTTTTATATTCTCGGTCGAAAACCACCCCCCGCCAGAACTGCCCATAACCCAAACCGACAAAACGTCTAAAATACATCAACTGAGCATCGGTTTTTCCGGGCCCTCTAGTTCCCTCATAAAGAATATGATTACAGGGGCAACTCAGGGCAAGTTCTTGTGAACCCGTTAAAGGCTTCCAAACAACGTTAAAATCGTCAACTGTTTGGGGAATCATCAATTATCCCTAGCAGCATATTTTAAATTATGTGCAATGCGTCTGCTCCACCCTTTACCAAAAACAGACCATGTTTTAATATGGGTGATAAAAACCAGTCGCTCCGCTAGAAAGTGTAAAAGTAAATCATTGACATCAATTTCAGCTGCCTTTGACTTTGTTATTGGACCAATAACACCATCAGCTTTCACACCGACCGCGTGTTGAAAGATTCTTGTTGCATTGTGCATCCCGTGATTCACAGCAGCATCGAACATCTGATATTGTAGGGCAGGTTTGAAAGAATCCATATTCAAAGCATCCCACCAGTCCCTCCTGTATATTCGCTCTGCCCTTAATTTAGTAAGATTTTTAATATCCAATTTTGGATAAGCTGCGGCAGAAATACCAAATTTAGTACCTCTCAACTCTCCAACACGAACTTTCCCGCTAGACCAGTTTCCCCGATCTTTATAATCATCTTGAAAAGAACCTTCGTTTGCAAAAACCCTATTAAAAGATACTTTGAACATTTAAT